>Ga0307510_10010940_pt1 | contig 10781 bp, 13 predicted proteins | sample 12_EM_MG_FD_207224 | JGI IMG/M metagenome (GOLD analysis project Ga0307510, IMG submission 207224) | Populus trichocarpa ectomycorrhiza microbial communities from riparian zone in the Pacific Northwest, United States - 12_EM | ecosystem: Host-associated > Plants > Roots > Unclassified | place... | reverse complement strand
TGCCCGTCTTTGTACACACCCTTTTTACACTCCTTGTATTTGTACCCTATTTGATTTAACCAACTGGCTGCGGTTCTGCTTGTTAAGACCTTTTCAACAGCATCCTGTCTCATCTCAGGAACAACAAGAGGGGGGTTTATACTTCCTACCAGCGGCAATGGTGCACTAACACATTCAGTCTCCTCAAGGGGGAGATTTCCAGTTGCCCAATAGGTAGTTATTGCTTGGGCCAACCGATGTGATGTTACTCCATCACCAGTCCCTGCAATAAACTCCCTGATGGCAAGTTGGGTTCCTTCATCATCCAAGCGTGATATAATACTTGCCCGCTCCCGCACAACTTGTCTTCGAATTGCCCTACTCTGAATCCACTTTCTCTCATCCCTTAGAATCCGCAATGCAACACGGCGACCTTTAGCCACCGAGGCTGCAACTAGTTCAGCCACCTGCATCCGTGGCTTTCGCCAAATGGGCTTCGTTAATCCCATTTTTTGAAATCTCATAAATCCCAACACCTGATGATAATGTTCTAAGGCTGAATGCTTGAGAGTGCATCGCTTTGACTTGATATACTTTCGTAAATCCCGAATTGCTGTATATTTAAGATATTAGCTATTACTTCTTCTTGTATACCTTTGGACTATGTTACTGGCATTCAGTCTTACTTACCTGATGTGAGAATTATCATCTTGACCCTATCTTTTGAGATATTGGCTACACGTGGCCAATCCTTGAGAGCTTGCTCAACATAGGTTTCTAGATGATTTTCCTCATCCTGAGATTGTATAGCTTCTACCATACTTTCTGAATAACATAATTAGCATCTTAATTTACTTTTAATCTTGCCTATATGATAAAAGTACTTTACCTTCATCAATAATCCCATCATCTGGGCTTCTCTCTTGTTCTGAAAACTCTTGGCTTTCTCTTTTTTTTCTCCGCCTCCAGAGAGTTTGCCGTGATGGCGACTTGCCTTGAGCTATTGCTATTTTTAAGATTACAGAAGATTAATACTATGAAATTACTAGTAGTATACTAAATGATTACTTACAGGCTGCTGGATCTTCTACGTGAGCTTGTGGAATAGCAATTGCTCTTTCTGGCCTCTGAATTATTGGAGTGGAGTATGGTGTGCTTCCAATAGGGGGACGGCCACCCAATCGACCTACAATCTGGCTTAGAATACGGCGTTTCTTGATTGGTGGCATTTGGAGAATTGTTTTATGTTAAAGGCAATTTGAAAATGGGAGTATGTATTGAGGAATGAAAGTAGTCGACAGGTAGTAATTGGCGAATGCTGGTCAGCTTGTTACATAGTTAAAATATGAAAAGATTATAGAGAGTTTTATTAGGGCTTATCCAGTTTGCAAGAGGTTCAGGTTTAACTTAAGATATTTTGTATTAATAATTATTTTTTGGCCCTAAAAGCCTACTTTCTAAGTGTGAAATATTGAATTACTAAGCATATCAACTGTGGCTAACGTAACACAATTTCCCTTCTTCCACCAAAAGTTCAACATTTGAAATTAGATAGGCTCTCTCAATATTAACATAATGGGGCAAAAAAAACCTCACGATTGTTCTCCATCTTCTTCTCCATAGTTCTGAGGTTTTTTTTGCCCAATTATGTAATTGGCTGTAGAGCCTTTCTATTTTAAAAATCGATGAAAATCTGGTGCACGTTTTGAATGGCATGAACCATATCATATGAGAAGGCGACATCCTCCTTGGCAAAAAGGACTAGGAAGCGCGAGATTGCTCTCCGTTTCTTCTTTCTGTTCTTTCTAAGGTGTGAACCTTGTACTTGGATACCGGTACCGCCTCCCCCGACATCTAAGTTACACCAACAGCTCACAACCCCGAACAACCAGGTTCACTGGGATCTCATCAAGAGTCTCTTCGATCGCTCTACCATCCCGGGGAGCGCCTTCGAAAAGAGGTCGAGGATTCATACGATTTAAGCGGCCCCACCCAGCTTCGTCTCTGTCAGCTGTTAGGAATGCGAGCATTGTCGGGAATTCTTCTCAGAGGAGGTGCAAGAGGAAAGTTACTGCATCCCCTCTTGCCATATTCTTCTGGAAAGAGATTGCTACAACTAAGCCACTCATCCTCTTCATCTTTGGTAAAGAATTTAGAGGAACGAGGTCTCGTCCAGAAAGTGACAGGGTAGGTAAGCATTCTGAGCGCTAAACGACTTACCCTACATTCCCGTAATGAAGTCTTCGCAACCACATTATCACTGCCTTACGAAATTCCCTAAACTATGGTTTAAAGCCGTGCAATATAGCCCGCCGGAGAATGATAATTGATGGCTGCCTGCCGTGCTTAAGGCTCGCTACCTAGGGAAACATTATATGGGAATCTCATTTAGGGTGCTCGTGCGCTAAGGGCGCAGCTCCGCTAGCTTCTGCTTCTCGGGAAGAAATGTTACTGACATACTTTGGGATTTATAGCTCTGCCGGCCAACTCGACAAGCTTGTGGAATCAGGTCCTATAGTAGCCTACGCTGGGGTTGATGCTACTGCCCCCTCATTACACGTCGGACATCTGCTTCCACTCATAAATCTACTGCATTTTTATCTCCATGGCCACCATGTTATAGCGTTGGTATAGGCACTCTTCCCCGGTATCGCAAGGGTCAAAGCTGATAGCTTATCAAGGTTGGTAAATCTACAGCTTCTGTTGGGGATCCTTCCGGCAGAGTTACAGAGCGCGACTCAATTGCATCACGGAGACTTGATGAATCCTTTGACGGCCTATGGGCTCAGATTGAGAAATTCTTTGAGAAGGGCCGGGAGTATGCGATTTCAAAAGGGTATAACGAGGCAAACTTTGGAAAGAGGGAGCTGAGAACCAATTCAGAGTGGTTAGATGGTCTGGGGTTGGTGGAATTTCTCGCCACAGTGGGTCGGCATATCCGAGTCAGTAGTATGCTTGCTCGAGACAGGTTGGTTAAATGCCCACCCATGTGGTACCTCCCATTACTAATTCCAATGTAAAGCGTCAAGGACAGGATGAGCTCTGGGAATGGAATCAACTTTTCCGAGTTCACTTACCAATTACTGCAATCCTATGACTTTTGGCACTTATACCGAACTGCCAACTGCCGTCTACAGGTACGTCTGAATTTCTGGGGGGGGGGGGGGTTGGAGAGTACTTACAATAGGCTAGATAGGGGGCAGTGATCAGTTCGGGAACATCACAGCAGGGATCGACTTGATATCTAGATACCAGCCCGGCTCTACTGGCGAAGCCGCGGAAGCCTACGGTCTAACATCTCCTCTCCTAACTACTGAGTCTGGCGAGAAAATCGGCAAATCTGCCGGCAATGCCATCTGGCTCGACGAGAATCTAACCACACCCTTCGAGCTCTACCAGGTACATCCACCCTCTTTGCTGTAGTGAAAGGAGCCCTTAAGCTAATAACCCCAAGTTCTTCGCAACCCTTCCTGATACGCACTTCCAAAATTACCTCCGAATGTTCACTTTGCTTCCTCTCCCCGAGATTGCCACGGTCACTCAGGCTCATATTGCAAACCCTGGATCCCGAACCGTTCGATGCCTCCTGGCAAAAGAAGCCGTCACCCTTGTCCACGGCGTACAGATGGCCTCGGAGGCGGAATTCGTAACAAATTTGCTCTTTCCGGTAGAAGGAGAAGCGGCGTTTTCCGCGGCAGAAATCGTCTCGGTGTGGGGCGACCGGGTCGTCAAGATACCTAGAGCAGAGGTTGTTGGAGAGATGATCGCCAAGCTTGCCAGGCGGGTAGGAGCTGTTAAGACGAGGGGTGCTGCGGAGAATATTATCAAAGGTGGCGGGATGTATATTGGATTGAAGCATGAGAAGATTTCTGATGGGATGGCGACGGTGGAGGAGGAGTGGTTGGTGGATGGAGAAGTTCTGCTGCTGAGGGTTGGGAAAGGGAAGTTTACGGTTATTCAGGCGATTTAGAGTGGTGGCAGACAGCTCTGGAAGCGGATTAGATGCGTGGCCGGTTAGAAAGGGGCCAGATATTTGGAAATCTTGTTCGGTTCCCACGATAAATAGAGAGAATTGAAAGTAGATCTAGTTATTCATTCTTGGTGCTCTAGTATAGATGTTAGTTCTCTCCTTTTCGTGTCCAAACCCAGAGGTTTAATTCATTTTTTTCTTATTTGCGGAAGGGCCACGCAAGCTAGGTGCACGAGGGGTTTTTCACATACAAACCGATCCCACTTCTCCCAGACTCAATCAACATGATGGGAGGTCGGTAGAATCAAATCACTCCCAATCCATCCCTAAACCGATTTTTTTTCTTCCGAGTTTTAACCTGGCCTCCTGCTCCTTCCTGTTGTGTCCGTCTCTAGGGTATTTTCTCTGGAGTCATGTTTGATCACTCGATAGAACTTTTTGGGATCCCGGGTTACAATAAATTCTGATCTCGGCCAACCGCCGTTGTTTTATCATATCATACTTGTGCCACCGTCTGAGATAGATTCAGCGTAACCACCCCCAACGGTATCGTTTCGTTTTTGGCTAGATTTGACTTGTCATAGCTGGGTTCTTTTAGTCGGAGAGGTTATGGTAAACCCAATTTCGCCAATTGCTTTCTTGCATGGGAGTGGGCGTATTGGAAGTGCGGGTGAGTTCTGTGACTTCCGCGACCTGTTAGGGCCCAGGGTTGGTAGGGGCCACACCCATCTGGCTGTCGGGTCATCCACCCTGGGTTAGAGCTCGGATTATGTAAACTGAATATCAGATTTGGGGTATGATAAGAGTTATAAAGAGTATTCGCGACGGGTAGTATCTCGGCTCAGATAACCTGATACTAAGAGCTTATAAAAAACTCTGAAGGCAGCTAGAGGGCTAGGCCCTGATAAATTGGTACAGTATGATGAAAAGGCGAAAACAGAACTGAATAAAAAATGATGTTTCTTTTTCCCAAGGAATCTGGCTCTGGGGTACTAGTACTGTGCGAGTATGAGAGCACCTTGCCCACCACATGGAACGAGTATTGTTTTAAGATGACCCAGAATACACTCTCTTTCCAGATATTGTGAATTTGTGATCGATTACATTGGCCGTGATTCGGCAGGGCAGTTTCCGATATAAACTTATCATTCAAAAGAATTGTCCCAAAGCCAGTTTTGCCGCCAAAGTCGGTATGTTCATTAACTGAAATAATAATATGAAAATTTATACAAATTTATTACATGCAGATATATAAAAAGGAGAATCAGTTTCTGATTTTTATTTATTTCAAATTCCGCAGCAAAGCTATAACTAACAAGCACAATTGGAAGAGAACAAAGAAAAGAGAAGACGACCGCAAGTGACTAACCAAGATGAAGAGGAATAATAAATAGATAGGTAGTTTTTTTTTTAGAAAAAGTAAACAAAATCATTGGAGCTCCCGCCCGACGCACAACTGGGTTAGCGATTAGTCTCCCGTATTCCATGTTACCAAACAAGTGAAAGGTAGGAAAAATTGAAGTAAATATCATATACAGTACCATACCATATGTTCAGAGGAGCCTTCTGATAGTACATTATAGCATCTCTAACTCGAGAGCAGCCAGAGCAGATTGCCGAGAAGGAGGCTCAACCAAAATGAATGCATTCCCATCCATATCCCACCCCACCATGTTCGAGTAATCTGTATTGGGATCAAATTCCGTCCATATGCTTGCGGGGAATATGTGCTTATTCTGTTCGTACCAGCGGCCCACCACTTTTGTTATTGTAGGATCATCTGTATTGGGATTCGGAGCGCCAGTTTGGGAGGCGGGCGATGGAGATGAAGGGGAATCAAAAATAATCCGTTGGGCCCCATCGTGTGATTGGCGATAAAACAGTAGAATTCAAAATGCTGTCGAGCGAGTTAGTCATCGCGAAAAGGGAGGAAGAGGTGGAAGCAATAGGTGAGGTATTATCACTTCACCGCGAACAAGCAGTAAATCATCGACCGAAACCCTGAGCGACTCCCTGCATCCGGACATTCTCCTAGCACGTTCGAGAAAGAGCCATACAGCCTCTCCATTCTTAATCGTCACTGCCTCTCCGGTGGGCGGAGCAACATTAGTGCCTAGTGGGTGTTAGCCGTATGTCAACTTCAAAAATTGGAGCATGCGCAACACCTACCATTATAAAAAACAAACGGAATACTGATCTCTTTATTTTTAATCTTCTCCTACAAAGCCAAAAACTCCCTCCTCAAAGTCTCACGTTCCTACGCCTCCCACAAAAGTGTATTCTTCGTCAAGATCTCCGGAGCCGGTAGTCCCAGTTTTGGATTAACCTTCCGCTTCTTCACCTTGTCCTCCTCGCCACTCTTATTGTTATCCTCACTATTAGACCTTGTCGGGTGGGCGGATGAAGAGCAACTGCCATCAAGTGTGCCATCATCACCATCACCCTCCCTAGCAAATGATAATTTCCCTCTGACCACCTTCTTGAGCTTCTTAGTTCTCTTGCCGCCGCGGCCAGTGGGCGCCTTGCTGCCTTCCCGAGACGAGCTGGCAAGTCTCCCACCCCCGCCGCCGGTGCGTATCGGTTGTAGATTTTCCGCTGCTTCGAGGTCCCGCGATTCTGCTAGTTTGACGCGACGCTTCTTGAATTCGCTTAGATGCACAAGACCGACGGTCTGCGTCTTTAGCACATCCTCCAGGCTTTCGGTGTTTGCGACAAAACGTGAGGGGGTGCTGGTGGTTGGGTCGGCCATGGTAAACACCGGTATACTCGAGTACTTGTCAAATTCAGAAGTATTGGGAAATCTGGTCGGTTGCCTTGGCGCCAAGTGTCCAGGAGGCGAAGAATGAGAAAAGATTACGATTGAAGAAATCAATCATGAAATTGTTAAATTACCAGATATCATGCTACAGTGTATTACCATCAGTGGGGGGAACAATTTTCAGGCCTAAATTATATGTATATTTAATCGTTTCCTTCTCTTCGTCTTCTTTTCTCTCCACTTATCACCCTCCCATATACTTCCCCGGCTGTAATATCTTGGCGCCAAGATTTCCCAATACTTATGAATTTGACAAATATGGCGGTGATGGTGGGGTCTACTTGGCAAATTAAAAAGTCTCCGGACGCTTTTATGCCAAGATCGGCATTAATAAGTGCAGGGCGTCCGGAGACTTTTTAAATGGCCAAGTATAACAATGCGGCTGAGTGCGCATTTGCAAGGGTTGGCTGCCGAATCTTGGGCAAAGGCCGGTCTTGGCGAAAAACCATCACACGAGAAAATACAAATGCAAGTCACAGCCATGCCCCACGGCTTGGCAGTGGGTGCATTCTTCTAGAAGGTGTGTCTGTCCCCGCTACACTAAGCTAACGACACCCACACCTCCACCCTCCCAGAAGACAAACGCAAGGTTATACTCACTACTTGCTGCCGTCTCTTCTTTTGGATTAAGGGTCCTCTTGTTCCCGCCAGCAAGGTTGTTTTTTTTTCACATCATGGGAGACATTCCTTTGACACTTAATTGGATGCTGGCAGGCTCACTAACTCTCACATTCACTCTGCAGACAAATTCCGGCACCAGAGCCAACCGGATACAAGCAGGATCGATGGCGGTTAACCAGTTTTCTGACGTTTCTACCGCTCTGATGGCTAGAAACATTTCCTTGGAAGGTACCTTTGTTCAGACTGAGTCCGGAAGGCCTGCCCCCGATCTTAACAATGAAATTTTACAAGCTATCCACAATGTTTCACAAAGTATCGATAATCGTTGAACAGAGATTGTGTTTGCGGTAGACCAGCGTTTCAACTGCATCGATCAACATTTTCAAACTATCGACAACCATTTGAACACTATAGCAATGTTTCAACTCGGTCGATTGCCGCTTTGATGCAGTTGATAAGTCCTTTCAAACGATTAACAGCCGTTTTGGTTCCTTTGATCGTAGTTTTCAGGCTCTTGAGAACCGCTTTAACAATTGTGATCAAGGTTTCATGAATATTGTCACAAATTTTGACATAGCTAAATTTGTTTTCACAGGACTAATCAGTTATTAGTCATCCTCTGTTTATGTTTTACCCTATGACGACACTTGACTTATAGTTCTCAGATGACTACGCACTTGTGAGTCATCGTTATGTTATGATTGGTTAATGTTTTTATGACTCACGATGGTGATGTCATATGATGTAATGACTTTCGCACATGACTCACATTATGAGTCATGGGTTTCACACATGTGACTCATTTGAGCACAAGACTTGCTTTATGAGTTTTGATTGGATAACGGTATGTTTTGCAGCTCATGAGAGTTAGCTGATGGATTTCATACTATAACTTACTAGGAGTCATCGAGGTATGTAATGCGAGGTGATGAGTCACCAGGGTAAGGGTTGTGAGAAGATGCTGATAAAAGGGGCTTGGTTCCGACCAAGGGACAGGATTTTCACGCAACCATCTAAGTAATACAACACTTGGATACTAGAGCACGGCCAAGCCCTTTGACAGTAACCTTCCTGTGGTGCAAGATATACTATTCTATTACTCTACTTCTTACACGAACACCGATGGCTTGAATACAAGCACCTAGTCCTCTAGCAATTGGACTTGGTACCTCACCGTCTTATAACGATAAGACCTTCCTCCAATGAGACTATAGTGATAGTCAAAGATATTGATATGCACTACGATTAGTGGTTCCCTATTTAACAAAACACTTACGGGAATGTGTTTGTTACAAATATTGACAATCATGTCGGGCTTGTGGAACGTTGTGTTGCTCCGGTTGATCGATGTTTCGGTTCGGTTGCCGACCATTTTGAATTACTCAACAACCGTTTAGGTCAAATTGAGACTCACTTGAGAGATGTCGACCTTCACCTGAATCATTACAACGATTGCTTTGACTATAGCGACAATCTCATCTATGCTATCACTTTCCGTATGGACATCAGGTATGTGGAATATTGTTCTTTTTTTTGTTATTGAAACACTCGGGGCAGGGGTAAAATCTGTGAACACTAGAGTTGTGATTGGCAACTGGCTCAATAACCAAATATTCAAGGTTAGCAATTCCGAATCTTGGAAAAATCAAAATCCGCCAATCATAATCTCTAAAGTGTTTACCGAATTTATTCCCTTTTAACATATATGCCACTACATGCGCATATGGCCTATAACCTCGTTCTCATCCCTCCAAAATCTCATTCACCAGATCAACTCTGGTATCCGAGTACAAGCTAACTTTTGTGTTCGGCAATTTTAATATGGCGGCTCGCCTCGAGAATAGCTGTTGTCGAACAGTGTTGTCCCCTCTGCTTGCCTTGAGAGCACCGTTCGATCAACTGGTTCCGAACTTCCCCGCCACTAAAGCCGCGATTGATGTTTTGGACAGTAAGCTACAAGCACTCCTTGCCTGCTTGTGTGAAAGTTACTAACCATTGATAGAAGTCGAGGTTAATATGTTGTTAAATACCTACAACCTGCCATCGACTGGTGATCTCGAGGTTGATAAGCTCCGATTTTCTAGATTCATAGGGCTAATTCTACCACTGCTTGCATGAGAATATGAGGTTTTTTTTTTTCCTTAGTAGCCATTAGCTACTGTGTTGTTTCTTGTTCACCGGCGCTTGCATGAGAATATGGGGGGTTTTTTTTTCCTTAGCAGCCATTAGCTACTGTGTTGTTTCTTGTTCACCGTGATACTACCGTAGACACTGTATCGACTAAATTACTCTCGCAAGTAAACAATTTATACCTTTCGCCTTCCTATACTCTCTCTCCATTTAGTGGACTACACTGCGCATCGCTCTTCAGAATTGTTGAGGTTGTAGCTGGTTTAATCGAGATGGAATATTATAATATCAACCATGTGGATTCTGCGGGTAATGTACCGTTTACTTTGGCTGCTCAAAATGGATATGAGGGGGTGGTTAGAATACTGCTTGAACGGGAAGAGGTCATCCCTGACAAGCCTGATAAATACAACCTAACACCTCTCTCACATGCGGCTCGGCGTGGACATGAGGGAGTGGTGAAAATACTGCTTGGGCGGAAAGAGGTCAACCCGGACAACAAGATGTTTTCGACCGAACACTGCTCTCACATGCGGCTCGGCGTGGACATGGGGGAGTGGTGAAAATACTGCTCGAGCGAGAAGAGGTCAACCCAGATAATTACGGCCGAACACCGCTCTCGCATGCCGCTCAGAATGGACGTGATGGAGTGGTGAAAATACAACTTGGACGGGAAGATGTCAATCCCGATAAGCCAGAAAATCGCGACCGAACATCGCTCTTGTATGCTACTAAGTATGCCTCTTTGGGTGTCGCTGACTATAAATTTAAAGGAGTGGCAGCGCTACTACAGTCTCACGAAGCGGTAAACCCCTAGCACCATTTAAGGCACGGGGGATACCGCCTTGTGGAAATAAACACCGCCCCTTACCTTTCCGAGTATGTTGCTTCGATCGAGCGCGGAAAGGGCCTGACAAATCATATCCCGGCCTGGGCACTCGGAGGTGGGTGGAGGGGGAGATTGTGAGAGGGGAATTTTGTATTCTCGTATTAAGGAGGGATTGTACAGGCGAAGGAACTATTGTGGGGGGAGGTTGGATTTCTGGTATTACTAGCAATTGCAGGGGCCGAGTATGCGTATCTGGATTGATTGCTCTTTTCCTACTTCGAACTGGTACCGCTTGTGTAGGCTCCCCCCCACCCCCCCTATCACTTCTTACTGAGACGTATGGTTCATGCCATTCAAAACGTGCACCAGATTTTCAGTGCTTTTTGAAATAGAAAGGCTCTACAGCCAATCACATTATTGGGCAAAAAAAACCT
>Ga0307510_10010939_pt1 | contig 10781 bp, 7 predicted proteins | sample 12_EM_MG_FD_207224 | JGI IMG/M metagenome (GOLD analysis project Ga0307510, IMG submission 207224) | Populus trichocarpa ectomycorrhiza microbial communities from riparian zone in the Pacific Northwest, United States - 12_EM | ecosystem: Host-associated > Plants > Roots > Unclassified | place... | reverse complement strand
CCTTTCTTGAATTTTTTTCAAAAAAAATATATTAGAGAGGACGTGGTTGTTGTCTCCCCTAGTGGCAGCACCAGCCATGCTACTTCGTCTTCAACAACAAAGGTGTTAGGCATTAGGAAGGTCATATGGAAGAAGATGACTTCCATAAATCTTCTCACCCTTAACAATATGCTTTGTATTGCTAATATTAGAAAGATTTGGTGTCTGGCTCATTATTGAGCAAAAATGGGTTCAGAATGGTCTTTGAGAGATAAGTTTGTACTAAAACAAATGATATGTTTGTTGGAAAGGAGTATCTATGTGATGACCTCTTGAAAATAAATATAATGACTATTGTAATCAATGATAAAAACAATAATAACAAGAATGCATTTCTTTTTACTTGCTTGATTATCATCTAGTATTGAAGAAAACAATGAGAATTTGGGATCAAATTGAAGAAAGTTATTGAAGATTATGGCAGACATGTAAATTAATTAAGTTCAATAATGCTAAGTTTTATTTTTGTTCCTGCCATAATTTTGCATTCATTACCATCTATTCTAACCCAATTCATCCAAATAACATTCAATTTGTATTTTCCCTAAATTTTCTCAAGAAATCTAAATAAAAAATCATGAATTTTAGCATCAATTATATTTGTCTTCATCCAAGCTTTATATTTACGTTTAGAGCTCCTTACCTAAAAATAAAATGAGTTTCAAATGCTAACCAACCAAAATTTTTCCACTCCTCTTCCTTCTCTCTCTAATTTTCCATACCTCTCTCTCTCTAGGATAATTTTTTCTCTCAATTGATTTTCTCTTGATTCTTGTGATTGATAGGTTTAAGCACTCTCTCTTATTCTAGCCTTAAACCTTGAATTCTCTCAAGTTTTTAGTGTAAAAATTGCAAGGAAGCAATAAACTCTCTTCTTTGTTTTCTTTCCAACAAAATCGGTTGTTATAAAGAGCTGAAATTTCTAGTTTATCCACTTATTTACAAAAAATGTCATAAATAAGACTATATTCTGTTTTTTGGTCTGACTGTCGATATTCTTGTATTGACCTTCCTGAACTCTGATTGCTCTAAAATATTAACCTAAGATATGAAAATGTATCAGTAAACTCCTTATAAAATTTCAGCTCAATCCAACAATCGGATTGAGAGTTATGCATGATAGCATAAAATTGGGCAGTTGGTGATTTTACGTCAAAAATCCAAATTTTCTTGTTCAATCCTTGCATGGAAAGTGTTAATCATTCCCACTAAATTCACACCATTTTTTTATTTCAAGACATATTTATTTTGAATTTTCTTTATTCTTTTATCTATCAAAACATGTCGGTTTTGTCGACGTTACGAATTTTAAACCCGAAATTCATAAATCTCTTTTCAATTTCAACAATACCTTTAAATTTATTTATAGAGGTCCTTTCTATTTCTCATTGCATTTGTTATTACTTCCATCATTTTTCATATTTATTTTTAAACTATACCCATGAACATTTTATTTCAAACTCCCTACATTTAAAGTCATCTTTTTAATTCAAATATTCAATTTACTATCTTTTTAGCCAAAGCTAATCATCAAGCGCAATTCGGTCATCCATCTCGGATGCCAGTAGCCGAAGCTAAGTAACATCCACAACCCGATCATTCTTTTTGAATGCCACTAGCCGAGGCTAATCAACAATCACAACCTGGTCATCCATCTCGGATGCCATTAGCCGAAACCAATCAACAATCACAACTCGGTCATTCATCTCGGATGCCATTAGTCGAAGCTAATCATCAAGCACAACCCGGTCATCCATCCCGGATGCCGTTAGCCGAAGCTAATCAACAATCACACCCCGGTCATCCATCTCAGATGCCATAAGCCGAAGCTAATTAACAATCACAACTCAGTCATTCATCTCGGATGCCATTAGCCGAAGTTAATCATCAAGCACAACCCGGTCATCCATCTTGGATGCTATTAGCCAAAGTTAATCAACAATCACAACCCGGTCATTCTTTTTGAATGCCTTTAGCCGAAGCTAATCAACAAATCACAATCAACATTCCATAATCAGTTTGACATTCGTCAGCAGCCCAATTTCATAACAGCTCAATTAACATCTCATAGTCAGTTTATTATTCATCGCAACACAATAATTTATCCTCCTCAACAAGTCATTTCAAAACATTAGCATTTTCATCGTCGTTTCAACATTTATCAAGGATTTAATAATAAATCATCCATAAGTAAATCATTTCAAAGCATTAACATTGTACGAGAAAAAGGTGGAAACCACTTACCTGCTCCACCTACGGGTTGTCCTTGTCCTGACAATAGTCCGATCCCAGCCGCACCACCCAAGACATCAATGGCCACAAATTAGTACATTTGCATCCTTAAATCACATTCATCACCATACTTATTTCAAGAGTCCATATATTCACATTCAAGTGTTCCACATTTTACACCATCATACAATGAAATTGTTACAAGCATTTAAGTCATTTGTACTCGGGGGTCTATTGTAGAAAATCGATAGCGAAACAGATTCGATGTTGGCCACACAATTTGGCAGCGAAAACTATTTTGTTGCAGGCCACACAATTCAGCAGCGAAAACTGGTTCCCTGCAGGCTACACAATTCAGCAGCGAAAGCTAATTCGCTGCACACAATTTGGCAGCGAAAACTATTTCGCTGTAGGCACCACACAATTCGGCAGCGAATCATAAATTCGCTATAGACAACACACTTTCAGCAACAAATGCTAATTCATTGTAGCGAACACACTTTCAGCAGTGAATGCTAATTCATTGCAGACAGCTCAATTTTGGCAGGGAATCAATAACAAATCACAAATTCACTGCAGACAACACCCTTTCGGCAGCGAACGCTGATTTGCTCTAGACAATACAATCTTGGCAGCAATCACAGATTCGCTGCAAATGATACAATTTCGACAGTGAATCACAAATTCGCTGCAGATGATACAATTTCAGCAGCGAATCACAGATTCGCTGCAGACAACACCCTTTCATCAGTGAACGCTAATTTGTTGCAGACAATATAATTTCGGCAACGAATGCCAATTCGCTGTCGCCAACAAACTTTTGGTAGCGAATGTTAATTCCCTGCAAACAACTCAATTTCAGCAGCAAATGCTAACTCGCTGCAGACAACAAACTTCAGCAACGAATGCTTATTCGCTACAGACAATTCAACTTCGACAGCGAATCCCAAATTCGTTGTAGAACACACAATTCGGCAGCGAATGTTAATTCACTGCATACAACTGAATTTCGGTAGCGATATTTCAAATTCACTGCAGACGATATAGCTTCGGCAGAGAACCCCAAATTCGCTGCAAAACACATAATTCAGAAGCGAATGTTAATTTGCTGCAAACAACTCAATTTCGGCAGTGAATTACAAATTCGTTACAGACATTACAACTTCGACAGCGAATCCCAGATTCACTGCAGAACACATAATTCGGCAATGAATGTTAATTTGGCAGCGAATGTTAATTCGTTGTAAACAACTCAATTTCGGCAGCAAATTAAAAAACGCTGCAGAACACACAATTCAATAGCGAATGCTAATTCGCTGCAAACAACTCAATTTTGGCAGCGAATTACAAATTCGTTGCAGAACACGCAACTTCGACAGCGAATCACAGATTCACTACAGAATGCAATTTGACATTAGGTTTCGGCAAAGTCACATGATTTTAGCATGAACATACACACACATGCAATAATCAATCCCAGCACATAATTTGTCATAAAAGTCCAGCAGAATACACACATTGCAATCATCAATTCCAACACATAATCTTTCATCAAATTCCAGCAGAACACACACACATGCATTTTGGCCAACCCCATAGCTAAGGTCAGCCCTCTACCTTGTTTTGTTCTTTCCATTTTATACATTTTTCTTTGTTAGATGTTATGGAAATTTGCCTTATTTCTTCTCTGTTTCTTTGTCCTCTTAGTTGGTTTTAGTTTCCTTTACAGCTAGCTTAAGGGTCTTAGGTCAATTTTCTTAAGAACTCTTTCATCATTTTCAGTTCTGGGTTTCAAGAACAAAGGGGAGGAGACTACATGACCCATACCTTTTGGATCTAAGTTTATCTGGACAGTTTGGTAGAGTTCCTTCTCTCCTTCTCCCGGGAACTCCTTCTCCTTCTTTCTCTCTCGGTTCTCTTTTTTCTATCAGTTTCTTCCCACCCGTTCCAGCCCTTTTTCCCTTCCCTCTAAGCAATTGTTCAGCCTCCACTCAAGATCTCAACTCTTTATTTCTCTCACACGTTCACAGAGGTACTCTATGATGGTTTTGGTTCAGTTTCCATTAGGAAGGAGGAAGAGAAAAGAAGCATGCAGAGCAACTAGACATGCAGCTGCTGCTTGCAGACTTTGGGAAGAAGAAGGGTCGCCTTCTCTCTCCTTGCATTTATACTTCACATTAAATAAGGTGGGGTGTTTGGGGTTGGTTTAGATGTGCTCTTGTCACTGTTTTGGTCTGTCCAAAACCAATTTTACCCCTCCCTCTTAGCTCCTTAAGACAACCTAATTGTTTCCTTAACTTTCAATTAGATTAAGTTGCTGCCGATTCAAAAATCGGCAGCGAAAACCGCGTTGCCGCCGATTCAAAAATCCACCAAAAAAACTGCGTCACTGTCGATTTCTACTGCATCACTACCGATCCAGAAATCGACAGCGAAAACTGTGTAGCTGCCTATTCAGAAATCGGCAGTGAAAACCATGTTACCGCCGATTCAAAAAAAGCGACCATAAAACTATGGCGCTGCCGATTCAGAAATCGGCAGTGAAAACTGCATCGCTGCCGATCCAGAAATCGACAGTCAAACTATGCCGATGCAGATTCATAAATTGACAACTAAAAACTGTGTCGCTGCCAATTCAGAGGTCGGCAGCCAAGAACTGTGTCGCTGCCGATTCAGAAATTGACAGCCAAAAACCGTGTTGCTACCAATTCAGAAATCGGCAGCGATGGTAGAGTCATTTCGGCTTTACTTCTCTCTCTTCTTTTTTTTTTTGGGGTTTACAATTATGGACAGTGACATAATACAATTGAAATGTGATATTAAGGTTATTTGTCTTGTTTGATTTATTTATTAAGTAACTTTATCTTATTATTTGATGAATTCAATTACAGATACCTCGCAGCCACGAGCAGAATGATAGATGTTAGGAACTCTTTTCTTAAATTAAATGAATATGTAAATTGTATTTGTTTTGTAATGTAATTCTGTCATATAAATAATGAGAATCCTTAAACTTACTAAGCTATTTAAATTAGAATATGTCAATAAACTTTTACGATATTACAACTCTTTTGTTATTATAAAATTATGTATGAATGTAATTAATCTATGATGCTTTAATATAAATTTTATATTTGAACACTTGTAATAAACAAATTATGATGGTGGAAATGTTGGAGGAAGGGATTAGAGGTTATTCTAATCCGTTGATGTGATAATGTCCAAGATGATTAAATAATGTTTGAGTTGTGTTTTGATGAATATTGAAGTGAAACAAGTTCTAGTCAATAACTTGGGATCTCCTGGTATGGGGGAGACTGCCGAAATTTCGACAGATTTTTGTAATTGGAAAAATTTAATACTTGAATATAAAAAAAATCACCTAATAAATAGTATAATCATAAGTAAATTATGTGGGAAATGCATGTATTGAGGTTGTTACATGTGGGATGTTAGGTGAGGCGCATGGATCACTTTGTAGGTTGTGCTATTGTAAACCCCTGTGTAAGTGCAAGATCAAAAGTATTAGGACCTCGATGTATATTGGAAAATTATGATGAAAATAAATGAATAAATAAGAAAAATAAGAAAATATGAGGCATGTAAGAGGGGATGACCTCTATAGATAAATTTAGAAATATTGATGAAGTTGAAAAGAGAATAATGAATATTGGATTCAAAATTTGTTACGTCGGCGAAATTGGTAATGAGTTTTGATGGATAAAAGAATAAGAAAAATAATCTCAAGAAATTAATATGATAATAAATAAAAAATGATAACAAAGGATCATACAAAAAAAAGTCAAGTCAAGAGTGATGGTGCAAACACCAGTTAAAAATCGATAACATTACCGTAAAATGGTAATAAGTTTGTAAATGAAATAAATTATGGGAAGGAAAAAAAATATATTTTGGAATAAGAAAATAGTTTCAAGGATTTAGTGGAATGATCTATATGATCTATGCAATGATGGAATAAGAAAATTTGAATTTTTGATAAAAAAAAATCACAAACCAACTAGTTTTACAGTATTGCACATAACTTTTAATCTGATTATCGAATTGAGCTAAAATTTTGCATGGAGTTTCCTAACATGTTTTTTCACCTTTTTTTCAAGTTTCACATCAATCAGAGGTCAGGAAGGCATATAATGAACCACGGTAAAACCGGGCAATTTACACGAAAAATACATAAAGGCATAAATGAGTGGTATTTTTGTAAATAAATGAAAAATTCACCTTCTTCCCCTTATATAGCTAATAATTCCATAAGCTTCTAAGGACCATATTCTTTCTTTCTTTTTTTCTTGATAAAACCTTATAGAAAAGCCATCAAAGTGTGAGATTAAGAGAGAAACAAGTGATTTAAGGAGAAAATACATCATGTTAATGATCCTAGAAGTAGAAAATCAGGTTGAAGAGTTGAAGTTCTAATGAGAGAAGCTTGGAAAACCTAGAGGGAGAAAGAGGAGATTGGAGGATATGGATATTGGAACCACCTCAAAATCATTATGGAAATAATGGGTAAGTGTTTTAACTATGATTAACTAGTACTTATGGATGAATTTAGAGAAATTGAAAGAATTATCAAATGGGTTTTATGTGGGTGATTATGGAAAGTAGAGAATGAATCTTCCATTGATTTTTATTGGAATATATTATGCTAGATTGTGTTTAAAACCTTAATAAAGTGTTGATAAGGTGAAATTAAGGTTGGGAAATGAAGAAGAACATATGTGTAGGTAAAGGGTGAGGTTCGGTCATACTTGGGTTATGGATAGGGTGAATTTGCTTGGGTTCGTGTATATGGAATTATTAATTTGATGATTTAAACATGTAAAATTAGGTACAATTATAAAAAAAAAAAAAAGTGAAGTTGAAATTGCTAAATTGAGTTTTCTTGTATTTTTTATGTGTTGATGGATGATTAAGAACTAGGAAATCCATAGCTTGGTTGTTCTTTAGGGTTTGATGATTTTGAGAGGAACTTGGAGGAATTTTGTGAATAAATTTATATTCATGTAATAAGTGTTGTAGTTTTTGTGTGTTCAAAAATACATGTGGAAATTGAAGTGTGTTGTAGTTTTTGTGTGTTCAAAAATACATGTGGAAATAGAAGTGCTTAATAAATGGATCTAGTTGATGTTATAAAGGAAAAATAAAAAGGGAACTCATGGAACTATTCCCTGTAGGTTTAGCTACATGGGTCAAAAAAGGGAAGGCCTTTGTCAATTTGATTTGTTAATAGTTGAAGGCATGATAATATCTCCTATTTTTAAATGTAATGAGTTCCATATCGAAAAAGAATCGTGGGATTTTCATAGGGGCTATTCAGCCAAGTTAGGAAAATGGATTATCGAGTAGGTCATTGTTTCAAATTGATGTTGAAACTTGAATTAGAATATGTTAAAATGATTCTAGGGCAAAGAAAATAGGAATAAATGCAACCATGTATAAAAGTTGATTTTCAACCAAAACAAAGAATGAGGTTGAAAAGGGATACATGACTTGAGAATAATGTGATTGAAATGCTTGGTCAAACATAATTGGATGAAAGAATAAATATACTTCAACATAGGATAGATTGGAATTTTGAAAATGAATGTGACTTTGAAAAGTATAAATGTGTACGAAATTGTAAGAGTTTTCTTGTTAATGATTTGTAAATTAGATTAAATGAGAATTTGAATAGGGTTTCTGTGAAGGTTTAATATGTTAATGATGGTTGAAAACCATGTTGGCATAGGAGAGTAGTTGGAGTAGGACAACTATTGGGAGCAACGGGATGCACTCAAGTTTCAGACAGGTATCGAACACCACTCCTAGAAATTTTGAATATCATTTGAGTAGTTGTTATTTCTTATAGTATTGTTTCTGAATAATGAAATAATCGTGTTGTGAAAAGAATAAGTTCATGAATATTAGAAAATACAGAGCGTGCATTGGTTGTGAAACGAGATATTGGGAGGCAACACTTGCATAGGTGGTTAATGTGAAAAGTCAGAACATGATGATAAAGGTTGTAACTGGAAAGGTATAGATAAGGTATGTTAGTGGAAGAGGAAAATGTATCGATTTATAAAATAAAAGATTTATGCACACATGATGCAGTGAAATCGTGCATTCGCAATATGGACATTGGATTTTGAGAGTGAAATGTCACACTTTGTACAAAAATTAGGCATTTTGAATGGGTAGTATTGCACTTGGTTATAGAAGTGGGTATACAAAGAAGAATGGTTATGCAGGGTATTACAAATGGGTAATAAAAATGCAATATCTTGATTTATGTCAGAATTCAAGACAAAGGAATTGTATAAGTGTAAATACAAGGAGGTATTGGGTGAATGAGATGAGTATGTTGGGTTTCGGGTTAGGGTAACTCAGTGAAACATGTAAGGTGTTATGATGAATAAAACGTCGATAGAAGTGAAATATTGTCTCTGGTATGTTACCAAGAACATGTGGAGAATTTAGTATAAGAAGTTTAAGAGGAAAATTTTATTGGTCTATCACTGTGTGGAGACTAATGGCATCAGTGGTTACTGATAATCAGCATTGTTTGACTAGTATGCCATAGTGTGGAGACTAATGGCATTCATGGTCACTGATGACCAACATTGTTTAATTAGTCTGTCACAGTGTGAATACTAATGGCATTAGTGGTACTGATGACTGACATTGTTTGATTGGTCTGCCACTATATAGAGACTAATGGCATCAATGGTTATTGATGACCGTAACTTTTTGATTAGTCTGTCATGGTGTGGAGACTAATGGCATTCATGGTCACTGATGACCAACATTGTTTGATTAGTCTGTCATAGTGTGAAGACTAATGAAATTAGTGGTACTGATGACTGACATTGTTTGATTGGTCTGCCACTATGTAGAGACTAATGGCATCAGTGGTTATTGATGACCGTAACTTTTTGATTAGTCTGTCATGGTGTGGAGACTAATGGCATTAGTGGTTATTGATGACTAGCATTGTTTGATTAGTTTGCTAAGGTATGGAGACTAATGGCATTAGGGATAACTGATGACCAACATTGTTTGATCTAGTAAACCATGTGAATGAAGGCTAGAGATATTAAGACCCCCGTTATATAGATAAATGGTAGATAGTAAAAATATAAATGGGTTAACAGATGATAGGTTAACCCAAAGGTAATGTGATGGAAGTCATTATGGATAGCTTACATGGAAGGAAAAACTAGGTAGTAACGATAGCACATGATGTGAAAGTAAGCAGTAAAGGGGAGATCTGATATCTTTAAGGTCCATTGGTTAGGGCTCTCACTGATGTCTCAATATTCTCTCTCTTGCTACTTACACAAAAGTTAATTGGTTATGAGGATTGTATGGTTGTGTAGTAATAATCAAAGAGAGAACAATGGTGGTGTTCTCCTCTTGTTTGGAGGTCAGGGGAGAGAGAAATGGATGAGAGAAGTTCAAGGGATGTTTTCTCTCCCACCTCAATTGACTATGGTGCAAGGGTTGGCTTTAATTGATTGAGGGCTTCTGTAAAGGGCTTTGATATGAAAAAAATAATGGTTGTCTCGTCAAAAATTAAGGTCAAAGGCGAGAGAAATTAGAGGAAGTTTCAATTTTAGAGAGATAAAGACAAGGTTATGGTTTTGTGTGAGAAAGGTGGGAGAGATAAATAATGTTCTTCTAAGGTTTATTTCTCCACATATTAGCTCATATTCTCTCCAAAAAAAATTATGGTGGCTAGGGTTTTTGTTTAATGTTTTTGTTTTTGTTAGGATTTTGATGGAGGAGATGATGAATAATGTTTTTGTGTTATAGCCCCGTACAATTCACTTTTCCAAGCCTATAAATTTTATCGTCTTCTCTTTACTCTTTACGTACTTGGTCCCAAGTAATTCAATTTTGTTTTAATTCCTCTTTTTTTATTTTTGCATTGCAATTTAACTTATTGTCAATTTTATTTTTTATTTTGATTTTTCATTTTGATTTTTTGGTTTTTTTAAAAAAGTAATGTTAAATATAAAACGGACATGTTAGCACTAAAAACATATTTCTTTGAATTTGATTTTCAAAAAAATATCAATTACAAAAAAATAGTTGAAAATTATAAAATAAACATGTAAATAACTGAAATACATCAAATAATTTTTTTAATTTAAGAATTTTTTAAATTTTTTGAAACATATTTCAAAATTGAGGGTTAATAAGTCATCAAGTAAATATTATTGCTTTCAAAGAAAATACATGCATCAAACCAAGTTTCTATCACTTCAATATCGTTTGAAATTGCATTTCGAACAATATTTCTAAAACATTTGAAAAAAATTTCCTTCAAATTTTTTTTAAGATTATTTTGATATAATAATATCAAGAATAACTTTTAAAAATTAAAAAAAAATCATTTTAATATATTCTTAAATAAAGAAAACAATTTGAACCTAACTTCCTAACCGCCCCTACATCAACCAGCCAGGCATTGTACGAGTATTAAATAACTCAAAAATACACCTTTATTT
>Ga0307510_10010937_pt1 | contig 10782 bp, 6 predicted proteins | sample 12_EM_MG_FD_207224 | JGI IMG/M metagenome (GOLD analysis project Ga0307510, IMG submission 207224) | Populus trichocarpa ectomycorrhiza microbial communities from riparian zone in the Pacific Northwest, United States - 12_EM | ecosystem: Host-associated > Plants > Roots > Unclassified | place... | reverse complement strand
GCCCGAGCAATGCCAGGCGCTGCGCGCAGCGCTCGCCGAGGTGAAGCAAAACGGCGTGCTGTTCGACACGCCGCGGTTTGTCCGAAACCTCGAGCAGCAGTTCAAGCAGCTGGTGAGTTCGTTGAGCTGATCGGCGCCGCAGACGGCCGGCTCACGGGTCATCAACGTCACACCCGGGCCGCGATCTGCCCCATCAGTGCACTGACGGCGACCGGCGGCGGCATCTCGGTGGTCCGGTAGCTCAAACGCGCCTGCGTGTCGAAGAGATAGACCTGCGCCGTGTGGCGATCGACGCCGCTGGCGCGCCCGCCGACGAAATCCAGCAGCCGATCGAGGTCCTTGGTCGTGGACAGCGCAGCGGTCCAGCGCTCGGGCCGCGCACCGAAGCGCTGTAACCACGCGCGCAGCGCCTTCGGGTCGTCGCCAAGCGGATCGATGCTGACCGACAGCAACTGGAAATTGCCCGGTGCCTGCGCCAGCCGGCTCTGCAGGTCAGAGAACAAGGCACCGCTGATCGGGCATGTGGCCGAGCAACCGGTGAACATCAGCTGCAGTGCCGTCACCTTGCCGCGCAACATGGTCTCGAGTTTGACGGGGCGGCCATCCATCGAGGTCATCTCGAGGGCCGGAACGGCTTGCGCGGGTTTGACGACGCCGATCGAATCGTGCGCGCTCGCCTGCCGTACCGCGCCCGCGATGCACGCCGCGGCCGCGGCGTGCAGGATCGCGCGTCGCGCGAGCCACGGCGGCGTCAATCGGCCTGCGTCAGGTAGGTCCATAAGGCGTGGCAATCGTCATCTGAAAGATCGTACAGCGGCATGCTCTGCGCCACCACGATCGAGACCGGATCGATGCCGGTGCGCAGCAGCCTGCAGAGCTTGCTCTCATCGAAGCGCGATGGCGGCCCGCCACGGCGTGAGACTGATGCCAGCAGCGTCGCCCGCGAGAGCGCCGGTCCGAACGCGCTCGTCGGCGCCGACGCCGCAGCACCGCGGGCCGTGTGGCAATTCGAGCAGCGACTGGCGTCCGTCGGCAGCGCCTCGCTGTGACCCTTGATGTGGCCCGCGGCCGGCAGCTCGCCCGCGAACAGGCGACGGCCGCGTTCGCGCTCGGCGGAATCGCCGCAGGCCGCCAGCAGCACGGCCACTGCGACGACGATCGTTGCCGATGCCGCGCGCAGGGCGTACGGCCGATGCAGTGCCCGCATGTCTCAGGGCAAGGTCACCGTTTTCTCCGCGCTGGTGTTGGCGAACGTGCCCTGCCCGACCAGCGCCCACGCGACGCCATCGGTGCTGGTGTAGAAGCGCCAGCCGGCGATGGTGCCGTTGGTGTTCCCGGCCGGACGCGGCAGGTACTTGAACCCGCCGACGGCCACCCCGCTGCCCATGTTGACCGTGAAGGTGTGCGGCAACGGCGTGCTGCCACCCTGCCATTGCGTGTGCCAGAACGTGGATGCACTGCCGTCGATGGCGTTGCTGGCCGGCGCGTTCTCGCCCACCAGTTCGGCGCTGTCGGCGCTGACGGTCCAGCCGGCACGCGAAACGACCGTGCCGCTGGTGTTGAGCACGTTGAACTCGGCCATTGAGGTCCACGGGTTGCCATTGACTTCAGAGATGGCCTCGAGCCGCACGTACTGCACGGTGCCGCCCCCGCTGCTGACAACGGCAACAGTCCAGACGAACGAACGCGAGGCGCTGCCGCCGCGGCCGTCGCTGACCTGCGCGGTCACGTTGTAGGTGCCCGAGGTCGTAAGCGTGCCCGAGATCAGGCCGGTCGCGGCGTTGATCGTCGCGCCGGCGGGCAAGCCGCTGGCCGAGTAGCTCAGTGTGTCACCGTCCGGATCGGACCCCGCCAGTGCCAGCGAGACGCTCTGCCCGACGGTGTTGCTCTGGTTGGCGACAGCGCTCAGCGTCGGCGGCTGGTCGACCACCGCGCTGCCGAAGGGGTAGACGATCTTCTCGGCGCTGGTGTTGGCAAAAGTGCCTTGCCCGACGAGTGTCCACGCCAACCCATCTGCACTGGTGTAGAAGCGCCAGCCGGCGATGTTGCCGCCGGTGTTGCCGGCCGGACGCGGCAGGTACTTGAAGCCGCCGACGGCTTGCGCTGCGCCCATGTTGACCGTGAAGGTGTGCGGCGGCAGTGGGCTGGCGGTCTTCCACTGCGTGTGCCAGATCGTCGACGCATCGCCGTCGATGGCGTTGCTGGCCGGCGCGTTCTCGCCGACCAGTTCGACACTGTCGGCGCTGGCGACCCAACCGGTGCGCGGAAGGATGGCGCCGTTGCTGTCGAGCACGTTGAACTCGGCCATCGAGGTCCATGGATTGCCGTTCACTTCGGAGACAGCTTGGAGCCGCACGTACTGCACCGTGCCGCCCCCGCTCCCAGCGGCGCCAACCGTCCAGACGAACGCACGCGAGGCGCTGCCGCCACGCCCATCGCTGACCTGCGCGCTGACGTTGTAGGTGCCCGCGGTGGTGAACGTGCCCGAGATCACGCCGCTCGTGGCATTGATCGTCGTGCCCGCGGGCAGCCCGGTGGCCGAGTAGCTCAGCGTGTCGCCATCCGGGTCCGCCGCCGTCAATGCCAGCGAGACGCTCTGGCCAACGCTGTTGCCCTGATTGGCGACGGCGTTCAGCGTGGGCGACTGGTTCGTCGCTGCGGCAGCGACAGTCCAGACGAACGAACGCGAGGCGCTGCCGCCGCGGCCGTCGCTGACCTGCGCGGTCACGTTGTACGTGCCCGCGGTGCTGAGCGTGCCCGAGATCACCCCGGTCGCGGCGTTGATCGTCGCGCCGGCGGGCAAGCCGCTGGCCGAGTAGCTCAGCGTGTCGCCGTCGGGGTCCGTCGCCGCCAGCGCCAGCGAGACGCTCTGGCCGACGCTGCCGCTCTGGTTGGCGACAGCGCTCAGCGTGGGCGCCTGGTTGGTCGATGCGCTGCCGAACGGGTAGACGATCTTCTCGGTGGACGTGTTGGCGAAAGTACCCTGCCCGACCAACGTCCAGACCGCGCCGTCAGGGCTGGTGTAGAAGCGCCAGCCGGCAATGTTGCCGCCGGTGTTGCCGGCCGGGCGCGGCAGGTACTTGAAGCCGCCAACGGTGTGCGTCGCGCCCATGTTGACCGTGAAGGTATGCGGCGGCGGCGGGCTGGCGGTCTTCCACTGCGTGTGCCAGATCGTCGACGCATTGCCGTCGATGGCGTTGCTCGCCGGCGCGTTCTCGCCGACCAGTTCGACGCTGTCGGCGGCGACGGTCCAGCCGGTGCGCGAAATGAGCACGCCGCTGCCGTCGAGCACATTGAACTCGGCCATCGAGGTCCACGGGTTGCCGTTGACTTCGGAGATCGCTTCGAGCCTGACGTATTGCACGGACCCGCCACCGCCACCAACGGCAGCGACGGTCCAGACGAAGGCGCGAGAGGCGCTGCCGCCGCGCCCGTCGCTGACCAGCGACGTCACGTTGTAGGTGCCCGCAGTGGTGAGCGTGCCCGAGATCAAGCCGGTCGCGGCGTTGATCGTCGCACCCGCCGGCAGGCCTGTAGCCGAGTAGCTCAGCGTGTCGCCGTCCGGATCGGTCGCCGCCAGCGCCAGCGAGACGCTCTGCCCGACCGTGTTGCTTTGGTTGGCAACGGCGCTCAAGGCCGGCGGCTGGTTGGTCGTTGCCGCGTTGCCGAAGGGGTAGACGATCTTCTCGGTGGCGCTGTTGGCGAAGCTGCCTTGCGCGACGAGCGTCCAGGCCGCGCCATCGGTGCTGGTGTAGAAGCGCCAGCCGGCGATGGTGCCGTTGCCGCCGCCCGGACGCGGCAGGTACTTGAACCCGCCGACGTTGCGCGCCGCGCCCAGGTTGACCGTGAAGATGTGCGGCGGGTACGGCGCACCGCCCTGGTACTGCGTGTGCCAGATCGTCGAGGCGTCGCCGTCGATGGCGTTGGTGGGTGGCGCGTTCTCGCCGACCAGTTCAGCGCTGTCGGCCGTGACAGTCCAGCCGGCACGCGAAATGAGCGCGCCATTGGTGTCCAGCAGATTGAACTCGGCCATCGAGGTCCACGGGTTGCCGTTGATCTCGGTCACCGCTTCGAGTCGCGCGTACTGCACAGGGACGTCCAGCGCGACGATGTTCCACTGGAACTGCGTGCTCGTGGTCGCGACCGCATCCTGCGCTGACACGGTGACGCGGTAGAGACCGGCCGTGGTTGCTGTGCCGGTGACCGCGCCGGTCGCCGCGTTGATTTGCAGGCCCGGCGGCAGGCCGGTCGCGCTAAAGGCGAGGCTGCCGCTGGCCGGCACTGCGTTCAGCGTGAGTTGCGCCGCCGTGCCCGAGACCGTCGCCTGCGTCCCGGGGTTGGTCAGCTTGGGGGCGCCGCTGGTGGTGACCTGCACCATCTTCGAGACCGACGGCACGCCGTTGGCATTGATGGCGAACAGCATGTAGTAGCCCGGCAGCAACACGCTGGGGTTCGTCGGCAGCGACAGCGCGTACGCGTTCGTGCCGGTGCTCGAGAACTGCAGCGGGATGCGGCGCTGATCGTTGTTGACGGTGTGCGTCGACGAGCCCACACGCAGCAGCGCGAACGAAGCGATCGGCGAATCGGTCGTGACTGCGACGCTCGTCCCGCGCGTGGCCGTGAGCGGCGCGGTGTTGATGACCGGTCGCGTCGCCGAGGTGCCGTCAGCGTTCAGCAGATAGTGCGGCGTCAGGATCTGGACATCGGCGTGGTTCGCGACGCAGCCCGCGCCGCACAGACCGCCGCCGCCTGACATCACCCGACCGTCGGGCAGCAGCAGCGCCACGCTGTGATAGTTGCGGCCGACGGCGATGGGCGGCAGCGTTGAAAACGTTTCGGTGGTCGGGTCCCAGAGTTCGGGGACGAGCACCGAGTTGTCGTCGGAGAACAGCTTGCTGAAGGTCTGCCCGCCGACCACCAGCACTTGCCCGTTCGGAAGCACGACCGAATTCGCGAACACGCGCGGGTAAGCCATCGGCGCGAGCTTGCGCACCGTGACGCCGGCGTTGATGTCGATCGCATACGTGCTCGCGGTCGCCGCCCCGGTGTCGTAGGCGGGCCCACCGCCGAGCTTCAGGATCTTGCCGACGTCGTACATCACGGCATTGCCGTTCTGGCTGTAGACGTCGTCGCCGCGGTTGCCGGCCGGCATGATGTGGCCGTTGCCCGTCGTGTCGATCCAGTTCATCGCGGCGCTCGGGCCGGCTTGCAACACCTGGCTGTTCGGCGCGGTGAACAGCCACATGTGGTTGTCGCCGCGATAGACGCCCGCCGGATCGTTACCGATCGCCGGATCGACGGGCACGCCGGTGAGCAGCTTCCAGCCGCCAGCGGCGGTCCAGAGCTCGGCGTTCCTGCCGCCGGCCGCGGCCGCGCCACCGCCCCACGAGCCGCCGAGCGTGAAGATCGAGCCATCTTCCAGCAGCGTATTGCCCTCGTAGCCGCGGCCGATGTTCATCAAGGCACCGCTGGCCCACGTATTGGTGCTGGGGTTGTAGATGCTCGTCTTGGTGCTGTTCTCGCCGCCGTTGACCAGGATCGAACCATCGCTCAGGTTCGTCGTGCCCGGGCAGAACATGTCATGCCCGGTCTGCGTGACAAGCGCTTCGGTGCCCAGCTGCGTGAGCGGGTCGAACAGCACGGTATAGGTCTGACCCGTGCCGCCGAACGCAAAGCGGTCGTACGAGGACCACAAGAGCACCTTGCCGTTGGGCAAGCCTGCCGCTGCCGCCGGCACGATGGACACCGGGATCAGTGGCGACCATTGCGCGCCGGCCGGGCTGGCGGTCGCGTTGGCACGCATCATCCCGGAGGACTGGCCCGCTGTGTCGGCATCGCTGCCGCCACAGGCGGCGACTCCTGCAGCGATGAGCAAAGATCCAAGGCGGCACAGAAGGCTCACCCGGGTGCCAAACGCCATACGAAGCTTCACTGCGGTTTCCCTTCAAAGGACTGTCTGCAGCAAGCGCGACGGGCGCACCCACATCGGGCACAGCCAGAGGCGGCAGAACCGACCGATGGTGCCGCGCAGCAATAGGCGGCGCAACACCGAGAGTGAGGGGGGCAGGGCAACATCGCGCCGACATTGAACTGCTCCGGCAGTTCGGCGAAGATCCTGCGTCCGCCCTGCCCGCCCACTCAAGAAAAGACGCCACAAAGCGATGCCCAACAACGAGTCGCCGCGAAGGCAGGCTCCGGCCCCATCCGAGTTTCGCCGCGACATCAACGGGCTGCGCGCACTGAGCGTCGCCCTCGTCGTGCTGTTTCACGTCAACGCCAGAGGCTCGGGCGGCGGCTTCATCGGCGTCGACATCTTCTTCGTCATCTCCGGCTTCCTGATGACGAAGATCATCCTCGACGGGCTGGCCGCCGGCGACTTCTCGTATTGGCGCTTCGTCCGCGCGCGCGCCGCCCGGATCTGGCCGGCGCTGGGCGCGATGGTGCTCGCGCTGCTGGCGCTCGGCGCGTTCCTGCTGCCGCCGTCTGATTTGCTGCAGATGGCCAAGCAAGCCGGCTGGGCGCTCGTGTTCTGGTCGAACCAGGTCTTCCACGACCACGCCGGCTACGCCACGCAGGGCGCCGACGGCAACTGGTTCCTGCACACCTGGTCCTTGTCGGTCGAGTGGCAGTTCTATCTGCTCTACCCGCTGCTGCTCATGTTCGCGGCCTGGTTGCATGCACGCTTCTTCGCCGGCCACGACGCGCCGAGGCGGCAACAGCGCGCGCTCGGCGTCTGGCTGCTGGCGCTGCTCGGGCTCTCGCTGGCGTGCTACGTCGTCCAATCCGACGCGAGCCCGAACAGCGCGTTCTTCCTGCTGCCGGCACGCGCATGGGAGATGCTCGCCGGCGGGCTGGTCTACTGGCTCAGCAAGCGGCACGCCGCCGCCAACGCGCGCTGGCGCGCGTTGGCGAGCCATGCGGGCGTCGCGTTGATCGTGCTGTCGGCGCTGTGGCTGGGATACCGGCACGTCGACCCGGTCGGGCTGGGCTGGTTCTCGACCGTTCCCATCGTCGGCGCGATGCTGGTGCTGTGGTCGGATTCACCGGGCAATCGGCTCCTCGACAACCCGGCCGTGCAGGCGATCGGCCGTTGGTCGTATTCGATCTACCTCTGGCACTGGCCGCTGGTGGTCGCGTGTTCGATGGACGCCGTGTTCGAGCGGTACCCGCACCCCGGCAAGGAGCTCGTCGTCGCCGCGTCGGTGCTGCTCGGGTGGCTGTCGTTCAGGCTCGTCGAATCGCGGACGCGTGGCCGCACCGGTGTCAGCGCACTGCTTGCCTCCGCGAAGCCGGTGCTCGCGCTCGGTGGCGCCGCGATTGCCGCGATGCTGGTCGCCAGCAGCGGTGGCCTCGCCTTCAGGATGCCGCGCCCGGTAGACGAACCGGTGGTGATGCCTGCGCTCGAGTCCGACTATTTCCCGCCGGCGTGCAGCAACTTCCAGAAGCAGGTGCGCGACCTCAAGACCTGCAGCATCGACAAGCACAGCCAGCGCGCCGTCCTCGTGATCGGCGACTCGCTCGCCGAGCACCTCTACCCCTGGTTCAAGAACCACAGCCAGGTCTCGGTCGACTTCATGACCGAGGCCGAATGCCCGCCGATCCCGCAGTTCGATCGCCAGCAGCCGGGCTTTCATTGCCTGGACTACGCCCGTGTGGCCTGGCGAGAGGCGGCATCGGCACGCTACGACACGGTCGTCGTCTCGGCGAACTGGAACCTGGTCGGCAAGGCCGGCCCGCCGTATTGCCGCGTCGATGCCACCGGCGCCTGCAAAACGGTCGACGGCGACCTGCGTCGCGACCTCGTGCTGTCCGAACTGCGTTCTGCGATTCGCGCGCTGCTGGCAATCGGCAAGGTCGTCGTCGTGCTCGATGGGACGCCTGCGGCCGATGTCAACATTCCGCAGCGCCTGGAGCGCGAGCGCTTCTGGTTCGGCGGCGTGCGGCTGAGCATCAGCAAGGCGTCGTTGGCCACCGACTACGGCTGGATCGATCAGATGTTCGCCGAGTTCAAGGGCGTGCCCGGCTTCCACCTCGTCAGCCTGCGCCCGACGCTGTGCGCAGGCAGCGCCTGCAAGGTCTACGACGACGAACTCAAGCGCCCGATCTACATCGACGAGCGCCATTTCGACCCGGCCTGGATCGCGCAACACGGCGACGTGTTCGCACCCTTCGTCCGCCCGGAGCCCCCTCCCCGCTGAGCTGTCTAACCGTTCTTCGCCAGCCACTCGACCATCGCGTCGAGCGCCGGGCGGCCGGCCGCCGGGTCGCTGCTGTTGACCATCAGCGCGACCGCGTACATCTTGCCGCTCAGGCCGTGCACGTAGCCTGCGAGCGCGCTGGTGTCGTTCAAGCTGCCGGTCTTGAGGTAGGCCTGCCCGGCCGCCCGGCCGCCGTGCAGGCGGTTCTTCAGCGTGCCGTCGACGCCGGCGATCGGCAGCGATTCGAAGAACGCCTGCGCCTGGTCCGTGAGCCAGGCCTTGCGCAGCAACTGCACCATCGCGCGCGGCTTGGCGCGCTCGGTGTGCGACAGACCCGAGCCGTTCTCGACGCGCACATCGCCGTCCTGCAAGCCCTGGTCGCGCAACCACATGCCGATGATCTTCTGTGCGCCGGCCAGCGTCGCCGGCCGCTCGGGGAAGCCAGGCGACAGCGACAGCATCAGGTTGCGCGCCGCGAAGTTGTCGCTGGCCTTGTTGATGTCGCGGACCATTTCGGTCAGCGGTTTGGAGCCGTGGAACGACAGCGGCCGCTGCGGCTCGCCGTCCGGCCCGAGCGGGATCGGGCTGACGCCGGGCGTGATTGCCGCCGACACCACGCGCCCGTGCAGCACGCCGCCCGCCGCGGCCCACATCGCCGGCAACGCGCGCGCCGCGATGCCGCTGTCGGGCGGCGGCACAAAGGTGATCAGACGCGAGCCGCAGCCCGCGGCCCAGGTGCCTTGCACGACGACCGTCGCACGGCCCTCGCCTTCGCGCGGATCGGCTTGCCAGCGCGGCGCGGCCTCGCAGTCGCCGCCTGCACGTGCCATCGTCATGCGGTTGTCGATGCGCACATCGGCGAGCGCCGGTTGCAGCGAGAGCGCAGGCCGCTTGCCGCGCGCGGCTTGAACGCCGATGCCGATCTGTCCCTCGTCCAGCGTCATCGCATCCGGCCACACATGCCGCGGCTCACGGGCCGATTGCAGCGGCGTGCCGTCGTGATCGGCAGGCTTGAGCTGAAACGCGTAGCGATCGAGCACGATGTCGCCCTCGATCTCGCGCAGCCCCTGCGCGCGCATTTGCACGAACCACGCCGCCAGTTCGGCCGATGTGAGCTGTGCGTTGCCGCCGCCGACGATCAGCAGGTCGCCGATCAAGCGGCCTTCGGCCAAGGTGCCGAGCACGAATGCCGAGGTGCGCCAGCGGTACGACGGCCCGAGCAGGTCGAGCGCCGCGAGCGCGGTGACGATCTTGGTCGTCGAGGCCATCGTGTACGGCTGCTCTTCGTTGAGCGCGAACACGGTGCGCTCGCCGATCACCTCTTGCGCGTAGAGGCCGAAGCTCTTGGGCGGCAGGCCCGATGCCTTGATGGCGCGCGCCACCGGTGCCGGCAACGCGTCGCCAGCGGCATGGGCCGCAACCGCCACCGCGATCAGCAGCGCGCCGCAGGCGAGGGGAACAGACTTCAGCATGGCGCGAGGATAGACGCGCGTCTGCCCCGGCGGCACCCCGAACTTGCGGTGCCGAATCGGCCTTCACAATGCGGTGGCTTGCGAATCCACCCTTCACTGACGATGACCGACCCGATCTCGCCCCAACCGCCGCATCGCGGCATCCGTAGCTTCGTCGTGCGCGCCGGCCGCATGGGCCCGGGCCAGGTGCGGGCGCTGGCTGAACTCGGCCCGCGGTTCGTGCTGCCATTTCAAGCGCAGCGCGCCGACTTCGACGCGGCCTTCGGCCGCCACGCGCCGCGCGTGCTCGAGATCGGCTTCGGCATGGGCGACGCGACCGCGGCGATTGCACAGGCCTTGCCGGGCACCGACTTCATCGGCGTCGAGGTGCACACGCCCGGCGTCGGCGCGCTGCTCAAGCGCATCGGCGAGATGAACCTCAGCAACCTGCGCCTGATCCAGCATGACGCGGTCGAGGTGCTCGACCACATGATCGCGCCCGACTCGCTGGCTGGCGTGCATGTGTTCTTCCCGGACCCGTGGCACAAGAAGAAGCACAACAAGCGGCGCCTGATCCAGCCCGAGTTCGTGCGCCGGCTCGTGGGCCGCATCGCCCCGGGCGGCTATCTGCATTGCGCGACCGACTGGCAGCCGTATGCCGAGCAGATGCTGGACGTGCTGTCGGCCGAACCGCTGCTGCGCAACACGGCCGCGGGCTACGCGCCCAAGCCCGACTACCGGCCGCTGACCAAGTTCGAGAACCGCGGCCTGAAGCTCGGCCACGGCGTGTGGGATCTGGTGTTCAATCGGCCCACGTGACGGCACCCGTGTAGGCCGTGATCAGCACGACGATGCCGAACGCGATCCGGTACCACGCGAACGCGACGAAGGTGTGCGTGGAGATGTAGCGCAGCAGCCAGCGCACGCACAACCAGGCGCTGACGAAGCTGACGAAGAAGCCGACCGCGAACAGCGGCACATCGGCCGTCGACAACAGCGCGCGTTCCTTCCAGAGGCTGTAGCCGCCGGCCGCCACCAGCGTCGGGATGGCGAGAAAGAAGCTGAAGTCGGTCGCCGCCTTTCGCGACAGGCCGAGCAGCATGCCGCCGATGATGGTCGACCCCGAGCGGCTG
>Ga0307510_10010936_pt1 | contig 10782 bp, 8 predicted proteins | sample 12_EM_MG_FD_207224 | JGI IMG/M metagenome (GOLD analysis project Ga0307510, IMG submission 207224) | Populus trichocarpa ectomycorrhiza microbial communities from riparian zone in the Pacific Northwest, United States - 12_EM | ecosystem: Host-associated > Plants > Roots > Unclassified | place... | reverse complement strand
GGGTGTGGACACAAGGGCGGAGTGAACCACAGATGGCGGTGCCGGCGGGGGCGCGATGGGGGCGGGCGAGGTGGTTGCCGAAGGGGGAGAGAAGGGGGTTGGAGGGAGGACAGAGTATTGTGTTGGGCTTTGAGGGGGACCACCTGTTGTAGAATTGGGGGACATGGACGTAACTGGGGCTTGAAGAACTGATTGACCCGGAGTAGCTAGCAAGCCGTCCACAGGCATTGCGCGAGGAGTAGCTAATTCATAGTTGAACAGGTTGAAAGTGTCCGCCCAGAGTGGTAGGTCTGTCATCTCAGTGGCGTGGAAGTGCGATTCTGAGAATCCCAGGGCGGGGTAAGGCTGAGGCCGCACGTCGATTCTGGATGCACATTTCGTTTCCGGAGTTGCCGGAGGGGATGGCCCCTGAAGCTGAGGTTTCTGTTGTTGCTGTTGAGGGTTATCCCCGAAAGTCGTTTCACGGGAATGTAAGATATTTGGGGTCTCCCCAAGGAGACACTCTTTGTTGATAAAGTTTTCGAAGATATCATTGATATCGTTGAGAGATGGGGGGCTCTGGATTGAATCCATGACAGTGTGAGAGTGTTTTAGAGGGAGGGGGATGCCTTTAGGGTCTGTAAAGGGTGGGTAGGGTATAATGTAAGGAAGAAGATAACTGCTAATGGCGATATCGTCGTTATGAGGTGAGGTAGGGCAATTTGTAGATTTGGTACGCCCGCCGCAAGATTCACTTGCGGCAGCGTGATAGTCGGTGTAGGTGTGAGCAGTGTCTTGGGTATCTCGATGTGTAACGGAATCTAGAACACGATCAGCACCGACTGACGATATGGGTGTGAGTGAGAATACCTAGAATGCTAGCAATTCTGAGAGAGGCGCTAATAGAGCGTGTAAATATTAGGGTTTGAGGAAGAATTTCAAAAAAGTTTTTGCGTATCCTAAACCTTTTCGTTAAAATATTTCCGACAAGAATCACAAGGGATGTAGTTACAGATAATGTGGCTTGCGTAATGGGGGATTAGCAAGCCGGGGGAAACATTTTCCGGGAACAAATAGATCTTCATAGACACTATGGCTGGTCATTGCGCTAATTACATGCAATGTTCCCCTCATCTGTCCGCGAAACCGTGATAGAGGAAGTTCCGAATTCCTCAGGATTGAGAGCAAGCCCGATCCAAACCATCCTTGAATACCCGACATCGATCCAGAGCCACAAATGAGACTTGCCGTATTAGCCAGGATGGCGACGGCTAGCGAGAAAATAAGCGTTGAAGCCTTGCCGGTGGTACAATCAGAGATCCGTAGAGGTTGGGTGTATTCGAGAAGTCGCCGGGTAGCGAGGTGGGAGAGCCCTAGAAATCAACAAATCAGCAACACGCAATCAGGAGCAATTGGGTACGTGGCCTACGAGCTGTGTTCGAGTTATCCGTCATCCAGGGCTGGGATGGATAACCAAACAGGATACGACGGGCCGCCTCGGCACTATATCGGTTGTGCTTCCCGGAGACGATCCGGGAGGAGCGATGCCTTTCGCTGATCTACTCGGAAATTAGTAAAGCTCCGACCCAGACTCCCGAGGGTAGCAGCCCAACTCACCTCTTCCATCATAAAGACTATCACTAGTCTAACTGATATCCAAGAAAATATACAAGCCGATGCCATGTCAATGGCGACCTGAATATACCATGCCAAGCGCATCAACAGCCCCGCAATGCCGCCGAACAAGAGATTTAATGTGGGTACCTCGCCAAATTCGAGTTCGGTCGGCCGCGTACCCCTCACAGTGAACTCCGGGTCGGAGCGGACCACAGGGGGGAGCCGAGCTCCCGGCCGGTCGCACATCCGATTTGTTTCCCGGCTAATTCACGAGTACGGGCATCGAGCAGATTTGGAATTGGGCCGGTAAAATTGCCAACAGATCTCACTGCTAGGGGGCCCCAGCGCGTATCTTCTAGGGCTCCGGGATATAGAAACCTCGTTGCGATAGGGGGATAGGGACAAGGAGAGAAAAACGAATCGAAACCCTCGTACAGCCTGTGGTAAAAAAAAATGGGAAAATGTGGAAATGAAAAGTCAGAAAGACCGGTTGCTTGGTTGGCAAGAGCTCACCGAAGGCTCCAGTCAAAAGCCCCGAAGCCCGATCCCTGTTTTCTGATCTTTTTTATTTATTTTTTACCACAGGCTGTACTCGAGTATGAGGAGGGGGACAAGACGAAAGTGGGCCTTAGGCAGGAAGTAAGGGCGAAATCTCGGGAGTCTTCTGGGCTCTGAGGCCGAGTGTAGCAGGGAGAGCCCTATTTATTAATAAATCTTGCTCCCTATGAAAACTAGTGTGGTAGGGCCTGAGCAAAAGCTTGGCATGCAAAGGGCCTGGCAGGGATGAAAAGCGCTGGGGGGGAGCGCTTTTTGTGCGACGGTACTCCGCCTCGGCAAACATTTTTTGCGAGAAACGTCCTCTTGGGATGAACGCAGGACCATGGCACTGGGAGAGATGGTCTGAGTTGCTGGAGAATGCACTTAGCATGAGGTGCAGCACCTCAGAGCTTCGTGCAGACGCTGGATCCCATTATGCACGACACCTACCGTACAGTACGAGTACTTGAGCGTTGTACCCTACCAAGCTATACTCGTAATTTTCTGACGTTTGCTATTGCATACCACCGAAATCTTGAGGCTCCGGGCAATATTTCGCCCATATGCGATAGCAGTTGTGTTTGCAAACGCCAGAAAATTACGAGTACTTGTAAAAGCCCACACTTATGAGGCTATCAAGGCAGCAGCCAGGAAATCTGCGGCACGGGTACTTCTTGCAACCTCTACAATGAGCTCGGGGGCGGTTCATTATGCAACCCAAGCCCACCAATAAGCCACATCTCCTGCGCGCCCGCACAAGCATCAATCTCTCTACTCGAGTAGCCGCTACCAGCACTCGAGTACGCATCCTGCTGAATCCTGCTGTCGCCAGCGCATCTGCGCACCCCGCCCTGCGCTATACCCCTCATTCCCCACTTCATCCCTCGCACTAACCACTTGGGCGGATAACCTTAGCTTAAGGCGCCGACCAAATTTGAATTGTCCTTTTTTGTACCAGCGGTATAATACTGTCCTCCTCCGACGGTAATCGCACACGGCCTCCACTTTCACCTCAATCACGGGCCCGTTGTCTTCAAACAAGAAAATGCAAAAATCCCGCATGGCAGAGCTCTGAAAACATTAGCGAGGCATTCCCAAGTTGTACGAACATTTGCGCACAGGAGGGGTACCGTAGGTGGCCGTCCGTGTTCCTTGTGCTCGCTAAATGCGCTACCATACGCGACCAACCGAGGCCCGAGATCACGTGGTAGCCCAATCACGGTATGATGTCATACCAGCTAGGAAGCTGTGAATTTAGTAGAATTGGCGCTAAGATTCATTGGAGGTTAACCACATGGTTGCGTAACAAATGTTCTAAGAATTATGATGCTTCGATCATTTCTAGGCAAATTTCCTCCAACCGTTTCAGGCTACATGTTCCGGTAAAACCAGGTCGGCGAAACATCCTGGTCAGATTGGGCACACCATCGCCTAAGCTGCATAAAACGCACCGATTATGAGATTCAGTATTATTCTTGCGTTCATTCACCCCTCTCTAATCTCTCTCTACTCGCCAAAAAACATATAGCTATCCCCGACCATCGCCTCGACTATTATACTAGGACGCCACTTGTTACTACGAGCTTCAGGGCGAGCCAAGCTCAGTTCTGAACTACCCTCCCAGCGTGTGGGTAAAGGCCTAGGACAGACTTTTTATTTTCAGTGAATCGATCCGGAAGCAGGATATCTCGAAGACGGTTAGCACTTTACTGCAACGGTATAAGATCCACCTTTAGGATGTGTCGGATCTCATAAACTGGTGTAAGCGACCCCGTTTAACCCCCGGTTAAACTAAACCTATCGCAGGCCGGCAGAGACAGCGAATCGCAAGGGTAAATATGATAGTGGTTCCGGTTGCCTAATCCGCCATCCGATTTGATACCGGGTCGGAAAAGAGTTGGTACGGTAAGCTACTCTCCACCCTACGGGGAAGAACCAATTCTTTAAACTTACATCCCTCTGATACCATTTTTGACAAAACAACCCTCGCCATGAAATCTCAGAGAATTAAGTCGCGAAAAAGGGACAGGAGCAAGAATGAACGCAACTTACGAAACAGTTTTCCGATAGCGATGCCCGTAGCGAAGACCCTTAGAAACCTTGGGGTTGGGGGAATCATTCGCTTCGCCGCATTTTTTATTTGAAAAGTATTGTGAATCACCAGGGCTTTGATTGATAGCAGAATCTCGACATCTCGAGAACAACGACTACATCTCTGGAATTCATCACTTCTCGCATAAAGGACAAACACGAATAATCTGGAAACCGGAGAATGATAGTAGGAGCTGGGCGCGCATTGAAGACGTCAGCAAGAAGAGAAGGGAAGGGAAGAGGAAGCACCAGGAATGGAAGAGAGATAAAGTGGAGGAAATGGAAAGAATGGACGTGAACAGGTCAGGGGAGGGATGGAGAGAGAAGAGATGCAGCGAATGTTATCGTGGGAAAGGATGGTCTAGGAAAGGAAGAAGTTAGAATGTAACAGTTTTCTGAGTTATGTATTTAAGGCCGTTGGTTTTCCTCCTGAGTGCGACAATAGAATCAAGATCAAGACTTTCTCCTCCGTTATCTATTTCCCTCTCACGCAGATAATCTTTAGTTTTACTTTAAAAAGCGCAAGCGATTGCAGAGGACTTCCGAATGTACCATTTGCAGTTTTTGCCGCCCCCTATCTAACGCTGCAGCTCTCGGTTATTCGATTCAGCAAATATTATCCCCCGAACCGTGGCACCCAACCAAGCCTCTTAAGAATTGCAGACACAAAACGATGGCGTAGTCTACCAACCCGCGAAAACCTGGTTCGCCCAGTGTACCCTCCCGGCGGCAGCGATACTGTGCTCCTCCGCCAAATTCCCCGAACCAGTGCAATCTCATAAACCCCATACCGTATTTTATTTTTTTGAAAATAACGAACTGGGCAGGCTCGGCGTGCATGAGAACCATGAGGTACTCGAGTATGGGTGGTGCTTGGTCCTAGAGAACCAATCAATCTACGCTTACTCTAGTGTAACCAGCTTTCGTCAGGCCGTTGAAATCGGCCACTCAAATCTCATAGTTCTCATGCGCGCCGAACCTGGTTCCGTTCGTCATTTTCGTAAGATGCCCCAAGCGAGCTCTGGTGCACAAAAGTGGATCTAAGGCAACAGCGTTAACTAAATGCACGAAGGCTGCCGGTTCGCCACCGCACAAATAAATGGGCGGCCACGGATTGGATAGGCCGAGTAGGGGGAAAAAATCTACCCTAGCATGATACCAATCCGTCCTCGTACAGATTTTCCTCGGGCGCTTGGGTTCCGGGGTTAGTCCGTGAGCACTTCCGATAACTGGCCGTAGTTTGTATGCAGCCAAGCCTCTACGGTAACCGAAAGAGAAGAAATTCCGTGAACGCTTTGCGATTTTTTGTTCGCTAAGAGAGGTATTTATGACAACTTGACCAATACAGCAGTGTTTGCTGACTAAGCCTGGTACCCGAGGACTTACAGTCACCGGACAAAGGTCTTGGTTATACTGAGTCATAGCCGACTAAGCAGTCCTAGGAGATAGATATGCTCCGCTTCATGTAAATCCAGCCGCCACACATCATATTATCATCCAAGATATTGTTTCTCGCACAAACCACCTCTCCTTCGCCCAATACGTCCCAAGATCCCCCCCTTCCCGAAAAAAAAGGCACTGGGGCCCTGTTTGGCACGCAAGAAAAGTGGCATTCTTCTAACACTTCTGGTACTTTTATCACAAATGAAATATTGCAACCTTGCGCTTTTCTAATAGCTTAGCTTACAGGGGTCCTACTGGGCTTTCCCTTTCATTATAATAGCCACAATGGCAGCTACCGTCTGGATACCGAACCTTTTGTACCTATTCGCTAAAGATGTCCGAGATTTGGCAAACACCGAGGTTTTTGGAAAAAGGTGATAGTGGCATGCAGAACAAGGCTTAAATACGCATGGATCCGGTTTATTTCCAGGGGGTGTTTAGATTTATTTATTTTTTAAGACCTCTTCACCGCAGTCCACCTGCCGCGATGTTGAATTGTTGTACTCCCTGTTGAAGATCACCGGCGATCACTCCATGCTGACGTATTTTCCTCTGTACCCTTTTGTATATTGTCGCTCGTTAGTTATTACCGAAAAAAACTCGAATAAACGGACCATGTGCTAGGACGTTGGACTTATCTCTCCTAGTAAGGTCGTGTTTTTTTACTTTTTTCTTTTGTCTCGGAGGACGTGTTTTTTTGGTGTGCCTTCCCCCCCCTTTTCCAGAGGAGGGAATTTCGGACTACCGTAAAAACTGGAATAATTGGCCCTCACGCTAGTATGTTGATATAAGGTTGGGCGCACGGAAAGTCCCTATTTTAAAGGAAATTGGTGTTTCAACACTGAAAACTATGGTTCACTTCTCCGAGTCTGAACGCTAGCTCTTGATATGACTGCGGTGATTGGAGTAGCGAAGTAGAAAGAGGAAAAATTTAAACAAATGTATGAACCTTGGCGAGACATACCTTAAGTCAACATACTAGCGTGAGGGCCAATTATTCCAGTTTTTACGGTACATAGCACATGGTCGTTTTATTCTAGTTTTTACGGTAGTTTCCGTTGTCACTCATTATCAGTCAAGAGGAGGAACGGATATACCTTGTTGGAATACCGTATTATCTCGTCAAATTGGGTATCTTTGGACAGGGATTCTTATCACTACTCTAAGAGCACTAGCCCCTAACAAGGCCTAGTAGTGAACAAAAAAAGGGATAGGAGAATTGCGTTCACTCAGACTCATAAGGGCTAACGCAATCCTTCTATTCCTTTTTTGTTCATTACTAGGCTTCATTAGGAGTCATCATCCTGGTGCGGGGATAAGAACCCCTGTCCCGAGATACCTAATTTGACGATATAATACGGTACTATAGGACGATTCGCATACATGGCCGGTGATGGCCGGATAAGAAACCGGGGAGGAAACCGGTGGATAGATCAGAATGCTTGACGGGGGGGACCAGAACCACATTCCCCCTTAGCATCTCCGGAAGGATTTCCGGGAGCGGACATTGTGGAAAAACTTCTTTATATTGTTTATATAAACCTTATATTCCACCATAGCTAGAGAGATAGGCAAGATAGCCACGCCTCCGATCAATATACACACGCTTCCTTCTTGACTTCTTTGTCCTTCTTCCTCTCGCCAGCCTGTTCATCTCCTATCCACAACTCATAACAACATTCCCGACCGTAGGTGGAACGTTGCCTTTTGGTGACAGAGTGCAACCAGGGTACAAGGGTCCGGCATAAAGTCTTCGCACAGACCCAAGTGGCTTATGGTACCAGCAAAAAATCCGGGGCAAACAGGTGAGGTCGCAAAGTGAGGTTACGGGCGGGGAAAATTGTGGGGCAGCGGGATTCCGACCAAAAACAAACAAACAGGGGTATTCGGAATAATCATCAACAGCACAAAAATATTTAAAATTCAGGACATTGGATGATATCTATGTTCTCTCTCGAGAGCTCTTGTCAGAGGAATGCCCGGCCACCGCCGCTCGATTTGAAATTATCTCCAACACCGCCTCCTGGTAACTGCCACTTTTTGGTGTGGCATAACGATGGCTTTCGAGTCCGAGCAGTACTCGACATAGCGAGTGAAGCTGAGACAATATCTACAGTACGAGCCCGAGGCAAAGAACGGTCGGGAAACTGCTCTTTGACCAATCCCTACCAAGGCTACCATGAGATCCTGGAGAGCAGCCAATTAGGATCCCAGGCTTAACGTGACGGAAGAGGTGATCGGGAGACAGACGATTTTCCTTCTAATCACCTACCCTTTCACCTTGGCACATTCCCAAAGCCAGGGGAGGTAAAGCGGAGGGACAATCGTGAGAACTCGAGTGGTCGGGCCTTGAGTCCGAAAATTTCTCCCCCGAAAAGGAGCAAAAACACACCAAAAATCTGCCCCCTGAGACGGGGGGGGGAACACCAGACATACTAAGAGAGGCAACTGCAACGTTCTAGCATATGGTCCGATTATTCGAGTTCTTACGGTATGATTGTGTAAAACCATTTTCATCCCAATGCTAAACTCCATATTGATATCAATATAAAAACTGCGTATTTTGGTTAGATAGGCCTTGCCCCACTAGTTCCCTTACTCACATGCAGCGTTCACAACCGGCCAGCCCGTCCGGCTTTGGGTACGGCTGGACTGGCCCAGGCTGTTTCAGAGATGGCCCGGCCAGACTGTGGGAAACCGACTTTCCAAAACAAAAACAGGGTCCGGCCCGGTGACCTGCAGGCCTTAGGGGTTTCAACCATAACCTTAATGAGCAGAAAGCCACTTCAACAGATTAAGGTTAGGGTTGATTCACGTGACTTCCGGTGTTTCAACTTGTTGTGATCACTCGAATTGAAACTTTAGTTCAGGTGGTAAACCTTTTCGGGAGAGGGCTATCGTGGGGTGACCGACTAAATGCGCAACGGCCAAACACGCTAACAGCCTGACGGCTTTCGCCCCAGCTTCAACCGCCACTATGGCAAGAGCCACCTCTCTAGAATCAAATCTGCCCTCCGAATATGTCCCTTACTTCACCCGGGATTGTTACACAAAGGGATAAATAAAATAACAGAACGTGACATTATTGTCCACCGAAGGATCGGGAAAACTTGGCTATCTTGAGTCTAATTCAAAGCCAGAGGATACCACCCCAGTTTGGGTATGCAGCTGCATTAATTCCACTCGTAATTTTTTGACCTTTATAAACGACTGCTATTGCATGCCACTAAAATCCTAAGGCTCTGGTCGATTTTTTGCGCGTATGGAATAGCAGCCGTGTTTACAAGCGTTAGCAAATTACGAGTAGAGTGCGGGAACCCTTCCAGGGGGGGCGGGAGGTATCGCCATTTTGGGAGGGTCGCATGGGGGGCAGGTACAAGGTAGGATCATGAATACATGGTACAGAGCAGGGATTGGAGTTTAGAAGACAGTGGTACGGCGCTTGCAATATGCGTACCACAATTTTGTCCAAATAAGCCTGAGAGTTATTGAATTGAAGAAAGTAAAAAATTAAAGAACCACTAAGCATATCATGATAATCATAGCTAATCGTTACTGAGTTTGGTTTTTTCCCTTTGTGCCACATATTCTGAACCCTAAGAAAGTAAAAGAAATACTGCTTGCTCGGACTCGAACGATTTGAACGGCAGTGCTAAAGACCCATATTACCCCCAATGTGAAGACAAAGCTAAAAATACTAAACTAACCGGGGCGGGGGAACTAGAAGAAAGAGACTAAAAAGAGTGTGAAGAAAGAATAGCAGGAGAGAGGGAAAAAAAAAAGCGAAAACAGGCTAGAACTTAGTAGAGCCACCATTTGCACTAACCAGTGCATCAACTCGGTCAATCATAGTATCGAGAATCTCCCCCAAATCATGCTCCGTAATTGAATCCCACTGAGCTTGGATTGCCTCTATCATATCATTGTTATTCTGAGGACGGGGAATTAGCTTACTAATACGGGCCTTCATTAATCTCCAAATCGGCTCAATCAAGTTAATATCACGAGAGGTTGCCGGCCAGGGTAAAAGGTAGTTATAGAGATCGCGTTCTTGTAGGTCTGCAATAGTTAGAGTCCGTTACAGGGCGGACGGGGCCCCGAAAAACACGGGCCCCCGGCCCTTTTCCCCGCCCCGCCTCACTCAATGGCCTGGGGCGGGGTGTCTTTTTCGGCATTCCCTGCCCCTGTCCCCGCTCAAGCCCCCGCCTCACCCATACCCCAGACAGGTCCCCGTTAAAAATAGGTGGTAACAAAAGGGGCCCCGTGCAGGGAATGAGTGTGGCTGGGCCCCGGACGGGGGCGGGGTCTCGCGAGTGAAAAACCGCCCCGCCCCGCCCCATAACGAACACTCGCAATAGTAGAACGGGCCTGGTGGGGGGAGGCATTATCTTGCTAGTTATACACATAGTCGTGAGTACGGGCAGACTCGCTCTGCCAAAATTGATCCAGAGCTGGTAAAATGTGCGTTTGATATCCCTTAGCGTTTATTGTCTTCCCCCAGGCCCCCTTATCCCTGATAATGAGGGGCCCTTTGCGGCGGCCAACGAAGCATCCCCATACCATGACTGATTCATGCTTCTTGAATTTCGGAAGAAGGCATGACTCGTGAAACTCCTCGCCCACCTGTCTTGTAACCCAGACCCGACCAGGGACTCCACCGACATTGAAGGCGCATTTATCGGTCCAAAGCACTTTGGACCAATCATGGGTAGCCCAGACCTTATACATGTCTGCCCATGATAAGCGTGCCTAAATATTATAATATACCTAGTTAGTCTCAATGCAATCGTGCGAGTAAAACTTAGAAAACCAAGAACCTGTCAAAGTGAATAAAGAAACAGGAAGGATTCGAATAATAACACAAATCTCCTCTGACAAACGCAAGCCAAACACACATCTCACATGGCCCAAGTATGCCCTGGCCTCCACTCCAAATCTATCAAGACATTTTTTCTTTAACTCTTATTATAGAATGCAAAAAAAAGCAGTATGGTTCGTGCGGATCAAGACCTGCACGAGGCTGAAAAAAAAGTGTTACGTGGCTAAGCTACTTTGAATGTTAGGGCTTCGCTATATAGGTCCAAAAATATGGAAAAAAAGTTCCCATTTTAAGGG
>Ga0307510_10010935_pt1 | contig 10783 bp, 14 predicted proteins | sample 12_EM_MG_FD_207224 | JGI IMG/M metagenome (GOLD analysis project Ga0307510, IMG submission 207224) | Populus trichocarpa ectomycorrhiza microbial communities from riparian zone in the Pacific Northwest, United States - 12_EM | ecosystem: Host-associated > Plants > Roots > Unclassified | place... | reverse complement strand
AAGTCGTGTAGAGTATGAAGGAGGTAACTATGCCCAGTAAGTGGATCGGGTGCATCCACAAAGGACAAGTTGATAAAAGATGGAGTCCGAGGGAAGAAGCCCATAGGTACGATCCCGAGGACAAGTTGTGTAATGCCGGAAGACCAGAATACGAGATGCAGTCGCGTGTCGAATTCTCGACGGAACCAAACAGCGAAGAATGGCCATCTTCGGTCCAGCGAGTTAGACTACCTCCGGTGAGCACGGGGGGCATGATAATTCGTAACCATTGTTGTCAACGGATAAACACATGAGCTGACACCTGACGTGGTCTCCACACCATCAGGGATAACAGACGCGCAGACCGATAAGTTGACCATGGGAGCAAAAGGAGTGATAGAGAGTTTTCAGGGTCTAAGAGTGTTCCCACTCAGGTGAAGTTCGCAGAGTTGTGGGCAAGGTACTTAGTTAGTATAGAGTTAGCATGTATACTGCGATTGCTCAGACGCGGAATATAAATATCGAAGCATCTTCGCTGCTATTAGACACAACAAGCACGGAGAAGAGATCTTATCAATATAATAAGTTATCTAAACATTTATATCATTACCAATACTTCGACGATCCATGCCGAAGTGTATTATTATATCTAGCGTACATTACTTGTGTCTTCTTAACGAGTGCTCCGATATAACTACGATTAAGGTCCTAGCTGTCCAAATACCTCACGCCGAAGGTACCACCTTACACTTTCATTATTCCCGATGGTGTGGAAACCACCTCCGGTGTCAGCTCATCCATTTATCCGTTGACAATGATGGTTACGAATTATCTTGCCCTCGTGCTCGTTGAAGGTAGTCTAACTCGCTGGACAGAACATGGTCAATCTTCTTTGGTTGGTTCCGTCGAGAATGCAACCTACAACTGCATGTTCTATTCTGGTCTTCCGGCATTCCACGACTTGACCCGGGATCGTACCTATAGGCTTTTTCCCTCTGACTCCATGTTTTACCAACTTGTCCTTTGTGGATGCACCCGATCCACTTACTGGGCATAGTTACCTCCTTCATACTCTACACGTCTTTGTAAGTACGAGGGGACTAACTTTCGTGAAAAATGTCCCGTTACATTTATCCCACTATTCCGACTCTCTGTCTTCAAGTACCTGTAACTTTATACGCCGTCCTCCGATTCACCTCCCTCCACTTGCATAAGGTGTCCAGAGGTCTCCTCTCATACATCCTGCGAACGGGATCCGGTCGGACGGACGGCCGTGACGTATACGTTATTGTAAGATGTGTTTTGTTGATAGTGGTCTTTGGTGTTGGGACGCCACTGCCCAGGCGGCAAGTGATGACGCACCGTCCCAACGCCGGGGCTGGAGGGGGGTGTTATCTTTTTCCTTCGAAGTTGGTGTGCTTCAAGGTAGGGTAACCTTGCCCTATAAATCCTTACCCGGAGTCCGTGCGCCTAACACGAGCTCCCCTCTTTGAAGTATTCGTCCCGAATACTCTATGTCTATTATACAATCTTTTCATCTATTTCGAGCTCTACATAGTAGCGGTAAAAACCATCGGCGTTTGCTTGTCCACCAATGGAAAACCTTTCTTATATCACACGACCTCTCTCGGGCCCGGCATCTCCGGGTTCTCTCTATGAAACCTTTCCCCCTCTTCCTCGGCATTGCTCATACCTTCCGGTGGCTCTCAAGTCTTCTTGTCCTCCGCGCACCCTTTCCATTTTACAAAATACCCAAGCTCCTTCATTGGTTTATTCCTTCCTCGAACCTTTCGCATGAATGAAATGATCTCACTTTTGACGATCCTTTCTACCTCCCACTCTGAATCTCCCTCTATCTCTGCGGGGTCTCTTGGGGGTTGTTCGCGATTTGGTCGGTTTGAGGCTTGGTAGGGTTCCAATGGCGAAACGTGAAACACAGGATGAATTTTCCTCCGCGGCGATATTTCTAACTTGTATGCCCTGCTTCCCTTTTTCTCTAACACTTTGAAAGGGGCATACAGTTTCGGACTCAAAAAAGACTCATCTTCTTCGTTGGTCGTTTGGTACGTATATTCTTCGCGTTCAACATTACCAAGTCGCCAACCTCGATGCTGAGCTGTTCCGTCGCTTTTCGGTCATAATATTTTTTCATCAATTCCTGTGTATCTTCTAGGGTTTGTTTCGCCTGTCGATATATGTCCTGCATCGAATGAGCATACATTGTCGCCCTGGGGTTATGAGCTTCTCTCTCTTTCATCCACTCCGTTTGTGGGTGAAAACCGTAGTTCCCGAAGAATGTGGTCATTTTGTGTGCATTGGTTGCCGAGTTGTTATAGGCGTGTTCTGCTAGCCACAATAATTGGTACCAATCGTTCTGATTGTAATTGACAAGGGTCCGTAAGTAACCTTCCAGCCCTTGGTTGGCTCTTTCAGTCTGGCCATCAGTTTAAGGGTGGTATGCCATTGACATGCGTCGTTTAACTTCTCACATTTTGCACAATGATTCCCAGAATTCACCGGAAAACTTCGCGCCCATGTCCGATATGATCTCGGCCGGCACTCTGTGAATTTTCCAGACTTCCCGATGGAAGGTGTCCGCAACATATTTTGCAGTCGCGTTTTCGTGGAGGCCAATGAGGTGGGCCATTTTCGTGAACCAGTCTCCGACTACCATTCTCTTGGTCTTACCCTGCGATTCAGGTAGCTGGGTGATGAAGTTCGTTGATATGGAGGACCAGGCGGCATAGGGTACTTCTAAGGGTTGAAGTAATCCATACTTAGCATGCCGTGAGGATTTACTGTGTTGACATTCGTCACAAGATCGTACATAATCTCTCATCCATTCCGCGATTCCTTTTCAGTACAAATCCCTTGTTACTCTCTCGATCGTTTTTTCCTGTCCGAAATGCCCAGCTACTACCAAGTCGTGACAGCCTTGGGCTATCTTGGTTTGAAGGGATTCATCTTGGGGGATGTACAATCGATTCTTGTAGTATAGTAACCCATCCTTTTCTATCCATTCATCTGGCATCTTTTTCCCACTTTTTTTTAACCTGACCAGTTCACGGCCTCGTTCCTGCCACTTCCCATCCTCTTTGCCAGCAACTCTAATCTTGTTCAGAAATGAATCGTTCATTGTTCGCGTCAGGGCTGCATTGACGTGAGTACTTGATAACATTTCTTTTTCTCCTGTCATCCGAGGGTGATAGCCGATATCAGCTGGGCTAAAGAATTCATTTTCACTTGTGTCTGCATGAAGGAAATATATTTTGACTCCTTCTTTAGCCGGGATGGATCGCTTGGGGTTTAGGTTGCTTGATCCAAACCTAATTTCCCTCACTCGGTTGTTTCTAGCTTGTCTACTTCCATGCCGCCGGCATTGGCAATCTTCTCTATTATGAGCTGCGCTATCCGCCCTGCCTTGTACAAGTAGTTCGCTTCGCCATGATTTCGAAGTATGACCTTTACCTCTCCGGTGTAATCCGCCTCAATTACACCACCGCCCACTCCTATCTCCATCTTGCTAGCCATACCACTTCTCGCGGCTAGGCTTCCATAGGTTCCCTCCGGCAATCCTATCGCAATACCCATCTCCACCGTTGTCTGTCCTTTTACTGGTACCAGGCCGTCTGTCAGGGCGTAGATGTCATTACCCGCCGCAAACCGTGATCCTTTTGTCGGGATTATATCCTTGTCCGAGAGCTTCATAATCCTGAGATTTCCAGATTCGCGTGTTTCACGGATGAGAGCTGTCTCAGCGCTTCGTCTTTGATGGATTACTGAAATTTGAAAATGTTCAGATTTCAGAATTGACTGTTCACTGTGACGAGCTCCCTCCTCACGACGGTACTCCAGCCGTTTACTTAACGTGTCGCGCTTTCCGCCACTGCTTCCCAGACGGTAGACTATTCTGAAGTTATAGTTGGTCAACTCCTGTGCCCATCGAATTTGCCCTTGGTTCCAGATTCTTTTGGTCAAGAAGGACTGTAGGTTTTGGTGGTCCGTGTATACCGTTACGGGCTCTTCTTCCCCCCAGAGGTATCTTTTCCATTCCTTGAACGCTTCCATTATTGCGAGTAATTGCTTGTCATGTATCTCGTAATTTCTTTCCGCGCTGTTCAACTTTCGATAATGAAAAGCCACTGGGTGAAGCCGTCTCCCTTGGTACTGTGACAGCACACATCCTAGCCCGAAGTCGCTTGCCTCTGTCCCAACCACCGTTCTTCTTCCTGGGTAGAAATGCGATCAAATTGGTGCCATTGTAAACCGCTTCTTCAACTCCTCAAACGCCTCCTCCTGCTCTTATCTCCAGTGAAAATCCTTTGTGTTTCCCTGCAACGTTTCGGTTATTGGTTTGCAGACCTTCGAGAAATCCTTGATGAATCGTCGGTAAAGGTTTGCGAATCCAATAAATATCTGAACTTCTTTAACCGATCTCGGGCGTGCCCAATTTTGAACGCTTTTCACTTTTCTATCACTCATGGTGACTCCGCTTGTCTTGACAATGTATCCTAGGAATTCGACCTCATCTTGGTGGAATACCGACTGCTTCAATGAGACAGCTAAGTCGTGCTGTTCGAGCCGGTCATGGACTTTTTGGACTAATTTGATATGGTCATCCATCTTCTCGGAGTATATTAGGATATTGTCTAAGTATACGACTACTCCGTGGTCCAAGAATTCCCTTAGGCTTTTGTTCATCATTTTCTGGAACGTTGCGGGAGCATTGACGAGCCCGAAAGGCATGACCTTGTATTCGTACTGTCCGTATCGTGTACGAAAAGCTGTTTTATGCTCATCGCCTTTTCTCATTCGAATAAGATGGTATCCATCTTTTAGGTCAAGCTTCGTAAATACTTTTGCTCCTGCAAAGCGGTCTCGTAGTTCATCCATGAGCGGTAGAGGGTATTTATTCAGGATCGTCAATTTGTTGAGGTTCCTATAATCTACGCAGAATGGTAGACCCCCATCTGGTTTCGGAACGAAGAGGATCGGAGCGCCGTAAGGAGATTCGCTATCAGTGCTCTTGCCCTCTACGATCATTTTCTTGAGGTATTTATCCAGTTCGTTCAACTGGTGTGCCGACATTGGGTAAATCGGACCCCACAGGGGCTCGGCCCCTTCTTTAAGGTTGATGGCGTGGTCGAAGGTTCTTCGACGTGCCAACATCCTAGCTTTTTTCTCTTCAAAAAGCTCCTTATACTGCCAGTATGGTTTCGGCAGCGCCTCCAACTGTACTCCTCCTTCTTCCTCTCGTTCTATCCTTCTTACGTACTGTGCTTCCTCATCGTAAGCCACAGTTTCATTCCATTCAAACATATGCGCCACCGCCTGATCTCCTATATGAGCGTGGCACTTTGCTTCTTCAAAGGTCCATTTACGTGGGTCGGCGATATTTTTAAGGGGGTGCTCATCATGCCACCACCCAAAGGGTATGATTAAGTCATACCTTCCTGCCTTCGCAATTTCGCAGGATATCATCCTTCGGTGACCGTTGGCACTGATTTCAAGGAGAATAGGATGGGTAGAGAATATTCCCCTGGTAGGCGCGGTTCCGCCATCGAAGGTTGTGATTTTTAACAGTGAATCCCTAGCTTCGGTCGGGATTTCGAGCTATCGTGCGGGGTTTTGCTTCATGAGAAAGATATTTGAACAGGAATCTCAGTACGCATCAGCAAAAAAAAAAGGTTACACCCGGACACGCCCTGTACTCTCTGTGCGTCCGGCGGTCCAGGCGCATAGAACGTAAACTCGCGTCCTGGGTGTGAGGTCTTTTATTGGGTGCTTGGGGACAGGGGTCCATGCCGCCCGGACGCACCAGACGCAACCAGGGACTCAGAAGGTACCGGACGCAGAAAGGTTCTCCAGACGCAACCTGATAGGATAGTAGAATAGTGGAAGTACTCAGGTGGAACTGGCTATCATCGGATACCTCCTAAGTCAACAACTCTTCCTTTGAGGACTTTGAATCACTTAGTGAAAACTGTGGAGAATATCCAAATTGTCCGGAAAGATCCATCTACTAGTAGTATTACTCATGTTTCAAGTTACTTATTTGAGTCATATAGGTACTAAAACAGGAATATATTTATGAAAGCTAGTCTAGAAAACAGGAGTACTCGGTAGCTAACAATTTGAAATACTTGCCCGGAGAAGTAAAGTACAAAAGTATAGATAACCATTAAACTAGCGGGCAGAGAGTGTCTGGACAGAGTGTGTTGAATTCCGCTCGGCGAGGGGAATTAAATGGTATAGGTCTCGAGTGTCCGCATGGGTGTAGAAGTCAGCAGGGAGAGAAAGGGGAGTACCTCAGCGGGCAGATGTCCGCCATAGTCGGGGAGGGCCTCATTGGAGTCCGCTCGCCGAGGGGAATTAAATGGTATAGGTCTCAAAGCGTCCGCATGCCTGTAGCACTCAGTAGCCAACAATTTAAAAGTACTTGCCCGGGGAACTCAAGTACAAATGTTTGGATAACTCTACAACCAGGGGTCGGACAGCATCGGGACAGGGTGCGTTGGAATCTGCCGGTCGAGGGGAATCGAATGGTGTAAGTTTCGAAGAGTCCGCATGGCTGTAGAGGGCAGCAGGGAGAGAAGGGGGGATACCTCAGCGGGCAGATGTCTGCCAGAGTCGGGAAGGGTCTCATTGGAGTCCGCTCGCCGAGGGGAATCCAATGGTATAGGCCCTGAAGCGTCCGCATGCCCGTACCCAGTAGCCAACAATTTGAAGGCACTTACCCAGAGAACTAAAGTACCAAAGTATGGATACCCATTCAACCAGTGGTCGGAGAGCGTCGGGACAGGGTGCGTTGGAATCCGCATGTAGAGGGGAATCGAATGGTGTAGGTTTCCAAGAGTCCCCAAGGCTATAGTGGTCAGCAGGCAGACAAAGGCAGATACCTCACCGGGCACTAGCAGATGTCCGCTAGAGTCAGCAAGGGCCTCATTGCAATCCGCTAGAGTCAGGGAGGGCCTCATTGGAATCCGGTAGAGTCAGGAAGGGCCTCATTGGAACCTGCTCGCTTAGCCGTCATGAATAGTGTCAACCTGGATCGAAGAGCATGCCCCTCTCTCAAGGTTGATATTATTCAATAGTTTCACTAATTCGATCATGAAGCCTGATGCGAGGTGTTCAACAACTTAGAAGCCTTTTGTGACCCTTGTTAGTGGTGATTAGGGGCAGGGAGAGATCCCCAATGCAAACCCCCACTGGTCGCTTACCTTGGTGTTCTTCGGGAGATTAGGGTGTGAAATTCCCCCCCCCCGGGTGCACTGGGCGGACAGGATGCGGGTTGTATTGCACCCAATGGACTAGGATGCAACCATTCTGCTGGGGCCCTCTGAGGGTGCGCTGGGCGGACAGGATGCTCCAGGCGGATTTCCTGCATCCGGACGCAATGCCTATCCGTCTGGAGCAAACCCTTTTTTTGCTGATGCGCTTATCGCGTGTTTTCGTCCTTTTAATTCACTAAATGCCTTCCCCTCAGGACAGGCGTAATGCTTAGGCTTTTTAATGAATCTAGAGCTTTCGCTCGATTCTTGATGAAATCTTTTCATCGTCGCAGTTACACATAACGTGGGGGTTTGTGACCGCGCCTGCGCTGTTTCGGCTCCTAAAGCCTCCTCAGACAAACCTTTTTCATTAAGCGTCTCATTTTTGAATATCAGGCAGCCCACTACTAGCGGTCTTTACCTCCTGCTGAGGAGTCCCCATATTTCAGGAGTGGTGGTTTACTAGAGTACCACTCGAGTTGGCGACTAGGCTGCGCGGCCCTTTATCGTCAACTTACCCCTCATGTGAGGCTGTCCCCTGTGATGAATCCACCGTACCTCCGCCTTCGGGTTCGGTCTCACTCCCGCGACTCCCTCCGACACCATTCGTCGGGCATGAACCTTGTGCCCAATAGAGGCGCCCCCCGCTTCTATTTGCCCGGCTGTTTTACCCGGAGGGAAAGTCACTTTGCCCTGGATTTCGACCCTCCTTCGCGTGTCATCCAACTCAAGTTCCGTTCCGACGAATGGTAGTTTTCTCTTTCCCTTTTAGTCTCGTCGACCGCTTTCTTCACTTGTAATGTTTTATGGCTCCCGTGGTGAGCACGGACTACCCATTTTTGCACGTAAAATGGCAACCGCTATCCTTTGGTCTTTTAGCCTTCCGGGGGGATATCCTCACCGACTACACCGCAAGTCCTTCAATTCGAGGCGGCAACCTCACTACCCGATCACCGTGGTTGTCGGTACCGTGATGACTTTTCATAAAATTTCGTCATCTTCAAAAGTCCAAGCTGGGGGCCTTTGAACCGCTCGTCATGAGCTTCCTCCCTGGCCATCAACGGCCACAGTGGCTACCTGGGGACGTCGTTTTGGTGCGAATGTAGACTGTCGTTTGGGCCTTGATTGCCCTCGGTATATAGCCGACACCTGTATCGGCTTTCGACAGTATTTCCAGGTGTGGTTTCTCATTCCACACCGCGTGCATTCGTTGTCAGATTTCTGTTTATCGACAACTTTTTGATCGACGCCCTGGTGGGCTTCTGCCCACACCTTGTGTTTGACCTCCCCCGCCCGTGCCACCGACCCTTCCTTTTTCACCTTTCTCTCCACAGCCTTTTTGTTCTCCTAGTCCGCCTTTTCCTTAGCCGTGTACTCCCTCTTTACATGCTTTGCGGTGACCGTTGGCTTCAAATCCTCGAACTTTCTTTTCTCGCCTCGTGTGGCGCCGAATGGACCGCCTCCTCAAAGATCTTTTCTTTCCGTGAAATCTTCTCCCGCTCGGGTTACGGTCGTGACTGCTTCCAACCATTCCCCATCGTTGACATATTCTCTATGTGAGATCCGTTGCAAAGCCTCTACGGGAAGTTCGTCTTCAATCATTTTTCTCCAGGCTATCCCGGTGACTCTTGCATGGATGTTGAGATTTTCCATTTCCGTCAAGAATTTAGCAACATCACCGCGATATTTGACCGATCCCATTTCTCTTAGGGATATTTCCACTTCATGGGTGGGTCCCAACTGTCGCAGGGCTTGTTCTGCAAAAACCTGCCAGAACCCGTATCCTTCCTGTCTCGTATAATCTATTTCCCCGGTCATTTGTCGTCGGTAGGTTAACGCAAACAGTGCGACTTCTTTCCCGTCCATTCCTCTTATAGCGTATTGAATTCGTTGTGCCTTGTTCTCCCACTGCCAACTGTTTTGACCAAAATAATCTGCTCATGTTAATAGCCACATACGTATATCTTCGTGTTTCTCATTTCTAAACATGGCAGGGGGTTCCGCTGGGACTCTCATTCGTTGTCCCAAGGCGTTGGCCATGACTCGACAAAACAGGTTAAACTGTTCATCGTTCTCGACGTCGTAGTCGGCTTCCTCTGGCTGGGGTGCCGGTCTCTCGTCCAGTCTTCCTTTCCTATTCTCATCTGGCTTCCTTCCAGATCCTTCCCCTTCATCATCAGGGTATCCTCCCCCTCCTCCGCCTGGCGCTCCTGTCGCTCCGTGTCGTCGTGGTGGTGGTCTTCCTCCACCCGCCCCTGAAACCTCTGGTGTCGGATCTGACACCTTGCCTTTCCCTTTCACCTGGCCCATCAACTTTTCCACCAGTGCCTTAAGCACCGCGATCTCACCATCTTGGGCTTCTCGGGACTCCTGGTGCTGTCGTAGCTCATCTCTCACAAGATTAATACTTATCTCGTGATTGGCCAGCTCCCGTTTGTGCTGCTCGTTTATCTGAACGATCTCCTGGTCTAGGAGTAGGTCCGATGCATGGACTGCTCGCCGGTCCCTTGCACGGCTTCGTGGACATGGGAGGTGACAGCCTCGTGTCTGGTTTGTCTGTCGTCTGTCTCCCTCAGTCGCTCAGGGAACTTTGTGGCAAAGCTTTCCTGGACCTTTTGAGACTCCAAGTCCAAAGGTTGTACTTGTTCGTCTTTTCCGGTGAGCTCTTGACCGACTATCTGGACCCCGGATTTCAACAGATTTATGACGGTTATCAGTTCTTGGGCCATTAATAAGATATTGGTCGGAAGGGAGCTGAACGCAAGATGTTCACTATCTTGACTGACGGTAAGTGTTGGGTCGAATCGGCCGAGGATCTGATCTACTCTTGCCATTCGAACGGCCATGGGGGATTCGGTGGGTTCAGGTGTTAGGCGACCGCCTGCTCGGCGTCCCTTCCCATATTTGTCTAGGAAGCCTAAGCTGAGAGGGGAGCGAGGTGTTTGGTCGGCCGGATGTGACCGGTCTACGTGCCTAATGGTGGTTTCCACACTAGGGGCTTGGAGGAAGGAGAGTTCATCACGTCCCTCGCCTCCTTTTTCCTGTCGCCATTCCATGACTTCAGGTTCTTTTGGGTTAGAAGTTATCTCTTACGGCTTCTTTAACGGGAAACTTATCTTTTGTTTCTTCCCCACACGTCTGGTATTTCAAAGCGCTGACTTGAGCGCGGGTCGGTGTCTGGGTACTGAGTGTACCAAATGGAGTGTGATTTCTCCGAGGGGGTGTGATAGGTGAATTCTTTACCGTACTGGTATTGGGATAGTGCGGCTATGTCTTCGAGGGTAATTGTATTTTCTGGGTTCATCCACCAGAAATAACATTCGTGGTAGGGCTCTTCTGTCTCTAATTCAGGTATAGGGGTAAGGACTTCGTCTATCAAGATGGTCGTCAATGGTCTTGGTTCGAAAGGTTTTTTGGGTTTGGGAGTATGAGGGTCGCTGCCAAACATTCGTCTCTGTAACGATGAGAAGTATCAATATACTGTTAGGTGGTAGCTTCGGCGTGAGGTATTCCGACAGCTAGGACCTTAATCG
>Ga0307510_10010934_pt1 | contig 10783 bp, 11 predicted proteins | sample 12_EM_MG_FD_207224 | JGI IMG/M metagenome (GOLD analysis project Ga0307510, IMG submission 207224) | Populus trichocarpa ectomycorrhiza microbial communities from riparian zone in the Pacific Northwest, United States - 12_EM | ecosystem: Host-associated > Plants > Roots > Unclassified | place... | reverse complement strand
ACGCCCAGCGAGTCGCGCGCTGACAGCGGTGCGGCGAGCAGGCCGAGCAGCAGTACGGCCTGCCTCATGCGCGCTCCCCGCCGCGCCCGTGATGGACGATATGCTCGACGCCGCCGGTGATCATCACCACCGATCCCTGTGGCAGACTGACGGCGGCCGGGGCGTGGTAACCCGGCACGTCGGGCAGACCGGTCATCACGCCGCGCATCACCCGGCTCGAAATGCCGTGCATGATCACCAGCCGGTCACCCGAGTCGCCATCGGTGTCGTCGAGCCAGCCTGAGACGCGCGTCGCGATCGCCGTATATGTTTCGCCATCGGGTGCCGGCACGAGCATGCCCGCGGCATGATCGACGATCGATCCGCGCTCGGCGGCGAGATCGGCATAATAACGCCCGCCCCAGCCGCCCATGTCGATCTCGATCAGCCGCTGGTCGGTGCGCGCCTGGTGCCAGTCCAGCTCGAGATGTTCGGCGATGACGGCGAGCGTCTGCAGCGCGCGGCCCGTCGGCGAGGCCCATAAGGTGATTTTCGGCCTCGCACCGAGGTCGGCCCGCAGCGCGGCGCCCATTTCATCGGCTTGGGCGAAGCCCGTGCGAGTCAGCGGGGTATGGGCATGATCACCCTGCAAACGCCCGGCGGCGTTGAACACCGTCTCGCCATGGCGGGCGATGAAATCGCGCCCCAGGCGCTCTGGTCGGGCACGCGCCTTGGAAGCCATGGCCGCGGTTTCAACCGCCTGTGGCGCAAAAGCAACGCTTTTCCTTGTTGTCTGAGGTTCATGAAACTCGCGGCGTTCCGGGGCATTGAGCCGCTTCCCGAGTTTGAGTTCGCCCGGGAAAACATGAATGGAGTCTTGGTTATGCGTACGCTTCTTCTCACCGCCGCCGCGTCGGCAATCGCCCTTGCCAGCGCCGCTCCCGCCGCCGCACAGGATCGCGACGACAACGCCACCACCTTCACCGGCCCGCGCGTTGGCGTGCTGCTCGGCTACGACAAGCTGCAGCCCGGCAGCACCCAGAATTCGTCGATCAGCGACAATAATTCGGCCAACGGCCTGCTGTACGGCGGTGACATCGGCTATGACGTCGCGCTTGGCGGCATCGTGCTGGGTGCCGAAGGTGAGGTCACCGGCTCGACCGGCAAGGTGAGCAACAACCCCGTCGCGGCCGGCGCGCTTGGTTATGGCCGGGTCAAGAACGGTCGTGATCTCTATGCCGGCGTGCGTGCGGGCTTCCGCGCCGGGAGCAACACGCTGATCTACGCCAAGGGCGGTTACACCAACCAGCGGCTCGATCTGACCGCCAATAACGGCACCACGACCACCGGGCAGCATTTCAACCTCGACGGCTGGCGTCTCGGCGCCGGTGTCGAACAGGGCATCGGCCAGCACACCTATGCCAAGATCGAGTATCGCTACTCGAACTACAACAATGCCCGGTTCGAATATGCCAATGGCGCCAACACCAACAATTTCAGCGTCGACACCGATCGCCATCAGGTCGCCGTCGGGGTTGGCTACCGCTTCTGAACCGCACCATTTGCGGGCACTTTAGCCGATAAAATAGAGGGCCGGGGCGCTTGCTCCGGCCCTTTTTCTGGTTAAGGAAAGGACACGGCGAATTGCCCCCGGCCTCAAGTGCTCGGCGGGACGAAAACGGGGTTGCCCCCGGGGGAATGAGATGAAGGCGACGATCGAACGCGCAACCCTCCTCAAGGGGCTCAGCCACGTCCAGTCCGTGGTCGAGCGGCGCAATACCATTCCGATCCTGTCCAACGTGCTGATCGAGGCGACCGCCGAGGGCACGCTGAAGCTGATGGCGACCGATCTCGATCTGCAGATCAACGAGAGCGTCGCCGCCGCGGTCGACCAGCCCGGCGCGACCACGGTCTCGGCGCACACCCTGTTCGACATCGCGCGCAAGCTGCCCGAGGGCAGCCAGGTCCAGCTTGCTGCGGCCGACGGCAAGATGACGATCGTCGCGGGCCGCGCGCGCTTCCAGCTCGGCACGCTGCCGCGCGACGATTTCCCGGTCATCGCCGAGGGCGAACTGCCGGTGTCGTTCGAGCTGCCCGCCGACACGCTCAAGCAGATCATCGACAAGACGCGCTTCGCCATCTCGACCGAAGAGACGCGTTATTATCTCAACGGCATCTTCTGGCATGTGTCGGACGATCCGCTGCCGGTGCTCAAGGCCGCCGCGACCGATGGCCATCGCCTCGCCCGCGTGACGATCACGCGCCCCGATGGCGCCGAGAGCATGCCCGACGTGATCATCCCGCGGAAATGCGTCGCCGAACTGCGCAAGCTGCTCGACGAGATCGACGGGTCGGTCGGCGTATCGTTGTCGCCGACCAAGATTCGCTTCGATCTCGGTCAGGCGCTGCTGACGTCGAAACTGATCGACGGCACCTTCCCGGATTACAGTCGCGTCATCCCCACGGGCAACGACAAGATCCTCAAGATCGATCCGCGCAGCTTCGAGGAGGGCGTCGACCGCGTCTCGACCATCGCCACCGAGAAGACCCGGGCGGTCAAGATGGCGCTCGATCGCGACAAGATCACCCTGTCGGTGACCAGCCCGGAAAACGGCACCGCAGCGGAAGAAGTGTCCGGCGAATATACCGCGCTCGGCTTCGAGATCGGTTTCAACAGCCGTTACCTGCTCGACATTCTCGGCCAGATCGAGGGTGACGTGGTCGAGGTCCACCTCGCCGACGCCGCCGCGCCGACGCTGATCCGCGAGAACGACAAGAGCGCCGCGCTCTACGTGCTGATGCCGATGCGGGTGTGATGCTCCGGCGCCGCCATTGGCGGCGCTGGGTGTTCGCCTTTCCGTTACTGACGATCGTCGGACTGGCGGGCCTGTGGCTCTTCGGGTCGCTTCTGGTGCGCCCGTCGCCATCGCGAATCGCCCCGGCCGTGGCACCGGCGCGGGATCTGCACCTGCGCGCCCGTGATGGACTGTTGGTCGCAGCGACCTATTGGCCGGGCCGTAGCGACCATGCGCCGGCGATCCTGTTGCTGCATGGCAATGGCGCTTCACGTGCTGCCGAAGCCGCGACGGCGGCGTGGCTCTCGCGGCAGGGCAATGCGGCGCTGACGATCGATTTTCGCGGCCATGGCGAATCGGCGAGCGCGCAGCACAGTTTCGGCCTGTTCGAGGCACGCGACGCGGCGGCGGCCTTTGTCTGGCTCAAGCAGCGGCAACACGGCGCGCCGGTCGCGGTGCTCGGCGTTTCGCTGGGCGGTGCGGCGGCGCTGCTCGGCGAATCGGGGCCGCTACCGGCACAAGCCTTCATTCTCCAGGCCGTCTATCCCGATATCCGTCACGCCATCCGCAACCGACTCGTCGCGACCGGACGCGTGTCGCCGTTCGGCTGGCTCGAACCGTTGCTCAGCAATCAGGCGCGGCTGCGCTTCGGCGTATGGCCTGATGCACTGGCGCCGATCCACGCGGCGCGTCGGCTGACCTGCCCGGTGCTGGTGATCGGCGGCACCGAAGATCGCTACACGCCGGCGGCCGAAACACGCGCGCTGTACGATGCCGTGTCCGGACCGAAGCGGTTGTGGTGGGCGGTCGGTGTTGATCATGCCGCGACATCGAGCGATGAGTCGCCCGCATATCGCGATACGCTGTTAACGTTTCTGCGGCAGACCATCGGCACGGGTTGACAGGAGTGTCAGTAGTGCTTATTGACACTGTTGTCAGTAAGGAATCGAAGACATGGCCGCAAAGCTCCCCCCTTTTCCAGGAACCACTGGTCGCCGCGACTGGCGCACCGCGTTCGACGCGATCCGCAAGCTGCTCGCCAATGGCGACGACACCACCCAGGTGTTCCGCATCATGCGTTCGCTGAACGTCGGTGCGACGCCGAAAAGCTATGCGCAGTTCATCGCCACCGAAGAGGGCGGGCGGATGGCCTACGAGCGGATCGAACTGGCGCAGGTCCTGTCGCAGCCCGGCTTCGCGCGGCAGTTCGCGCCCGGCACGGTCGGCGCGGCCTATAATCATTTCCTCGAAAGCACCGGATATTCGGCCGATGGTCTTGCCGAGGTTTCGAAGATCAATCGTGAAGAGGACATGCCGCACCCTTATGCCTGGTTCGGCCGACGGGTGCGCGACACGCATGACATCTGGCATGTGATGACCGGCTACAAGGCCGATGAAAGCCTTGGCGAGGCGGCGTTGGTCGCGTTCAGCTATGCGCAGGTCGGCGGCCTCGGCTGGGCGTTCATCGGCGGCGCGGCCGCGCTCAAGAGCCTGCGCGTGACCAAGGGCACGCTGTTCGCCAGGGCAGTGTGGGAAGGTTATCGCCGCGGACGCAGGGCCAAGTGGCTGGCTGGTGAGGATTATCTCAAGCTTCTCGCCGAGCCGATCGACTCTGCCCGCGCCCGCCTCGGCCTCAGCGAGCCGGTCGCCTATCTCACCGCGCAGCGCGAGTTGGGCGAGGAAATGGCCTCCTATCTCAGCCAGCGCCGCGACAAGAACGCGGCCACCGAAGAGCGCCTTGCCGCCTGAGGCTGACGTTTTCGCCGATTAGCCGCTAAGGACAGGCGCGATGCTGTCGCGCCTGGTCCTGACCGATTTCCGCAATCATGCCGATCTGGCCCTGGTGACGGGGCCGGGCTTCGTCGTGCTGACCGGCGACAATGGCGCCGGCAAGACCAATATCCTCGAGGCGGTGTCGCTGCTCGCACCCGGCCGTGGCCTGCGCCGCGCGCCGCTCGGCGAGATGGCACGGCAGGGCGGCCCGGGCGGTTTCGGTGTGGCCGCCACGCTCGGCGACGATACGGTCATTGCCACCGGCGCACAGCCGCCGGCGATTGAGCGCCGTGTGGTGCGCGTGAATGGCGCGGCGACGGCGGCGACCGCGCTGGCCGAATGGCTCACCATATTGTGGCTGACGCCCGCCATGGACCGGCTGTTCGCCGCCGCGGCGAGCGAGCGGCGGCGTTTTCTCGACCGGCTGACGCTGGCGCTCGCGCCGGGCCATGCGGTGCACAGCAATCGCTACGAAGCGGCGATGCGTGCGCGCAACCGCCTGCTTGCCGAAGATCGCCCGGCCGACCCGGAATGGCTCGGCGCGCTCGAGGCTCAGATGGCCGAACATGGGGCCGCGATCGACGCGGCGCGCCGCGACACCGTCACCGCCCTGGCCGTGCGTCTCGCTGACGCGCCCGAGGGACCCTTCGCCCGTGCCGGGCTCGCGCTGGAGGGGTGGAACGATGCCGCCGGCACGCTCGCCACCGATCTCGCCGCTGGCCGTGGGCGTGATGCCGCGGCCGGGCGGGCACTCGCCGGGCCGCATCGCAGCGATCTCGCCGTCACGCACCTCGGCAAGGCGCAGCCGGCCGCGTTGTGTTCGACTGGCGAACAAAAGGCGCTGCTGCTCGGCCTGATCCTCGCCCATGCCGACCTCGTCGCCGAGCGCACCGGCCGCGCACCGTTGCTGTTGCTCGACGAGGTTGCCGCGCATCTCGACCCGGTGCGTCGCGCCGCGTTGTTCGAACGGCTGGCGGGCAAGGGCCAGGTGTGGATGACGGGGACCGAGCCCGCGCTGTTCGCCGAGGTCGGCAGCGACGCGACGCGGATTGCCGTTGGTGTCGCCGAATGAAATAGCCGCGCCTGAATGCCGGCTGTCGATGCCACTCACCGGCCGTTCAAGCACGTAGCGGCATTGCCGTGCCATGGCGGGGGCCATGGAGATACACGATGAACAGGTTCGCAAAGACTTTCACCGCCGCCGCGCTGTCGGCGCTTTCGCTCGCCGCGGCGGGCCCGGCCGCCGCACAGGGCCGCTGGGACTGGAGCCCGGGCGACCGCGCCTATCGCCTCGCCGGCCCGGGCGTGCCGCTGCTCTACCCTGAACTGCGCGCCTCACCGCGCGGCCGCGCTTTCGTGATGCGCAATTTCGATCTTGACCGGAATGGCTTCATCAGCCCGCGCGAAGCCCGGGCCGCCAATCGCGCCTTTGCCGAGGTCGCCGGTCCGCGCCGCGACCGTTTCGATTGGGATCGTCGCGATCGCGTCGTCGTCGTGCCGGAACAGCGTGGCGGCTGGGACCACCGCGCGATGCGCGATTACGGCTTCCGCCAGACCGCGCGTGGCGCGACGCTGAACCTGCAGGAGGACGTGCTGTTCAAGACCGACAGCGACGTGCTGCGCCCCGGTGCGCTCGACAAGCTGCGCCCGCTCGCCGAATATCTCAAATCGGAGCGCGGCGTACGCGTGGCGATCGACGGCTACACCGATTCGCGCGGCACCGACGCGCACAACCAGGCGCTGTCGGAACGCCGCGCGGCCAGCGTGCGCACCGCGCTCGACGCGATGGGCGTGGTACGCGCGCGCTTCGTCGTGCAGGGCCATGGCGAGAGCAACCCGGTCGCGACGAACGCCACGCCCGAAGGCATGCGGCAGAATCGCCGCGTCGAGGTGACCCTGCTCGGCCAGCGCGCCGATCGTTTCACCAGGGGCGATTGATCGAGCGCCGGGCGTCCGCGGTCATGAGGCCGCGGGCGCCCGGCTCGCATCGGTGAAGATCACCTGCCATTTGCCGTTTCGCTTTGCCCAGATATCGGTGAAGCGCAGCCGCACGGCATAGGGTTTGCCGTCGCTCATGCCATGCGCATCGGCCACGCCGCCGAGCACCGCGCCATTGGCCCACACACGGATCACCTGCTGTTCGATCTTGAAGGGCGCAAAGGTGAAGCCCGGCGCGGTATAGTCGCGAATGAAGTCGGCCTTGCTTTCATGCTCGCCGCGCGAATTGACCAGCAGATAGTCGTCGGCCAGCACTTCGCGTAGCGTCGCCCCGTCGGCGGTAACCTGCGCCTTGTCGAAGGCGAGCGCCGCCGCGGCGAGATCGGGCGGCAGATCGGGATAGCGCGGTATCTCGGCCTCGGCGGTGACGAACGCGGTGGCGAGCAGCAGGGACAGCATCGGACATCTCTCCATGTCATTGTGCCGGGGCGCTTATCGCGCCGTTCGGGCAGATGGCGGGAGAGTGGCGCAGGCCTGCGCGCGCGGCAAGCCGCGATGGCCCATTTCGCTTTCGTTTCCGTGCCCCAATCCCTATATGCTTGGTATGGCAACCACACCTGAAAACAATAATCCCAACGTGCCCAACCAGGGCGACTATGGCGCCGATTCCATCAAGGTCCTCAAGGGCCTCGACGCCGTCCGCAAACGCCCCGGCATGTATATCGGCGATACCGATGATGGTTCGGGCCTCCACCACATGGTGTTCGAGGTTTCCGACAACGCGATCGACGAGGCGCTGGCCGGTCATTGCGACCGCATCGATATCGTCCTGAACCCCGACGGCTCGGTCTCGGTGACCGACAATGGCCGCGGCATCCCGACCGGCATCCACAGCGAGGAAGGCGTCTCGGCGGCCGAGGTCATCATGACCCAGCTCCATGCCGGCGGTAAGTTCGAGAACACCTCGGACGATAACGCCTATAAGGTTTCCGGCGGTCTGCACGGCGTCGGCGTGTCGGTGGTCAACGCGCTCAGCGAGTGGCTCGACCTGACGATCTGGCGCGATGGCCTGGAGCACTATATGCGCTTCGCCTTCGGCGATGCGGTTGCGCCGCTCAAGATCGTCGGGCCGGCGCCCGACAAGAAGGGCACCCGGGTCACCTTCTTCCCTAGTCCCGCCACTTTCAAGATCACCGAGTTCGACTTCGAGAAGCTCGAACATCGCTATCGCGAACTGGCCTTCCTCAATTCGGGTGTGCGCCTGTTCCTCAGCGATGCGCGCCATGAGGAAACGAAGACCGTCGAGCTCTATTACGAAGGCGGCATCGCCGCGTTCGTGAAATATCTCGACCGCAACAAGATCCCGCTCATGCCTGAGCCGGTGGCGATTTCGGGCACGCGCGACGATGTCACGATCGACGTCGCGCTGGAATGGAACGACTCCTATTATGAAAACGTCCTCGCCTTCACCAACAACATCCCACAGCGCGACGGCGGCACCCACCTCGCCGCGTTCCGCGCCGCGCTGACCCGCACGCTCAACAATTATGCCGAAAAGTCGGGGCTCCTGAAAAAGGAGAAGGTCACGCTGACCGGTGACGACATGCGCGAAGGCCTGACCGCGATCGTCTCGGTCAAGCTGCCCGATCCCAAGTTCAGCTCGCAGACCAAGGACAAGCTGGTCTCGTCCGAGGTGCGTCAGCCGCTCGAAAGCCTGATGGCTGACAAGCTGGCCGAATGGCTCGAGGAAAATCCGGCGCATGGCCGCGCCATCGTCGGCAAGGTGATCGACGCCGCTGCCGCCCGCGAGGCGGCCAAGAAGGCGCGCGAACTGACCCGGCGCAAGGGCGTGATGGACATCGCCTCGCTGCCCGGCAAGCTGGCCGACTGCCAGGAGCGCGATCCCGCAAAGTCCGAACTGTTCCTGGTCGAGGGTGACTCGGCCGGCGGTTCGGCCAAGCAGGGCCGCGATCGCCATTTCCAGGCGATCCTCCCGCTGCGCGGCAAGATCCTCAACGTCGAGCGCGCGCGCTTCGATCGCATGTTGTCGAGCCGCGAAATCGGCACCTTGATCCAGGCGATGGGCACCGGCATCGGTCGCGACGATTTCAACGTCGAGAAGCTGCGCTACCACAAGATCGTCATCATGACCGACGCCGATGTCGACGGCGCGCATATCCGCACCTTGCTGCTGACCTTCTTCTATCGCCAGATGCCCGAGATCATCACCAACGGGCACCTCTTCATCGCCCAGCCGCCGCTCTACAAGGCGACGCGCGGGCGCTCCGAGGTCTATCTCAAGGACGATAACGCGCTCGACGAATATCTCGTCGAGAACGGCGTTGCGGGCACGGTGCTGGAGGGCGCGGGCGGTTCGCGCTCGGGTGCCGATCTGCGCTCGCTGGTCGACCATGCTCGGCGCATGCGCATGCTGATGCGCTACGTCCCGCGGCGTTACGACCCGACCATGGTCGAGGCGCTGGCGATGGGCGGCGCGCTCGATCCCAATGCCTCGCGCGAGGATCGCCAGCGCCACGTCACCGAGGTCACCAAGGGCCTCAACGCGGCCGACCCGGAGGCGCGCTGGACGGCGGTGATCACCGAGGAGGGTGGTATCCACTTCGAGCGCGCCTGGCGCGGCGTGACCGATCACCACATCATCGAGGCGGCGTTCCTGATCTCGGCCGAAGCGCGCAAACTGCACGCCCTAGCGCTCGAACAGGGCGACAGTTTTGCCCAGACCGCGCGTCTGGTGTCGAGCAAGGCCGCTGCCGCAGCCCAGGCTGAAGTGGATGCCGCTACCGAAGAGGATGACGACGCACCGGTCGTGCTGGGCAAGGGCGAGACGATGGTCGCGCGACCGAGCCAGCTGCTCGACGCGGTCCTCGCCGCCGGCCGCAAGGGATTGGCGATCTCCCGCTACAAGGGTCTTGGCGAGATGAATGCCGAGCAGCTTTGGGAAACGACGCTCGACCCGCAGAACCGCTCGATGTTGCGCGTCGAGGTCGAGCAGGCCGATGTCGCCGACGAGATCTTCACCCGGCTGATGGGCGATGTGGTCGAGCCGCGCCGCGAGTTCATCCAGGAGAACGCGTTGAGCGTCGCCAATCTGGACGTTTGAACATCCATGAACGACGCGCCTCGCAAGAGGCGCGTCGTCGTTGGTTTGTTCGGCTAACGCCGAAAGCGGTGCCGGCCCACACCCCCACCCGGCCTCCCATTTCAGAATACGCAGTTGGGAGGCCGGGTGGGGGAGTGGGCCGGCACCGCCCGGTTCAGCTATGCTGAACCGACAACGGCCCCCTTATTCGTCCGCGATCCGTGCGAGATAACGCTCCATTTCGGTGCGGCCGCGCGGCGTGAGCATCACCAGCCCGCGTCGCCCGTCGCGTGGATCGTCCTCGCGTGTCACCAGGCCGATCTTCTCGAGCTTGGCGAGCCAGCGCAAACCGGTGGTCTGCGCGACATCCGCGGCAAGGCATGCCGTGCCGACGCACATCGCCCGCCCGACCGTGTCGGCGAGGTAGATTTCGAGCAGGATATCCCAGCCCGGCTCGCCGAAGATGGCGAAGGATTGCGAAAAGGACTGCAGCCGTGCTCGCCGTTCGCGGTATAGCCGGTGCGCGGCGGCGACATGCTCGCCGAGCGGTTCAGCCCTGATCACGCTCCGTGCGGTGAGCGTCGGCGCGTGATCTCCATGGCCAACGCCCGGATTGGGCGATGGCATCATATCGAGCGACATCAATAGTCTCCCTTAATCAGTGATCCGCGGCCAGACTCCACGCGCGGTCCTCGCCGAACTGCGCCAAGCGCCGCTGGTGACGAAGTGTGCCGATCGCCAGGATGAGCAGCATCGGATAGCTCCATATGGCGACCATCAGAGCGTAGGTTATGCTGATCATATCCGCATCGAACAGCTTCAACATATGGATCGCGGCGCTGTCGAGTTGAAACGCGGCGAGAACCATCGGCCAAAGCCTGTCGGCCTTGAGCGCGATCACCACGAGTCCTGCCAGCAATGTCAGGTCGATCGAGAACATGGTGATTTCGACCTGTTGAAACATCGCCGGCCGCCACCCTGTCGCGAAAGTGAGACCGGCGGCGACCATCAACAGCCAACCCGTCAGCTTTTCCGGCGTCCCGCCACGCATGATCGCGTAACCGCAGGTGGCGAGCAACAGGACATTGAACAGGATGATACGGGTCATGAAATGATCGAGCATGATCTGCCATCACCGTCAATATGGAGAGGTTGGTCACGCCACCGCTTTCAGCGGCGCTCTGATTGGCAACTCGTC
>Ga0307510_10010932_pt1 | contig 10784 bp, 10 predicted proteins | sample 12_EM_MG_FD_207224 | JGI IMG/M metagenome (GOLD analysis project Ga0307510, IMG submission 207224) | Populus trichocarpa ectomycorrhiza microbial communities from riparian zone in the Pacific Northwest, United States - 12_EM | ecosystem: Host-associated > Plants > Roots > Unclassified | place... | reverse complement strand
CCTTGATGACCAGCGCGCCCAGCGACATCGTCGCGATCAGCGTCACCGCGTAGGTCTCGAACAGGTCGGCGGCCATGCCGGCGCAGTCGCCGACGTTGTCACCGACGTTGTCGGCGATCACCGCCGGGTTGCGCGGGTCGTCTTCCGGGATGCCGGCCTCGACCTTGCCCACGAGGTCGGCGCCCACGTCAGCGCCCTTGGTGAAGATGCCGCCGCCGAGCCGCGCGAAGATCGAGATCAGCGAGGCGCCGAAGGCGAAGCCCAGCATCGGCTTGAGCGTCGAGGCCAGCGTCTTGTCGGGCGTCAGGTTGCCGTTGCCGGTGATGAACCAGAAGAAGATGCCCACGCCCAGCAGGCCCAGGCCGACCACCAGCATGCCGGTGATCGCGCCGCCCTTGAACGCGACGTCAAGCGCCGGGCCGATGCCCTTGGTGGCGGCCTGCGCGGTGCGCACGTTGGCCTTGACCGACACGTTCATGCCGATGAAGCCGCAGGCGCCCGACAGGAAGGCGCCAAGCACGAAGCCCACCGCCGAGGTCATGTCGAGAAAGATGCCGATCAGGATCGCGAGCACGACGCCGACCAGCGCGATCGTCTTGTACTGCCGCGCCAGGTAGGCGGCGGCCCCTTGCTGGATCGCACCGGCGATCTCCTGCATGCGCGCGTTGCCCGCATCCTGGCTGAGGATCCAGCTTCGTTGCACGAATCCGTAGACGACTGCAGCAAGGCCGCAGGCCAGCGCGAAGTAGAGCGCCATCGATGTGGTGATCAAGGGGTGTCCTTTCTCGTCGATTGCAAGGTGGGGTGAACTGCCGGAGCGGTGACTCGGTCCGTTCGAGGCTCGGGGCATGCTACGGGCCAAGCCCTTGATCTCGGCATGGTGTTTTCCAGCGGTCGCCGCCGCGGCGCGCGCGCGTCAGGGCAGCGCAAGCCGTGCGCATAAAATCGGGGTTTCCCCGAGCCACCAAGAACCACCATGAGCCTGCACAAAGTCACCCCGGGCGCCAAAGCGCCTGACGAGTTCAACGTCATCATCGAGATCCCGATGAATGCCGACCCGATCAAGTACGAGGTCGACAAGGCCAGTGGCGCATTGTTCGTTGACCGCTTCATGACAACGGCGATGCACTATCCCTGCAACTACGGTTACATCCCGCAAACACTGGCCGACGACGGCGACCCGGTCGACGTGCTGGTGATCACCCCGTTTGCACTGTCGCCGGGCGTGGTCGTGACCTGCCGCCCGATCGGCGTGCTCAAGATGGACGACGAGGCCGGCGGCGACAGCAAGCTGCTCGCCGTGCCCATCGACAAGGTCCTGCCGATCTACACCCACTGGCAGAAGCCTGAGGACATCAACCAGATGCGGCTGAAGGCGATCCAGCATTTTTTCGAGCATTACAAAGACCTCGAAGCCGGCAAGTGGGTCAAGGTCAAGGGCTGGGAAGGCCCGGAATCGGCCAAGGAAGAGATCCGCCAAGGCCTGGCTGCGTACAAGCCCGCGTAAAGAAACATGGCTTCGGCGGGGGCGCCTACACTGCGCGCTCCCTGTCTTGTTGATGGCCCCATGCTGAAGCCTTTGCGTGTGTTGTGGCTGCTCGCCGCCCTGGCGAGCCCTGTCTTTTCGAGCGCGCAGGCGCTGCCAGCCGGCGTGACCAGCGTCCGTTCGGTCGAGGGCATTGACGAGTACCGACTCGCCAACGGCCTGCAGGTGCTGCTGGTGCCGGACGGCTCCAAGCCCACCACCACGGTCAACCTGACCTACCGCGTCGGCTCGCGCCACGAGAACTACGGCGAGACCGGCATGGCGCACCTGCTCGAGCACATGATGTTCAAGGGCACGCCGAAGAACCCCAAGGTCTGGGCCGAGTTCCAGAAGCGCGGCCTCGAGGCCAACGGCAGCACCTGGCTGGACCGCACCAACTACACCGCGGTGCTGGCCGTCAACGACGACAACCTGAAGTGGTACATCGGGTGGCTTGCCGACTCGATGGTCAACAGCTATGTCGCGCGCAAGGACCTCGACACCGAGATGACGGTGGTCCGCAACGAGATGGAAAGCGGCGAGAACAACCCCGAGCGCATCCTGCTGCAGCGCACGATGGCGCTGATGTACGACTGGCACAACTACGGCCACGACACCATCGGGGCGCGCGCCGACGTCGAGAACGTCGACATCCCGCGGCTGCAGGCCTTCTATCGGCAGTACTACCAACCCGACAACGCGACGCTGGTGGTGTCGGGCAAGCTCGACGAGGCCCGCGTGCTGGCGTGGATCGCTCAGTCGTTCGGCGCGATCAAGAAACCGACGCGTCGACTGCCGGCGCTGTACACGCTGGACGCGACGCAGGACGGTGAGCGCAGCGTCACCTTGCGCCGCAACGGCGGCGCGCCGGTGATCTACGCCGGCTACCACGTGCCGGCCGGCGCGTCGGCGGACTACGCGGCGGTCGACCTGCTGCGCGTGGTGCTGGGCGACACACCGTCCGGGCGGCTGCACAAGCGGCTGACCGACAAGCAGCTCGCCGCCTCCACCTACGCGTTCGGCTTCGGACTCCACGACCCCGGCTTCTTCATCGCCGGTGCCGGGCTGGCGCCGGGGCAGGACGTCGACAAGGCGCGCGGCGAACTGCTCGCGGCGGTCGAGTCGCTGAAGAGCGAGCCCGTCACGGCCGAGGAGTTGCAGCGCGCCAAGCTCAAGTGGCTCAACGAATGGGAGCAGGCTTTCACCAACCCCGAGACCATCGGCCTCGCGCTGTCCGAGTCGGTCGCGCAGGGCGACTGGCGCATGTTCTTCCTGATGCGCGACCGGGTGCAGGCGATCACGCTGTCCGACGTGCAGCGCGTCGCCGAGGCCTACCTGATCCCGGACAACCGCACGCTCGCCACCTACCTGCCCACCGACAAGCCGCAGCGCGCGCCGACACCGGCGCGTGTCGACGTCGCCGAGGTCATGAAGACCTTCAAGCCGGCTGCCGCGGCCGCGAAGGTCGAGGCCTTCGACGCAACGCCGGCCAACATCGACGCGCGCACGCAGGCCTTCACGGTGGGTGCGTTGAAGGTTGGGCTGCTGCCCAAGGGCACGCGCGGCGGCGCCGTCACCGGCGAACTGATGCTGCGTTTCGGTGACGCCACCAGCACCCAGGGCTTGGGAGAGGTGGGCAGCGTGGTCGCGGCGATGTTGGAGAAGGGCACGAGCAGCCTGTCGCGCCAACAGGTGCAGGACCGGCTCGACGCGTTGAAGACCGAGCTGCAGATCAGCGGCGCGGGCAACCAAGTGACGATCGCCTTCAACTCGCGGCGCGAGCACCTGCCTGCGGCGATCGCACTGATGGGCGACCTGCTGCGCCACCCGTCGCTCGCGCCCGAGTCGCTCGACGAGGTGCGGCGCCAGACCCTGGCCGCGATCGAGCAGCAGCGCAAGGAGCCGCAGTTCGTCGCGAAGAACGCACTCGCGCGTCTGAACAACCCGTACCCGCGCGGCGACCTGCGCTACGAGCGCACGCCGGACGAGAGGGTCGAGGACGTGAACGCGCTGACGGTGGCCCAGCTGCGCGATTTCCACACCCGCTTCTACGGCGCCGGCACCGGCGAGTTCGCGGCGGTGGGCGACATCGACGTGGCCGCTGCGCGCGTGGCGCTGACCACCGCCTTCGCGGGGTGGGCGGGTCAGATGCCGTACACGCGCCTGCCGCGCCCGGCGCAACCCCCCAAAGCGGCCCGCCTGCTGCTCGCGACGCCCGACAAGCAGAACGCCTTCCTGCTGGTGCGCGAAAGCGTGCCGCTGAACAACACCGATGCCGACTATCCGGCGCTGTTGATGGCCGACTACCTGCTCGGGGGCGGCACCAGCTCGCGGCTGTGGAAGCGCATCCGCGAGAGCGAGGGCTTGTCGTATGGCGTCGGCACGGGCATGGCCTGGAGCCGTTTCGAGCCCAACTCGGCTTGGCAGGGTTACGCGATCTTCGCGCCGCAGAACCGTGCGAAGGTCGAGACGGCCTTCAACGAAGAGGTCGCGCGTGCGCTGAAGGACGGCTTCACGGCCCAGGAGCTGACCGAAGGCGTCAGCAGCTTCCTCGGCTACCGCCGCTTGAACCGGGCGCAAGACGCTTACGTCGCGGGGGCGATCCGCGAGAACCAGCAGCTCGGCATCCGCTTCGAGCGCGAGGCCGAGGTCGATGCGGCGATAGCCAAGCTGACGCTGGCGCAGGTCAACGCGGCGCTGCGCAAGTACATCAAGCCCGGCGACTTCGCCGCGGCCTACGCGGGCGACTTCAAGCCTTGAACGGCCGGCGCACGTTCAGTTCGTCGAGGTAGTCGACCATCCCGGCGCCTTCGCGCTCGAGAAAGTCACCGACCGCCTGCGCGAACTGCGGGTGGGCGAGCCAGTGCGCCGACCAGGTCTGCACCGGCAGCAGGCCGCGCGCCATCTTGTGCTCGCCTTGCGCGCCGCCCTCGAAGCGGACGTAGCCGTTCGCGATGCACCACGCCAGCGGCCGGTAGTAGCAGGCCTCGAAATGCAGGCAGGGTACGTGTTCGGTCGCACCCCAGTAGCGGCCGAACGCGGTCTTGCGCAACGGGTCGATGCAGACCAGCGACGCGGCGATGCGCTCGCCGTCGCGTGACGCGACGAAGAGCAGCCAGTTCTCGGCCATGGTGCTCGCCATGCGGGCGAAAAAGTCGCGCGTCAGGTAGGGCGTGGAGCGGTGTTCGCGGTAGGTCTGGCAGTAGCAGCGGTAGAAGAAGTCCCAGTCGTCGGCGGTGATCTGCGCGCCTTCGAGTTCGGTGAAGACGACGCCGGCCTCGGTGACCTTGCGCCGTTCCTGCTGGATCTTCTTGCGCTTATCACGCTGCAGGCTGGCGAGGAAGGCGGCAAAGTCGGGCCACGCTGCAGCCTCGGGCTGGGTCCAGTGGAACTGCACCGTGCTGCGCATCATCCAGCCCTCATCGCGCGCGGCCTGCTGGTCGGCCTCGTCGAGAAACAGCACGTGGGCCGACGACAGCTTGGCGTCGCGCGCCAGCTGCTGCATCGCGCGCAACAGCACGCGGCGCGCGGTCGCATCGCGTGCCAGCAGCCGCGGCCCCGGCACCGGCGTGAACGGCACGGCGCTGAGCAGCTTGGGGTAATAGTCCAGACCGTGGCGCTGGTAGGCGTCGGCCCAGGCCCAATCGAACACGTACTCGCCGTACGAATGTTCCTTCAGGTACAGCGGGCAGGCCGCGATCAGCGTGTCGCCGTCGAACACCGCGAGGAACTGCGGCAGCCAGCCGGTCTCGGCGACGGCGCTGGCCGAACGGTGCATCGCCAGCAGGTAGGCGTGCCGCATGAACGGCGTGCTGCTGGCGGCTGCGCCAAGCAATGACGCCCACGCGGTGGCGGCTATCGCGGCGGGATCGTCGAAGACCCGAATGACATAATCGTTCGAGGCTTTTTCAGCGGTGGCCGACTTCATTTCACTCTTCTCAATTTCATGTCAGCACAACCCCCGGTGATCGTCGCCCTGGCGCAGCTCAATGCCACCGTCGGCGACCTCGCCGGCAACGGCCGGCGCATCATCGCCGCAGCGCGAGAGGCCTACGCGCAAGGCGCGCGCCTGGTGCTCACGCCCGAACTCGGCCTGTGCGGCTACCCGCCCGAAGACCTGCTGCTGCGCCCCGCGTTCATGCAGGCTTGCGCCGACGCGCTGGCCGATTGCGCGCGCGCGCTGGCCGACTTGCCGGGCTTGTTCGTGGTGGTGGGGCATCCGCATCAGTTCGGTGATCGAGGCGATGTTAGGTCGAACTCGGTGACGGTGCCGCAGCGCTACAACGCGGCCTCGGTGCTGAGCGGGGGATCGGTGCTCGCGACCTATTGCAAGCGCGAGCTGCCCAACTACCAGGTGTTCGACGAGCGCCGCTACTTTGCCTCGGGCCGCGACGCGGGCCAGGGCGCTGTGGTGTTCGAGGTCCAGGGCCTGAAGTTCGGGCTGAACATTTGCGAAGACGCCTGGTTCGACGAGCCCGGCCGCACCGCGAAGGCGGCCGGTGCACAAGTGTTGTGCGTCATCAATGCGTCGCCCTTTCACCTCGGCAAGGTGGCCGAGCGCGAAGAGCGCATGGCCGAGCGCGCGCGTGACCTGTCGCTGCCGCTGCTCTACGCCCACATGGCGGGCGGCCAGGACGAGGTGGTGTTCGACGGCGCGTCGTTCGCGCTCGACGCTGATGGCGCGGTGACGGCACGGGCGGCGATGTTCGACGAGGCGCTGCCGCTGATCGAGTTCGTGGCGGGTGTGCCGCGCGGCGCGGTCACCGCAGTGCCGAGCATCGAAGCGCAGGCCTGGGCTGCGCTGGTGGTCGGCGTGCGCGACTACGTCAACAAGAATGGCTTTCCCGGCATCATCATCGGTCTGAGCGGTGGCATCGACTCGGCGCTGGTGCTGGCGATCGCGGTCGACGCGCTGGGTGCAGACCGGGTGCGCACCGTGATGATGCCGTCGCCGTACACGGCCGACATCTCGTGGATAGACGCGCGCGACATGGCCGCGCGCCTGGGCGTGCGATACGACGAGATCAGCATCGTGCCGATGTTCGAGGCGTTCAAGGCCAGCCTGGCCGAGGAGTTCAATGGCCGCGCCGAGGACGCAACTGAAGAAAACATCCAGGCGCGCATCCGCGGCACACTGCTGATGGCGCTGTCGAACAAGTTCGGCTCCATCGTGCTGACCACCGGCAACAAGAGCGAGATGGCGACCGGCTACTGCACGCTGTACGGCGACATGGCCGGCGGCTTCGCGGTCATCAAGGACGTGGCCAAGACGCTGGTGTACCGGCTGGCCGAGTGGAAGAACGCGCAGGGCGTCGAGGTGATCCCGACGCGCATCATCACGCGCCCGCCGTCGGCCGAACTGCGGCCCGACCAGAAGGACCAGGACAGCCTGCCGCCGTATGCGGTGCTCGACGCGATCCTGCAGCGCTACATGGAAGACGACCAGGGCATCGACGAGATCGTCGCCGCGGGCTTTGCTGCGGCCGACGTCGAGCGGGTGACCAAGCTGATCAAGATCAACGAATACAAGCGGCGCCAGTCGCCAGTCGGGATTCGCATCACCCACAGAGCGTTCGGGCGTGACTGGCGCTACCCGATCACCTCGAAGTTTCGGGCTTGAGCGGCGCCAGCCACGCCCGACCGCACTTGCGGACAAATGACGAGTCACCTTCGGTGACGGGCCGCGACTGGCGCTACCCCATCACCTCGAAATTCCGCGCGTAGATTAGACTGCGATCAACACCTGCTGGAGTCGGCCATGAAACAGATCACCGCGATTGTCAAACCCTTCAAGCTCGAGGAAGTGCGCGAGGCGCTGGGGCAGGTGGGCGTGACCGGCCTGACCGTGACCGAAGTCAAGGGCTTCGGCCGCCAGAAGGGTCACACCGAGCTGTACCGCGGCGCGGAGTATGTGGTCGACTTCCTGCCCAAGGTCAAGCTCGAGGTCGTCGTGAAGGATGCCGATGTGGATCGCTGCATCGAGGCCATCGTCAAGGCCGCCAAGACCGGCAAGATCGGCGACGGCAAGATCTTCGTCACGGCGGTGGAGCAGGTGATCCGCATCCGCACCGGCGAGACCAACGACGAAGCGGTCTGATCGCGCGAGCGATCAGGTTCGGCGGTAGTCGCCGCCGACCTGCGGCGCGAGTTGCTCGAGGTGCCGCAAGAGCGCGGCCGCGTCGGTGTCGACATGCAGCAGATCGGTCTGCGCGCTGGTCATGAAACCCTGCTCGCGGCTGTGCGTCAGGAATCCCAGCAGGCTGTCGTAGTAGCCCGCCACGTTGAGCAGGCCCAGCGGCTTCACGTGGTAGCCGAGTTGGCGCCAGGTCCAGACCTCGAACAATTCCTCGAAGGTGCCGATGCCGCCCGGCAGCGCGACGAACGCGTCGCTGCGTTCGGCCATCATGGTCTTGCGCTCGTGCATGGTCTGCACCACGTGCAGCTCGGTGAGGCCGCGGTGACCGAGCTCGCGGCCCATCAGCGATTCGGGAATCACGCCGACGACCTCGGCGCCGGCAGCGAGCGCCGCGTCGGCCACTTCGCCCATCAGGCCTGCACGCCCGCCGCCGTACACGAGCTGCCAGCCGCGCCGGCCGATCTCGGTGCCGATGGCGCGGGCGGCGTCGGCATAGGCCGCGAGTTCGCCGGGACGCGAGCCGCAATACACGCAGACGGAAAACGCACGCATGGGTTCAGCCCGTGAAGCGATGCCACAGCGCGGCGAGCCAGATGCCGCTGCACAGCAGCAGCGACAGCAGCACGGCCGCGCTCGCCAGGTCCTTGGCGCGTTTGGAGAGGTCGTGGAGTTCGAAGGACACGCGGTCGATCGCGGCCTCGATGCCCGAGTTGAGCAGTTCGACGATCAGCACCAGCATCACCGAACCCACCAGCAGTGCGACCTCGACCCAGTTATGCCCGACCCAGAACGCCAGCGGCAGCAGGACCACGGCGAGCCAGAACTCCTGGCGGAAGGCGCTCTCGCCGCGGTAGGCGGCCACCAGGCCTGCAGCGGAGTAGCCGGTGGCGTGAATCACCCGGTTCAGGCCGGTGCGTCCCTTGTGCGGATTCGTCATGCGGCCGGATTATCAGCGGGCCGCGTGGGCAGCGCCGTGACGAGCCGCGTCCCGCACAGCGCGTCGTGCCAGAACTGGCGCTGCGGGTTCAGCAGTGCGAGCAGCGCATACGCGATCACGCCGACGCCGATCGCGGCCAGGCCTTGCCAGCGCGTCCAGTGGTTCAGCGCCGCGAGTGCAGCCGCCGGCGCGAACCAGGCGCAGGCGGCGATGAAGCGCATCAGCGCGCGGCTCTGGCTCAGCGGGCCGCTGCCATCGGCCATCTCGACGCGGATGTGCCAGGTCTGCATCGGCAAGGTCTGCCCGCGCGCCGACCAGAACCAGCTGAAATAGACCGCGTAGATCAGCAGCGTGATCGCGCGCAATGCGGTGTCGCTCTGCAGCGGATGCTGATGCCCGGTGAGCGCGACGAACAGCGCGCCCAAGGCGCCCGGGATCAGGCCGATGCCGAACAGCAGCAGGCCCTCGTAGACGAACGACGCCATGCGGCGCTTCAGGCTGGGCGTGGCCAGCGCTTCAACCGAACGCGTCATTGCGGGGCGTGCGGCTCGGGTGTGGACGCGCTGACGGACCGCACCGCCGCGCCTTGCGGCCCGCGCTGCGGCAGCAAGGTGGCCTTGTCGACGAAGCCAGGGGTGGCGGCGATCTTGGGCAGGCCGGTCTGCTGGTGCGCGGGTGGCGTCGGCCGCTTGGTGATCGGCGACGTCGTGACGCCCGGGCTGGCCTGCACCACGACCGGCGAGATCACCCTCGGCCGCGCCGTGAGTGCCGGATTGGGAACGATGTTGGACTTGGCCTGTTGCTGGCCCTCGCGCGCACTCGCCTTGTCGGATGCCGCAGATGGCGGCGCGGCGCGGCGCGCGAGTTGTTCCTTCTGCTCAGGCGAGAGCGCCTGGTAGGCATCCCAGCGCGCCTTGCGGTCACTGGCCGGCAATTGCTTGGCTTCCTGGAAATGCAGGCGCGCCTGGCTGCGCTGCTGCGGCGTGAGCCGCGCCCATTCGGCCATGCGCTCCTGGATGCGGGCCTGCTCGGGCGGCGACATGGTCGGGAAGCGGGCCGACATCTCGATCCACTTCTGCTTGTGCTGCGCACCGATGCCGGACCACTCGCGCTCGAGCGGCTTCAGCAGCGTCTGCTGGGCGGGCTTGAGCTCCTGCCAGCGCACGCCTTGTTCGGGCACCGGCTTGGCGGCCTTGGCGGCTGGGGCAGACGGCCCCTGCGCGCCGACCCAAATCGGTAGCGCGGCCAGCCCGATCGCCAAAGCGATCACCGCGCCGAGGGCGCGGTGACGGCGGGGAGCGCAACCGGTTGCGGGCGTCATGGGCACGCCCGGCTCACTCGTTGGGGGTCTTCAGGAACTCGGCGAAGCCGGCGTCGCTGTAGGCCTTGGGCGGCAGGTCGTCGGACAGCAGGGCCGCATCGACCTCGGCGGCGACAGACACCTGGGCGTTGTCCTGCCAGCGCTGGATCAGCACCAGGCCAGCGACCAGCGCCAGTGCCGGCACCACCGAAGCGGCCTTCAGCCACCAGCCCGAACCGAGCCGGCCAAGAATCATGGCGCCGGCGCGCGACACGCCTTGCGCCGGTGTGGCCTGGGCAGCGCGCGCGGCCAGCGCGCGCTCCAGCGCCTTCTCGCGGGCGAAGCGCAGGCGCTCGGTCACATCGGGGCCGAGGTCTTGCGCGCGTTCGGTCAGGCGCGAGGCGACGCGCAACGCAAAGCGCGTCTGCATCGCGTCGTGCGCGGCCGCGGGCGTGCCGGCGACAGGGCCAGCGCCGAATGCGGGGGTGGGATGGGTCAGTTGGTTCATAGTGTGATTCCCTTTGCCTTCAGGGCCGTCGACAAGGCGTGCACTGCCCGCCAGCAGTGGGTCTTGACGCTTCCCTCCGAACAGCCCATCGCAGCAGCGGTCTCGGCGACATCGAGTTCCTCCCAGTAACGCAGCAGGAAGGCTTCTCGTTGACGCCCCGGCAATTCGGCCACCTGCGCTTCGATGGCTAGCAGGATCTGCGCCCGTGACACCGTGTCGGCCGTGCTCTCCGACGCGAGTGATCCGCCCAGGGCCTCCAAAGTTTCAAGAATGTCGAAATCGCCGTCGCTGCCGGCGGATTCGAAGTCGGAAAAGTTGCGGACGACCGCGTTGCGCACCTTCTGGCGCCGGAACCAGTCCATCGTCGCGTTCGACAAG
>Ga0307510_10010931_pt1 | contig 10784 bp, 10 predicted proteins | sample 12_EM_MG_FD_207224 | JGI IMG/M metagenome (GOLD analysis project Ga0307510, IMG submission 207224) | Populus trichocarpa ectomycorrhiza microbial communities from riparian zone in the Pacific Northwest, United States - 12_EM | ecosystem: Host-associated > Plants > Roots > Unclassified | place... | reverse complement strand
CTCCTAAGTGCGCTAGCCTGAAATGCCACCGTGCGGCCTCCTTGGCTGCTCCTTCGCCAGTGTCCAGAGCAAACGCATTATTAACTCCAAGGTGTCCCAATACTTCACCCCTCATAGGTCTCAGTACATAGAGCCCGTTCGCTTCTGCTACTCCAACCAAAGAGCCGTTACTATATCTCATAGTAGCTCCCCCACTTGGTGGAAACTCGACGAAAATACCCGAGCGTCGTAGTTGAGAAACCGAAAGTAGACTGTTCTCGCCGCAAGCTGGAATGTGCAACACGTCTTTCAAGAGTAACTCCATCGTGCATTGCGTTCCATCATCCCATACCAAGAGAGTGACATCGCCTCGACCAAGCCCATTGATCTCTGCATTGTTGGCAACACGAATCCTGTGTTCGCCGTTGGGAATGCGTTCGTAGGTGGTAAAATAGTCCCGCAAACCTGTAACGTGGGTACTACAGCCACTATCCAAAAGCCATTGATGTCGGCTCGTAGGTCCACCGGTTGAACTGGAAGCTGTAAATAGAGAGTTCTTTGGTTGATCTGCCGAAGCCACCTGAGCTGCTGTCGTGACTTTCTCCGTACGAATCCCTTTCGCTGTGTCCAATTTGTGTTTCCGACATTCATTGCGCCGGTGACCTTTCTTCTGACAGTTGTATCAAACAATCGACTGTCCATAGCTCGCTTGTCCATTTCCTCTCATCGTCGGACGACTAGATGCTCCCCCAGACCCCGACGCTGAAGAGCCATAGCCATATCCTTTTCCCCTTACCGCCAGAACGGCATCGTTACCAGTAGACCCCATCAGCAAAAAAAATCAGTTTGCGTTATTTGCATTACAGCACACCATGCATCTTCTGGCTGCCTTCAATGGGACAATTTTTTTGAAGTTATGTAATCAAAAAACCCGTTTCATTTTAAGATTAATCTAACAATTACGTAGACAAACATGAATTTTCAGCCCTAACGGAGAACATTTACATGTCCATTTTGGCTTCTGAAGTTTAAAACTAGATTCATGGGATGCACAGGATGCTGACCAGATGCAAACTCCACTACAGGGTGCGTTCAGATGCGTGTGGATGCAAAATCGAGTTTTTTTGCTGATGCACCCTTTATCGCGATTCATAGTAGATTCTCTTGCTTTGATAGCCGCGATCAAATCCTCTGGTTGGTCTGGTTTAAGAATCGTGGCTTGAAGATCATGCCACTCGCACCATGACGACGGTAGACAGTTTAACAGGTAAAAGGTTTTCTCGCGAGGTTTGATCTCTTCCTCTGCCTCGCACAAACATTCTATAATTCGTTCGATCTCGTGGACATATTCTGCTGCCGTCCGATACGTGTCAAAGGTCCAGTCAAACATAGATCTCTGAAAATGGTAGAGTTCCAGCCCAAGAGCTTTGCGATAGCCTTCTTCAAGCTTCTTCCATAGGGATTCTGGATCCTCATCGTAGGCAGCCGACGTATATTGCGCACAAATCCGTGGCTCCATAGCGTTCCGAATCTTTGCTGTAATCCGAAAACACTTCCGCAAATGCTTGTTGTAGGCGGCCTGCACTGCCGCATCCGTGCTATCCTTATCAGGTGACTTTTCACGACCCGATACGATTCACCAGAGGTCCAATTCTTTCAATTGATCTGACATTCTCTGCCTCCAAGGCCCGAAATTATTATCTCCCAAGACAGGAACCAACACACAGCTCGACTGCGTAGACTCGTAAAGTTCGGTCATCGTACGAATAAGATGAGTTGAACTAGAGAGAGCAACAGAGAGAGAGAGAGATATTGATAAAACAAACGGTGAGAAAAACAATTCGAAAAAAAACACACGGTGTAGATAGCCGCCTATTGAATGGACGATTTTTCTCCTTTACTCCAGCCGGGTGAGAAGAACGATTCGAAAAAGCACCCGGCGTAGATAGCCGCCTATCGAATGGACGATTTTTCTCCTTGGCTTAAGCTGCGTGGAACGCAAAGGCTCATAACCTGTTGGATGGGTGGACGTGGTGGATGTGAGAGAACCTGTTCTATTCTCAGATGCGCGCCGCTGCTAACTCAATAGGACTAACAAACATGTGTGCACAACTAGTGGTTTACCCTCAACGCCGTCCTATCTTCTCCACAACACTACTAGGGTGGTTGCCCGTACCCTACTACACTCAACATAGATAAGGAAGCATCAACTGTACAATTGATTCACTTTACTCTGCAGGAGTATCTTTCAGCTTATCCCGATATATTCAGTAGCCCTCACTCAGCAATGGCAGAAAGCTGCTTAACATATCCGAATTCCCCACAGGTCATAGCCCTTTCAACCGTTCCTTCTCCCGATACTCAGAGTGCACCCTTTCTATATTGCTCAGTATACTGGGGAGTGCATCCAGGGTTCTCAATGGTCGGCCGAGGACCGGCTCGGACCAGCTAGACCTGGTCAAAGTCTACTCTAGTCCAATGGTAGAAATTAGACTGACCAGGCTGTCATGGTTGCTGGAACTGACCGGACCGGGCTCAGTCAGACCGGGCGGACCAGGCAAAAAACGAGTGATAAGGGGTGCGTCGGCTAGTGGCTTATCCGCGAAAATTGCGGCTGAACAGATCACTCAGCGCTAAAGAAGTCCTCTCGTTCACTAAGTGATTCACTAACTGCACAGAGAGGAGCATTTATAAAGCAGAAAAGTGCTCCTATCTTTCCATCAATCAGAACACCCAGCCTTTCTTCTCAATGTAAGTTCCCTTTCTTCTCAATGTATTTTTTCGCTTACATCAGCAGGTTCACACTGGTGCGAACTTGCTTACAAATTATTTTTCGCCGCCTCGGACAGAGGCCAGAAGGACTAGTCGAGGACTAATCCAGACCAGTCGTGACCACATATTTTAGTCAAGTCCAGTCTCGGACATCCATTTAGACTGACCAAGTGGTCCTACCTCTGAGACTTGACCGGTCGGACCATTGAGAACCCTGAGTGCATCCAAAAAGGGACCTCCCGGATTTTGCGAGATCACTTGCACTGGAAGTCCTAAAGGGGCATTATGGCAAGATATCGACCAAATTACATTTAGCCCAAGCCCAGAATTTGTACCCTGGGATTATGACACCCTCTCCCCGTTCAGTGGACTACACTGCGGATCATTCTTCGGAATTGCTGAGGTTTTAGTTGGTTTGATCAAAATGGAATGTTATGATATCAACGAAGATTTTCTGGGTGGTGGACCTCTTCTCTTGCATGGGCTGCCCGTAATGGACATGAGAAGGTGGTGAAAATTATACGCGGGCGGGAAGAGGTCAACCTTGACAAGCCAAATAATAACGGCGGAACACCGCTCTCGTATGCCGCTGAGTATTGCCCCCACCAAGATTCACCAAGATAGGTTTCGCGGGGGAGAAGTCCACAGCTCCCCAAAGTTCACCTAGTGTACTACCAACTACACCATGAAACCCTAAATATATAATTCTTGCCCTCATACCTCAACCGATCTCTGACTGCCAACCCCCGCTAAACAGTTGCCACCATGCAGCGCTGCTAGGCTGCCGTTCATAGATAAAGCCATAAAGGGTCCTAATTGAACACCAGGGTAGAGTGTTGGAGTTGCCTTTCCTGGTCTCCTGGCAGATTTTGCAATTTTGTCATAGGGGTGTACTGAGGGGGCCACTTCTCTATGGGAGCTTACCATCATCCCTGCTGGAAAGTAGCCTATAGGGCATGGGGTTATGCAGGTTGGCGGATATGCGGCTAGGAGACGGATAACTATAAGGCATGTGACTTTGAGGCTTCCGGTGGTTAGGTGTTTCTTTGTGGGTTGTTCTCACATCCTATACCGCTCGGCATAGGATATCTCTTTCCTGGTATTGTTGATGCCATAGGGTATGAGGTATCAGGTATTTGGTTTGTTTCTTTCATACCCTATGTCACTAGGCATACGTGAGTTAGCATTATGGCAGGACGCAGGCTTTAGGAGCATGGTGGATGAAGGGAGATCAGGATAGTTCTAGATTGCGTGTGTTTCTTTAGGCAGTTTGTTCAGTTTCGGGAGTGTTAGGTTTTTGTTAGTTAGATGGAGAGATATATCTCCTAGCCTTTCCTTAGATAGAGAGACGGCAGCCATTCAGACGTTAGTTCCTCCATCATCCACTGATCCAGTGTTCCACCGATCCACTTATAGTCTCTGTGATAGCACGATTGTCCTCTTTCTTCGTGCTCTCCTTTAGAATCCATCAATACCACCATACCGGTTTCTATAAGAGATAAAAAAAATTGGAAGTCTTTTAACATAAGGTCTAATTATTGGTTTTTATGATATCATACTACGCTCGTGTAATTCTTTCCAGTAACCTACTTCCGTCTGGTTATTTTGGCCGAGGGGTTTTTTTTCTGCGACTATCCGGGGTTATTGTCATCTCTGTTGTCTAGTCTTTTGTGTTTCCTGATATTGTTTCATGCGGAAAAACTGGGCGTCGTGGTTTGGACACCTAGAACTCGCAATCTGCCACAATACACTCCGAAAAGGAATAGTGCTTTCCAGATAGGGTATAGCTTGGTAAGGCCGAGCTTGCTGGATCTCATTATCTGGTATTCGTTATCCTGCTAACCTGCTCTGCTATGCCGATTGTGCTTTAGCACGACAATCCCGCTAACATCTCGGATGCCCAATTCAACGAGTTTTTGCCATAGCGTTGCTGGTTCGGCACGGACTCAGGGTTGGTTCTAAGGGTTACCCGGTTTGTGGTTTTGTCCGTATGATTGCACCTTTCTGTTGCCACTTTCCTTCTTATCTGGCATTTCCCATGTAGCCTTGTCGATTCACACATCCACTCTGTGACCAATGCAAACACCCTTCTCCTGCGTAAGTAAACATTCCTTCCATTCCCAACTAGAACCAAAATATTAACCGACCAAGATAGTCAAACATGCAGCCTGAAAATCGCGCAGATGTGCACGATACCCTCATCGAAGATAATCGTGCATCTGGGCGCGATACCTTCATATATGATTCCAACCACCGGGATACTTTGCTCGGAGGCCTCTGGATTGCGGAAGGCACCACGAATGCCAATCTCTACTATATGGTGGAGATCATCTGCGTTTTTGCCGATACCTTCGATCTACGCGACAATAACGAGCAACTAGTTAAAAGGGATGAGAAGCCGCTTCAACCAGGGAATTACTTCATCGTCAGTAATGGTAGGTCTCTTCTCCGCTCTCTTCGTTGGATATTAAAGAGCATGATAAGACAATGTTGCCGACAGGATAATGTCGTATTGCTAGCAAACTAAGCGTATTGCCGTAGATTTTGGGCAAACTCGACCCGCTGCCATACTTCTTAGGGTAGCCACTGTTCCTCATAATAACTAACACCGGGGCGAATTCGCCCTTCTAGGGATAGTAAGTGCCATACAAGTAATGTAGCGGGTCGAGTTTGGCCAGAATTTACGGTAGTAAGGGTTTGCACCACGTGGCTGAACCCGGATTTGCCATGTGCGACATTGTCCTGTAAGTGACACTGTCCTATCATGGTCTTTACTCACTCCAAACAGGTTCCATCGCACTCACCAAAGAGGCTCCGCTACTTCGTGCCCTTTCTTTGCACTCCGGACCTCGCATCGTATCGTTTCGTGATGCCGTACGTGAGCGAGATCGTCGATGCGTTATAAGTGGCCTGCGTGTACACCGACCTGACCTTGGGAGATGGGGCTTCTTCGAAGTCGCTCATATCTTCCCTTTGGCATATGAGGATCTCTGGAATAAGTCTAACTACAGTAGCTGGACCACCGTTCCGCCAGCCAATCAGATAGACGGATCTATCCACTCTGTTCAGAATGGGATATTGCTCACTGCAAATGTGCATGCACTTTTTGATGCCTATCATGTATCAATCAATCCGGACGTATGAGCAACTAGATCCTCAGCTTTTTATTGCTAATATTTAAATAGGATAATTACAAAATTATAGGTTTCGGACCTGAGGCCACCTATGAAAACCTCGCTGGTCGTCATCTTGACCAGACCTTTCTCAACAATCCACTTCGACCGACTGATCAGCTTTTTCGTTGGCATTTTCGCCAGGCGGTACTGGTGAATGTGAAGGGCCTTGGAGAGCCTTATTTGGAGCATGATTTCCCGCCTGGTTCGGACATCATGACCGAGATCATGGACGGCCCAAAAGCTGCGGAGAGAATGGAGTATGAGCTTTTTAGTCGTTTTAACGCAAAGGGGCCCCACGCTTAGTGGGGAGTCAGGCCACCTAGTGATGCGCATCTAGTGCACAGCAACCAAGTTCCTCTCGGTTAATATTTGTGTTGAACACTAGAGTATTTTATGCACAACAGCCTTGTTGGCAATGGTTCTTTCCTATCTCATTCCTTTGTATCGGGTCGCATTCCTTGTTGCTGTGGGACAGCATCGGTTGGGTCTTTGTTATTCGGTGGGTATTTCGTATAGGCCTAGCATCTTTATACTCTTGAAGCTTGGAGGTGTATATGGTTGTGAATTGTATGATGCGTTGGGGGCTGAAAATCAGAGGCAGGTTTCTTCTAATAGAGGGTGAGGTCACTACTATTGCTATCTAGATTTGTCTTACTCAGGAGATTGGCCGTGCGAGAACTGCCAGGAGGGAGGACAGGTCCATTCTGGGTTAGGGTGGGGAGTGGAGGTAGGGGGATCAAGGAAGTGGGGTGGGAAAAGTAAAAACGTAGAATATATAATATATGATACGAGCACACGCTTGAGCACTCAAGTAGTTTTCCAATCTCATCCCTACTTTCAGAAAGCATCAGTGTATTCCTATAATTCAGTCAGGACTGAACTTCTTACCGGTATTACCCTTCTCTAATGCTTAGGGATAGAATTGGGACTTAGAGTTAATCCTTAATCTAGGCTTTAGGAGGAGGTATATATATACTTCCCTTATTCGTTAAATAGGGTTCATTACTGTCACGAATTCCCCCACACTCCGTCGTTGCCGTGTTCGATATTTGTGCCGCGCATGGCTGTTGACTCATTTCTTAGGACCCGGCTCGTGAGATGATGAATAATCATATAGGGCACTAATAACAAAAGAACAAAAAGAGCCTTACGGTAATCTACAGGATCCAGTACTGGACGTGTATCTATCCTGGGCAAGAGGTATAAGAGGAGAGGAGGTTTGGTGGGTGAGAAATTCCATGTGAATATAGATATAATACATGGGGGTTTTTTATTTATTTACAGATTAGGTTGGAGGCGATGTTCTATCCCAGCGAACTAAATTTTGGTGCTATTATTTACGTATTTGCCTCACTCTATCGCACCTGATATAATAAGAGACCCCCCCACTCAAATCCCCTAAAATTGCCATTCGGCAGTGTTCTGATTGTTTAGAATAGGAGGAGGTTAATTTCTTACGTGTTAATGTTCATCCCGGTCGGTGCTTTTCGCGGGATTTCGTTGGGAAATTTTTAATCTTTCAATCCCAACTTCCCCCAATCATCCACCTCTCTTCCATCTCATATACAGCCACTCCTCCGCTACTACAATCTCCACATGGCATCATCATTGATCTGCGGGCCATCTTCCTATCTCTCACCACAATTACGACAACAGGTTCTTGCGTGAGGTATTCCCCGCGACTATCAATCTCCCACCATTCAATCTACAGTTATTATCTGCGCGCTATCAATCAATCAAAATATTCAGGCCTCGCGACAATCGCTCATCGCAAAGTGGCCTCAAATTATCGCATGCCAGCTCTAAGCCCTACCATGACCGAAGGCACAATTACCGGATGGAAACTGAGGGGTGACACTTTCTCCGCTGGGGACGTCTTGCTGGAGATGGAAACCGATACAGCGCAAATGGACGTCGAAGCCCTCGGCGGTGGCAACCTCGTAATGGTAATAGTCCAAGTGAGCACTGGGGCGGTTCAGGTTGGTTCTCGAGTGGCAGTACTAGCGGTGCCATGTGACTATCTTGCGAGTTTGGAAGTCCCACAGGAGAAGGTCACCAAGGGTTGTAGCGGTTCTTTAACGAGGAAAAGGTTGAGAAGAGCCAAGGGGAGGGTACTAGGTCTACTAGGAGGGGGTAGAGCGAATGCCATGGAGAGTTCAGTTGGAAGTGCCCCGGATGCTTTAGCGATCCGGAAAGCTTATTCTCCTTCACAAAGTGTTGCGCACCCGAATAGGGAGCATACGATCCCCGCAGTTGATTTTTCTGCAATTAATGCTACGGGACCAAAGGGGGGTGTATTGGCTTCATGGGTATAATTAATGAAGCTTACCTGAAGGAGCTTGAGGGACGGATTCACAAATTGGAAAGTTGGGCTTGACGACCAATATTAAAATTGCATTACCGAATAAGGATGGGGGAAAGAACACCAAACGAGTAACAGAGACGAAGCCAGCCACTGGCGAAGAAAATGAATTGAAGCTTGATGTATCGTTCAGAGAAGTCCCCAAGGTTCAGTGTAAACTCCAAAGTAATTTCTACCCTCCTTTCATAATTATGCAAAGAAGGAACAAATATTGAAAACCTCGCAGCAGTTCTCAGCTTTCATATCGACTTCTCTAAATTCATCCGTACAACAACCGCAAAACAATATTAATCACTTATCAGTAACTTTTGAAGAATGGACAAAAAAGAGTTAGGGAAAAGCTTCGCCCTCGTGATTTTTTTGCTCTATCGAAAACATTTCCAGCAAATCACGGAAGCAGTAGCAAAGAACCCTTCAACTGTCTCCTGAAACATATAGATATAACGACAATGATCATTGAAAAGCTGGAATCCTCGGGTATTGTCAACCGATAGTTATCTGGTCCAATTTCGGAATTGTGGTGGAATCTCCATCAGTGGGCCTGAACCACCGGCATATTTCGCCCGTCTCTCCATTATTCTTTTCATCCTTTCCACTTGGCGCCGCTCCCCCTCAGCAAAATATTCGGCCAATTGTTTGTGATTCTTCACTTTGGCCAGAATTTTATCCTGCAGGTGAGGCGAGCTGAAATCCAGATACCGGGCCAAATAGTCCATATCCATTCGTGGTAGTTTGTGTCCGATGCAGTCCATATCTTGGATAATATCGAGACACGAGTCTATATACTCCGGGATGGTTGGTATGAAGACGGGAAATGTGATCGGCGGATCCTTTGTGAATTTTATTTTTTCGTCGGTAAGGAGGTGGGGCCTCCGGCCTAAGGTGTTGTGATGGAATTCGGATTCGACCAATACGCTATTAAAGGCAAGGACATACGGGACTCGGATCCCCTTGGTATCGACAGAAATGCGGCAGGAGTCCTCAGTGCAGAGGCAAATGTACCACTTATCATCGTATCTCTTCAATCGCTGGACCGAGCGATATTCCGGCAGATCACCTCCCATAATGAAGGTGGGCATGCTAGATTCGTCGACCCCGAGCCACTCACCAGTCGCAACAAAGGCTTGGTATATGGATGCCGCTTGCGAGTTGCGCACTAGGATATCCACAGTCTAACTCAACCACGTTAGCTATGCGAAATGGGTTATTATCAAGGAAGGTAAGTCAAGCATACATGTTTTGTGGATACCGGAACACCCATCCAGTTCAGTGCATATTTTCCAACCATGATGAAGGGGTGGTCACAGGCACTGAGAACGGAAAAAACGGAGTCCAAGGAAGCAGGACTTGGTGACCACGCGCGAGCCATTGAGCTATATCCGTGTTGATGAGGAGGATTAGGATTCCGATGCCTACAGTTGATCTGGCGGGTTTGCGTTGGTAGTGGTGGTTGTGATGGTGGCAATGGCAATGGCGGTGTCGTTGTGGGTGGAAGGGTACTTCTCCAAGAGTGTTGGGAAATCCCTATCATAGCTTTTATACATCCCACTCAACAGAGGCCTAGCCTCTTGTTAGTCTACGTATGGAAACTGTCTAACAATATTACAAGTGTGGCCGATTGGTAAAACTATCATGTGAGTTTGATAGGAAACGTTTGGTGAAAATTCTAGCTGCATTGTGCCTTATCGGATCCACGTGACTGTTTTATCTATCGGCCGCGCTTCGTATAAAATATGTACTGCATTAGACCCCTGAAAAAATGGTTTGACAAAAATGCGGAAATCGAGTTAGAATGGCAAAGGGAAGTGGGGAATGGGAATCCACTTTCGATCACAAAGAAGGGGGTTGCATTTTATTAAATGAGTCGGCCGTTAACTAGTAGTCTCTTCTAAGGGACAGAGGCTCTTGCCTTGCCGCTTGAGACACACGTCCGAGATGCTCAGAATGGAACTCACGGAGGTGTCTGCACAGCAGTTCTTACGCTTCGGATTACTCCCTGCATTACATCAGCTCAAGTCTTATGCATTTATGTTCGGATGTAAGGACACAAAATCCTTTATGGAAAGCGCTAACATGGGTATCATAGCTTTAATCCTGCCAAGAAGGAGTGCAAGAAGACTTGTTATGCGTGCGTGACGGTGGATTACGGCAATGACGCTTCTCCATTGAAGCCTTCCTGGGGAACTCTCTCAGGGATATTTTTTGCAATTACGATTGCTAATTTCTTACTTGATTGATGATTTCCTCCTTTTATTTCATCTATCCTTCCATTCATCCCCCCTCTTTCTTTTTTTCTTTCGTCCCTTCAGAGAATGCACGAGCATGTGAGGTTAATTTTGTGAAAGCACATTACATCGAGTGATCAATCATGATCGCACACAGTAAGGGCCTGTTTGGCAACGACGGAAGAAGTGGCGACCGTTCCGTTGCGGAATGGTTTGCTCGGAAGAAATGGTTGTAACAAACGGTCACCCATTTGTTGCCCTAGGAGAATA
>Ga0307510_10010930_pt1 | contig 10784 bp, 7 predicted proteins | sample 12_EM_MG_FD_207224 | JGI IMG/M metagenome (GOLD analysis project Ga0307510, IMG submission 207224) | Populus trichocarpa ectomycorrhiza microbial communities from riparian zone in the Pacific Northwest, United States - 12_EM | ecosystem: Host-associated > Plants > Roots > Unclassified | place... | reverse complement strand
TAAAAACACAATAAAATTGACATTTAATTAAATGTTAAAATTTAAAAAGATAGAATTACTTACAAAAATTGATAAAATCCGTCGGTAAATCAGAACACGGATGCTGTGACCACAAAACTTCAAGAAATGTAACTTGTTGTGCTGATATGAGGAAGATTTTTTTTTTAGGGGGGGAGGGGAGGCTGGTTGTTTGCAGATGGGGAGAGTTGGGATTAGGAAGAAGAAGGAGAAATAGGGGAGGAGAGGGTCAGCAGAGCTGACATATATTAACTTTTTCCGACGGTTTCACCGACGGACACTCCGTCGGTGATTCTAACGGACACATAGACACGTCACCGTACGGATCTGCCATTTCAAATCCCTCGGTGAGTCCGTCGGCAATTTAAACGGAGAACCGGTCACATCACTGTACGGGCTGTCTTTTTGAATCCGTCGGTGATTCCGTTGGAAAAAAATAACCCGCCAAAACCTCCACGTCAGCGACCCGTCTTTTTTTTAATTCGGAAACTTTTCAGTCCGTACTTCAGTCGGTAACTACCGACAGAAAATTTCCGTCGGTAGTTACCGATTGAATTACGAACGGAAAATGGTCCGTCGGTAGTTACCGACTGAATTACGGACGGAAAAGTGTCCGTCAGTAATTTCGACCTCAAATTACCGACAGACATATTCCGTCGGTAAAGCCGTTGGTATTTAGCGAATTTCTGGTAGCGCATCTAGTCCCCTATTTTAGGAGGTTTATAAAAGTTAATGTCATTTTAAGCTGTTATTATGGTCTAACACGACTAGACCTTCTCTTGGACCTAGACTTATCCTACTAGTCTATAAATATATATGTTAGAACATCTATATAATCTGTCTAGAGTAGATACTCATCTAATTGTGATAGACCCACATATGGCAGCTCAAAATCACCTGTTATGGCAAGCCCAACTACATCATTAATGGTCTCTCAAGGTAAGTAATGAGGAATTTGAAGCATATAAAATGATATAACTTGTCCCAATATCATAAAAATGTTAAAAAATGTGAGTATATGAACCCATGAAGTGGGATCAGAATCTATTTTCCTATTGTTATTAACAAAACGGAAAGCCACAACTAACTGTTTGTACTATAATATTGGGAGTGAGAGGTACAATGTCCAGAATGCTTCTAAGGATAACCATATCCATAAGATCTCAATGGATTGCCCCTTACTACAGAATCTAGCGCATCCTTAAGTAAATAAAGAAAGCTAGAATAAAGTGGCCTCAGTGATTATTTAGCATTATTGAGTAGGCCAAGTACTACTCTACACTGCTTATTTCCTATTAGTTCTGTATTGTGGAACTGCACTTACAAATAAAGAACTTGTTCTTGATATTTTCGTACAGAATTTCTCTCTCGATTAGTCGGTCAATAAAGTAACTTCGTTATTCGGATTAATTTGAGGCCGGCCATGAGATGGAGAGGTTTTGTCACATTAATTATATATGTCATGTTACTTAGGTTAACTAGAATAAGAAATAAAGATATAGGTTAAAAGGAAAAGTTAGTTATATGGAATCAGATTCACCATTAAACTAAAGAGTCTCATCGATTCTACGAAACTTGTCGGAAGGAATCATTTGTTCAATAATTGAATGCGATTTTTTTTTTATATATATTTTAGGAACTTTGCACTGGAAAGGGAACATTTGTGCCACCAAGTACTAACACTAGAAAGGGAACCTTTTTTTCCCGGTGTTATAGATATTTTCGGACTAACTTGAAAGCAATTATTAGAGATATCAATTCAATCATCGATTCAATATGTATATTTTTCTGTTTACTAGGTATTTAGAACATTCAATTCTAATCCAAAGTTGATAATAATAAACTCTTGGTGATGGTTTTGTCATCGATGGTGATCGGAAGACAGAAAAACCAGTAAATTTCTCAGAAAAACCAGTAAATTTCTCAGAAAAACCAGTAAAGTTTCTCTCTTCAATAAATATAAATACAAAATTTATCAAGTCTTTAGAACATTCAAATATTTAACAGTTTTTGTGTATAAATTTGATATGGATGAACTCTTCACGATACAAAAATTCTCATTTGATGATGGTATCATTATCAGTAGTGATCAGATAACAAGAAACCATTAATTTTAATTTTCTCTCTTCAATAGTTGCATGTGATTATAATACTTAATTGATGATAAAGATTAATGCAATACAAAAATGTTGGGTGCTTTTGTTTCCAAAAAGGCGTATTGTCAAACATTATTCATTTGACAGCTGCTGTCAACCAAACCTTCCCTATCTATATAAAGGTTGGCTTGGCCTCACACATATTGCTTAACCTGTATACAGCTACTTGTCTTGTGTATTGACTGACTAATTGTAGTTAGCATGGCACGTCAGGCAGACCGTCTTGCTAAGATTGGGCTGGAGGGCTTTGCAGCCATAGATGAGGCCAAGAGGCGGCCACCAGTTATGAAGGTTCCCTATGCTCATCCCACATATTACTATGCAAACCAAATTCCTGCAACAGCAGTTATCGACAGCAACGAGGCAGCTCGACGCTACAAGGGGAGGGTTTATATCGATTATCCAAAGGGGAAACCAGTTCCATTTTAAAGACCCAGTGATTAATCACTTTGCTTTCTTGTATGCATAATCTCCTCCACTTGTGTTACCTTTAGTCCTGTACGATATTCTCCCTCTGCTAAACGTAGACGAGGAGCTTCTCTTACTTCTTCAAATAAAATTTCTGTGATTTATATATCATAATTTTCTATTTGGCTGGTCAAGTATGTATTGTCATAATTATCTTTCTGACTTCCTAATTATCACCTGATTCACCTCTTACTTAGCATGGAATTGAAAGATACACAAGTAATTTTCTGTTGAAATGCTTTGAAGCTCTTCAAGCTGTGATTTCACCGACTTATTTCGGAACTGTACAGAGCTCAATGATGAGCCGTGGGAAGCGTCTCTGATTATTGCACTGTAAGCACGAGTGTACGTATGAATATAAACAGCAGATCTGCTCCGTTATTGCCATATGCTTAAATAGATCGCAGGATCCGCAAACCACAGGTGATGACAAGCTTCTTAATAACTATTAGAAAATAATATAAATCATATCTTGGACCCTCATCTAACAACTTAAATTTTTGGGTTGAGATGGTTTTTTGATATGGTATCAAAGCCTTGATAACCAAGTAGTCATAAGTTCAAATCTCATCATTCTTATTTATTTAATAAAAATTAAGCACAGGGTAAAGTGGGTCTGTGCAAGTTTCAAACCTAAAAGGCTTTCACTCGAGGAGATGTGTTAAAGAATAATATAAATCATATCTTAAGACCTCACCTAATAAATTAAATTTTTGAATTAAGATGGTTCTTTACAATAACTTCTATTCTGACTTCAATAGTGGATTTAAGGATAGAAAACCTGTAGGTTTGTGGTCAAGGAGGTTGGCTCTCTTCCTTATATTTTTTATTTCAAACTTTAATAACAATACTCATATAAATTTATTTTTTCTGAATGAAACTTGTTAATACAAGAGTGTTATTTTGATGAAAAAGAAAAATCTTATTTTTATCCCATCACACCCCACCTAAGAAATTATGTAATTAGTTATTTCTATAAGCTGTTCCAGAGAATATAGTCTTAAATCATTATATTTTACGACTCATGATTGTTTTTTTAATATAGCTGGGCTAAGAAAGAAAAATAAACGGAGTTCTATCTGCATTTACAATAGAATTTTACAATAGTGAACAATATATCTAGGAATATCAGCGATGATGACCATAGATGGATCATGTGTGAATTCTTAGCAAATCATTACTTGTATAACCAAAATTTCCTTCACAGCTCTTTTACTAAGCTGATTGTCGATGAAAAGTAAAGGAAAAGCATGATTCCCAATCCGAGCTATGTGAGCAAGTGTATCTAGTAAAAATATCTCATCTCCCAAGAAAACGAGATTAGTAAGCCTCCCTTTAAAGCTTTGCTTTGCACACCTTTTCTTGATCTTTCCCAATCCTTCATTATAAATGGGACCCATCAAAAACATGAGATGTGCTTTAACCTCCTCCATATTTCATCTTAGCCTAGAAGGATAAACAAGAATATTATTGCTTCTGAAACATAACGATTGCAAGCATCGCCTTTCGGTGAACTTTTGATGACATGAAACTGCCACAAATTGGGTCCTATTCCGAGTGAGTTTTCTTTTTCTGCTCTGTTATCGCATATATACAACTGAAATCTTTAAGTCCTCTTCAGGGTACCCCTGAAAGAAAATGGTCTATCATGGAAAGTCCTGAGGAATCTGAGGCATATAATATGAGATATATATCGTCCCAAGATCATAAAAATGATAAATCTTAATCTTATCAGGTGTAGCCATGAAATGGGATCAGAACCTATTTTCCTAATTTTATTAACTAAAGGGAAAGCCACAACCAAGTCTCTGTACTATATGATTGTCCATTAATACAGAATCTAGCACATCCTTGAGTAGCTAAAGAAAGCTAGAATAAAGTACCTCTAGCAACATCTTCACTGTTTATTTTCTAATAGTTTTGTTTTGTTAAATCGCACTTGAAAATACAGAACCTGTTCTTGATATTTCATGGACAATATTTACTCTAGTTGTGCAAGTAACGTATACACAAATACCTGTAATATTGCATCAAAATTCAAACTAACAACAGTATGTGTATACTTGTGGATATGGAATCAGCCAGAAGTGGAGAACCCCATAAATCTTGAAAACCTCTGTTGATTGTGATGGGTCCAAAAAGCAGAAAGCAAGTTACAAGCTGCCTGCTTTCTGCTAATATATATAATGCTGCATATATGACCTATTTTGTACCAAGGCAAACCATACAGTTTTAATTGTTCTTTGAGTTATAGTGTTAATTTCACATATGGCACGTCAGGTAGATCGTCTCACAAGGATTGGAATGGAAGGCTTTGCTCTGATTGAGAATAGTTATGGCTGGCCTGGAAGGTCTGGAAGACTCCCCTCAACTCAGGTACAGCAAAATCATCATCACTATCATCATCATCATCATCATCGTCAATACCAAGATCAGCAAACATTGGTTTATCAGGGAACTCAAATTACCACGGTGAGGATGCCTGTGATCATTAGCAATGAGGTAGTTCAATACTATGGTAACATGGTGAAGAAGCCTGTTATTCCTAGCAATGAGGCAGCTCAATATCAAGGGGGTGTGGTGAAAGAGCCTGTTATCACTAGCGATGAGGCAGCTCAATAGGATGGTAGAAAGAAACGATTTCGTTTAGATTATTAGGTTTCATGAATTTACTGAACATGCTTAATGTCATGTATGAGTAATCTGAGTCACTTGGTTCTTAAATCTCCTGGTTTCTTACTCATAGATAAAGCAACTTGGTCTGCTAAAGAACCTTGTAAATTTTATCTTTAGAGCTCCTGTTGTCACGCAGTTTTCTTATCTATAACGTAATCAGCTTTACTGTAACTCTTTATGTCTCTCTCTCTCTCTCTATTTTTGTGTGTGGGTTGTGATGATCTTTCTTACTTCTGATAAGCCAAATGATTCTCAAAGCACACCTTGGAAAACAACAGCTAAGGCAAGGCGAAATGAAAGCTAAAGCTAGGAATTAAAGAACAAAACAACATAGAATATGAAGGAAAAAATGAATAAAAAAACGAAACAACAGAATTAAAAAAATAAAAAATTAAAACAAAAGGAAATTAGCCAAAAACAATTGGAAGAAAATTACTATGGTAGGAGTTTATGTTAAAAGAAAGATAGGTGTTGTATAATATCAAAAATAGTAATGCAAAGTCAAAACTCAATAAGAAGAAGAAGATTGAGAGAAACGTATACTTTTATTAAGTGTTTCTCTCTAAACTCTTTTAGTTATTCTCTCTGCTTTTATTCTTTTTAAAAATGCTAAATTACAAGTCTTTTATAGGTATAAAGTCCTAGATAATCAAGGAATTAAACTAATACAAGGAAATTCTAATATGAACAAAAATTGTATTCTGCCTACTAGCTAAATCAGTCGACTAGTTCCCAACCAGTGGATCGGTTCCTCTATTCTTCATAAAAACAAGAAATCGAGTTCAATTTTCAAAACCCCTTTCTAAACTTGATTTCTTCATAACTCGCACAAATCTCTTATTTTGGTAAAAACATCATATTCAACTGGTTTTGTGAAAATATCTGCAACTTGCTCTTGTGTCTTTACATACTTGGCTTCAACTTCTTTGTTTGTAATGCAATCTCTTAGGTAATGAAATCTTGTGTCAATGTACTTATTTCTGTCATGAAAAACTTGAGTTTTAGCTAAGGCAATAGCTAATGAGTTGTCCACATAAATCTATGTAGACTTCTCTTATGGGATCCGTAATACTTTCAGTAATCTTATTAGCTATATGGAATGACAAACACATGATGTAGTAGTTATATATTTAGTTTCACATGTTGATAAAGTGACTATAGATTGCTTTTTTAAACACCATGTGAATGTTGTGTCTTCCATGTAGAAAACAAAACCAATAGTGCTCTTTTTATCATCCATATCTCTAGCTCAATCACTATCATTGCAACCCACAATATCAAAGCTATTAGAATATCCATAAAACAAGCCAAAATCAACAGTACCTTTGATATACCGAAGAACTCACTTCAAAGCTTTGAAGTGTGTCATAGTTGGTGTATCCATAGACCTACTCCCAAGTTCTACTCCAAAAAGAACATATGAACAAGTGCATGTCAAATATCTCAAACTCCCAACTAGGCTTTTGAATGTTGTAGAGTTTATCTTCTCCTCTTCATCATTCTCTATTATCTTCACTCCACACTCAACTAGAATATTCTTTTTCGCACAATCTTTCATCTTGAACTTCTTGAGAATCTCTTGGCTTACAAAGATTCCATCTTCTCCTTGTTTGATCTCAATCCCTAAGTAATATGTCATAAGACCAATGTCTATCATTTCAAACGCCTTGATCATTGTTTGCTTGAAGTCTTCAAACATCTTTGGATTATTTCCTATAAAGATTAAGTCATCCACATACAAACATATAATAAGAGTATCACCACTCTCTTTGATCTTTACATAGATAGCATATTCATAGGAACATTTAACAAATGCATTCTTTAAGAAAAAGCCATCAAAGTGACTATAGCAAGCCCTTGGGGTTTGCTTCAATCCATATAAGACTTTGTTCAACTTTAGTACCTTGTCTTTATGTCCCTTCACTTCATAACTCATAAGTTGCTTAATGTAGACCTTCTTCTCAAGAAAACCATTAAGAAAGGCTGATTTGACATCCATTTGATAGATTCTCCATCTATATTGGGTAGCTTTGGCAACGATTAATTGAACGGTCTCCAATCTAGCAACGAGAGCTAAAACCTCATCATAGTCAATCTCATACTTTTAGCTTTCGCCTTTTTTCCACTAACCTTTCTTTGTACCTCTCCATTTCTCCTTCGGCATTCTTCTTTTCTTTATAGATCCACTTGACACCTATTAGCTTCTTTCCATTTGGTCTACGAACCAATTTCTATGTGTCATTCTTCTTAATTGATGCAAGCTTCTCATCCATAGCGATTCTTCATTTTTCATCCTTTATTACTTCTTCAAACATTATAGGATCACTTGTAGCAAGGTGATAATATAGTGTTACATCATCATCAATAGGAGTAGTTACCTCATATAGCTCATCAAGGCTCCACATTCTTTTTGGTGGACTTGATGGGTTGCCACTACTTGAACTTTCATTAGAAAAAAAAAAAGAAAAGAGATAAAGGTAAAGATGACACCATTGGTGATTATGGAGGTGTAGTTTGTTCTTGATGATCTTCATATCTCTCCTTCCCTTTATCAGAACAGACAAGGCTTCATCTTCTTCTTTCTTCTTCTTTTATCTTCTCTCACAGGGCCATTTCTTTTTCTTTCTCTTCTCTTCTCTCTATCTCTCCTTCTTAGCTAAAAACAAGCATTCTATTATCTTCTCATCCTCAAGTACGTTGTCTTTTTTCATTTTCTTTGGGTTTAATAACAATCTATTTTCTTTTGTTTTGTTTTTCTTTTTTTTTTCCTTTTAATTATCAGTCGAAATTAAGCATACCATTAAGGTTGGAATTTTTCATTCTTTTCTCTTCCCCTTTTTATGTTTTTTGCAATATTTTTGTTTTTTGTCATTATTTTTGTTCAATTTTGTGTTCTTAATAATTTTATGAATTAATAAATGTGTTGAATTTTAGTTGTTATTGAAATATTGCATTATTTTGTTGAATTTTAGCTATTTTTTTTTCAAATTTGTTGTTCAATTTTAATTAAATGTGTAGGATTAATTTTAATTATTATTTTGTATTTATTCCATATAGAATAATTTTTTGTAAATTTAGGATTAAAAATATTATAACTTAGAAATAATTGTGTTGAATTTTAGTTGTTATTATAATATTTTTTGCATTATTTTGTTGAATTTTAGTTGTTTTTCTTTTAAATTTTGTTGTTCAATTTCAATTAAATGTGTAGGATTAATTTTAATTTTTGTAAATTTGAAATATTTTTTTTTAAATTTAGGATTAAAAATATTATCATGTAGAAAATGAAAATTTTCTATGAAATTTAATTATGCTAAATTGTTAGAAGAAATTGAATAAAAATACCAGGCCTAGTGGAAGAAATATGTTGTGTATTTGTAGGTTTAAAACTTTTGGGTAGTCTTCTGTGTAGGGGAGGTGCTGCCAATTGTTTTTAAAAAAAATACGAATCATTTAATTTTTTTTATTCATTAATTTGTGTAGATGCCTATAGAAAAGTCTAATGCACGTCATGAGGACAAGATTGCTGCTAGTTCTTCTAGTAGCGATGCTGACGACCACGAGTCATTAGGTGCCAATAAAAAATAGGAACTTGAGGCACATGCATCAACTCACGACGCGGGCTTGTCGAGTGCAATGTTGCAACGTCGAGGGGGGGTCCCTTCACAATGGGATCCATTTACTTGCAAGTATGAGGCCTAGTGGAAGGACGACCTTTCAATGTAAGTTTTGCTTTCGCAATGACATGTTTAATAAATTTTCAAAAAATAATTTCATTTAATGAATGCAATTTCAGGTTTATAAATATTGAGGCTGCGAGAACAATAACATCGATCTAAAATCATCGATAGAAATTTCATTGTTTTAATGGAGCTAGGTTTCCAAACATCCTGAATGGAAACTGCAGCTCATTGCATGATTTTCAAGGTTCAAGGTTGGTAGTAACTTAAATATTTTTTTATGTTAATTTGGTTAGTTTATTGAAATTATTGAATTTTTTCTGAGAGAGTTGGAAAAGCATTACTGCAAATATCACTTCTACTATTAACTCATCGACGAAATTACAGATGGTATTCTATCGGTGATATGTTATATTTATCGATGGATATACCGATGCACAAATAAAAACACTGATGACATTGCATACAGTATTCCTGTTTGTGATATGTTAAATTTACCAATGGAGATACTGACGGAATAAAACAGATAATTTTTTTTTGGCGTGCTTTGTTTGTCTATAAATTCATTGGTATATTTATTACCGATGGACTCACCAACAAACCATAAATTATTGGCGAGAGTTTTTTCGATGGACTGTCTCCATCCGTGAGCCCGTTGACAATATACATACCAATGGACTGTGAGTGTGAATACTGACAAAAATTTCTGTTAGTAAAATTGTTAAATCTAGTAGTGATTGCATGATCCACCGCTAGAAGTGATGAGTACAAGTTATGACCATTTTAAGTTGTTGTTCTGGTCTGACATGACTAGACCTTCTCTTGGACCTAGACTTGTCCTACTAGTCTATAAATATATATGTTAGAACATCCATATAATCTGTCTAGAGCAGATACTCATCTAATTGTGGCAGACCCACATATGATAGCTCAGAATCACCTGTTATTGCAAGCCCAACTACATCATTAATGGTTTCTCAAGGTAAGTCATGAGGAATTTGAAGCATATAAAATGATATAACTTGTCCCAATATCATAAAAATGTTAAAAAAATGTGAGTATATGAACCCATGAAGCGGGATCAGAATCTATTTTCCTATTGTTATTAACAAAACGGAAAGCCATAACTAACTGTTTGTACTATAATATTGGGAGTGAGAGGTACAATGTCCAGAATGCTTCTAAGGATAACCATATGTCCATATCCATAAGATCTCAATCGATTGCCCCTTACTACAGAATCTAGCACATCCTTAAGTAAATAAAGAAAGCTAGAATAAAGTGCCTTCACTGATTATTTAGCATTACTGAGCAGGCCAAGTCTTCACTGCTTATTTCCTAATAATTCCTTATTGTGGAATTGCACTTACAAATAAAGAACTTGTTATTGATATTTTCGTACAGAATTTCTCTCTCGATTAGTCGGTCAATAATGTAACTTCGTTTATTCGGATTTGAGGCCGGCCATGAGATGGAGAGGTTGTGTCACATTAATTATGTCATGTTATATGGAATCAGATTCACCATTATTAAACTAAAGCGTCTCATCGATTCTACGAAACTTGTCGAAAGGAATCATTTGTTCAATAATTGAATGCGATTTTTATCGGGTTCACCTGACGATCCAACCTCCATCCACAAATCCGGATCGAATTCCGAATGGGTCAAAATATCGTCCCCGTATCTCTCCCTCAACCGATTATTATAGGTCTCCTGAAAATAAAAAAAGTAATCATCATATTCAATTCAATAAACATAATAACTTACAAAATAAAATGGTTGAACA
>Ga0307510_10010929_pt1 | contig 10784 bp, 9 predicted proteins | sample 12_EM_MG_FD_207224 | JGI IMG/M metagenome (GOLD analysis project Ga0307510, IMG submission 207224) | Populus trichocarpa ectomycorrhiza microbial communities from riparian zone in the Pacific Northwest, United States - 12_EM | ecosystem: Host-associated > Plants > Roots > Unclassified | place... | reverse complement strand
TGGAAAAGGTGCGAAGAGATCTGTCCGGAGGTCGATATAAGCCGCCCGTTGTTTTTTCTTCTTCCGTAATGCTGTGGATAAACTTTGCGGGGTTGGGGATTGTATGTTTGGCGTTATGTCGGATTGAGTGACGGGGTGTACGATTTTGTTTTCTTTTATAGTATCCCTTTTTTTTTTTGCTAGGCTTGGGTTGGATTTTTGTTTGGCTGAGTGAATGGGTGGAGGGATATGCGGCGAGTATATATGGCTGCTTTTTTTTTCCAGGAAGGAAGGAGTGAAGGAAGCACATACGAATCAGTAATCTAGTTATTTCATTGAGTACAATATACATGAATTACATATTCTTTTTGGATTTGGGGTATCGTGGTTCACATAAAGTGCTGCTGCGGCTAGTTTGCTCTCGGTACGATACTCAAACATCTGATGCCCACCTGTCGAGTGATTCTATATGATATCGGGGTAACTGCAAGAGGTTAGAGAACCTGGAAGGTTGGTTACCCACGAGTGATGAGTAGTGACTAGTTAGGCACTGGATGTTTTGGGGTCTGATGTGGGGTTGGGTACGCTCTGGGAGGGGTGGGGTCTGTCTTAGGACCGGAAGAAGCATCATGGTCAAAGGGAATGTAATAAATTTTGGTAGTGGCAGGGTGGGTACAAGAACTCTAGGTCGGGATCAGTTATTATCAAGGTTCGCGGAGCCTATAGGTTGGGAAGGAGGGGATATCGACTGCATAATGTATCACTCGCCAATCCTCGGGACTAAGTATCACGACCGCGAGCTAGAGAGATCAGCTTTCTTACGGGGCTGCACCATATTCCTCAAGTATAGCACCCCCTCTCCACCCACGAAAAGCATGCCTGCCGCTCGACACTACGTTTGAGCCGAGGACCTCTCGCAAGTCGCTTAAGGCACTCAGGGTGTCACCCTAAGCGAGAATCATACCGCTAGACTAGCCAAACTTGCTGATATTCAACTCTAATATTGCAAGTTTTGGCATATGCACAAGCTAGACATCTATAACCCAATCTTGATTCCCTTATGGTGACTGCAGTACGCGTTACGAAGACTCTGCCTGAAAGCACCCTAAACCCAACGCCAACAAAAACTAGCATGGCTCAAAGTTATAGGGGGAATCGGATATATGCAAGGTGGGGTAAGATTGAGAGACTCTGTTTAAGTCCCGAAGCTCACATGCGGGTAGTCGCTTCCGCTAGGGGCATATCCGCTAGAAGGTGGCTGGCTGTTCTCCATGCTGCCCATGTCACCTATGACCAGCGGTGGCAGGATGGAGTTCAGATATGTGAAATCGCTCTCCAGCATAAACTCCCCCAACTGTGTACGGAATGGCGATTTCTGCAAATCCTCAATCGAACCTTGGTAAGAGTCCTGTGGTGGTTCATTATGCACGGTGGAGGATTCAGGCGTATCAGTGTTGGTACGATCAGGGAGTTGGGGGGGCTGAGGTATTGACGTTACTACGCGGGGGGAGGAAGTTGCTTCGGTGGTGCCGATTAGCGGATTGTCAGAATGAGCAGAAGGGCAGGACAAACCAAGGGGTGCAACGTAGCGCATGAGGTTCTTGAGGAAAAGACGGCAGCGGTTTGCGATTCTATTCCCAGCTGCTAGCACCTCAATAGTTTCCATGGCCATCTCCAGGTGCTTGAGTAGACTGGCTGTTTCTGGAACAAAGTCCGGCCGGAGCGCTAACTGGCGTACTTGACTGACAATGAGGACTTTTGATACGAGTACCAGGCTCGCGTTGAATGCTGTTTCATGATGTTAGACTCCTTTCTAAACGAACGGCTTTAATAGAAGTACTATAGTAAAGCGTAAACCACCAAAAACCCAGAAGATCGCTGCGATACTTCACTTTGTGTATAATCTCTACTGTCTCAATCGCGCTCTCCGCACACACCTTGATGCTAGCCCATCCAAAGTTCCAAAAGAAATCACCCTCAAACTTGTTAGTGCTTGGCCCTCCTCCCCAAATCTCGCTCAGTCCTTTGACAACAAACTGCCTATGGAGAAGTGCTCGGGTGTTGTAGTAGCGAAGCGACAATATGATACTTTGTCGCCAAAACTTGCTCGGTGGGCCGCCGCCATTTGGGATATCCGAGGAAGATACTATACTGAGAGCTGCTGGTAGTTGCTGTCGCCAGATAGAGAGTTTTTCCTCTATCTCGGCGACACGAGCTACGTCGGCAAACGTGGGTTCGACCTGATCCCCGCCACCGAGATTTCCCCCGTATAGCGTGTCAATTATCATGCCTAAGAGTGTATATAGTTTTCTAAGCCTTTAATTAGCCAATGCGAGGTCGAATGAAGATGCGTCCTCACATGGAGAGAATGAAGAAGGTGACTGATGTAGGAGCAGACGGCTGAACCGGAACAGGTGACATGTTTGTCTTGAACACATCATCTTCAACGTCCAATGGGAGGTCTAGTTTCTCTGCGTACGTTGCTATTGCAGAAGGCCGGCCAAAAGTCATGCATAGGGTTCTGTGAGCCAGTCAGCGGCGGTGTCAAGCTGAAATCTTACCACTCAGCCTGTTTACCTGTCTAGCAAGACACAGCCATACCAAGCTCTTTTTCTTAGTTCTCTCTCCAAGGGCGGGAACCGCTGCAAGGCTTGATTTGAATGTAATCCTAGTTGTAATGCTATTCGTACAGCTAACCCGTGTGTAGTCCAACATTGATTCGGCTTCCGTGTACTCTGAAGGTAATGGCTCATTAGCAGCAGCAGGTGCACTATTCACCATCAGTTCTGTTGGCCAACTAAAGACTATTTCTGACGCCTCACCCGAATCTAAACTTGCAAGTCTAAGAAAATGGCCATCACATAAACCAAACCCTCTTTGATAAAACACCTCAGCAGTCTTATATTTCTCTTCAGTGCTAATATCAGTCTCTGTGCTAGCTCTACTACCCATCGCCATAACCAAGTTCAACAAAGCTAGCCATGTTCGCCGAACCTTTGAAAATCCGTCCTTTAAAGCCCCCTCGTAGGTTTCTAGGAAGCTAGGCTGATGCAGGTATGGGAATAGAATGTTAGTGTTCTGGAAATACAATGTTACATAGTGTAATACACGCTTTTGAGGGGGTAGGACATATATATTGACGTTCCCTGCCCGAGTATCGAGTTCACCTCCAGCCGATGGGGCTGGCGAGTTATGGGGGGAGATAAAACGAGAGGGTGATTCTCGAGTATAATCTGTGCGGTGAAACTCTTTAGTGAAAGTTGTGGTAACGCTGGCGGATGTTGCTAGGGCGCGAGTGACGTGCCCGATGAAGGCTATATTTGATGACGGGCCTGAACAACGAAATGTTTAGAACAGCTGAAAGGTGTATCGGGCAGTTGCGGTTACCAAAATAACCATAATCCTCTTCATCCCCAAGATTCAGGGCACCCATGCCGTCAAGGACCGTATCTTGGGCGCTCGACTCATCTTCCAATTGCCCCAGCTTAAGGCTCACGAAAGTTTCCCCGCTGTTTGCGTCTACGTTCGGTGTGTCTGACCCTCCAATTCTGATACGTTTTGAAGGTGGACCGTCAGCGCTAACACTGCGCCGGCTCTGCACGTCGTCGTTAAGGTCATGGTTTGGGGCTATGAGTGTAGAAGGTGAGTCGCGAAGTTGAGACTTGGAGGCTTGCGCTGCTAGGAGGTTTTCGACGGCGAGCAACCGAGTCTCGAGGCGGCCGATATAACTATAGGATTTAAATTTAGGACTCGCGAACTAATATTTCACATTACCAAAAAGGTATTTATACTCTTTTCCAACGATCGTATTCGAAGAAGAAGCGCTCTGCTGATAAACGCAATCAAAATCTAGGTCTAAAATATGGTGAATGTTAACGTAACTTTCCCGAGTGACCGCTCAGATAACAGCAGGTATATAAAAGCGATCAACTTGCCTCTACACATTGAACATTTCGGCCGAACTCCATCGCACTAGGTAAAGCAGTCTCGTGCGTAAGCTTCTCATTCAGCCCTTCAGGATTGCGATTCACATCAACCGGCTCTCCAACAGGAACCATCCTATGGTCAGAAACCAAAGCAAATATTTTTCACACCTTCGATTTCCTCGTTCTGCAGGCATTGCAAGCCAAAGAAACCCTCTTCCTCTTGGAACCACCACCTGAGTTCCCACCTCCACCATTTGAGTCGCTTCCGCCTTGTTGAGGAGGGGGCGGACTAAATTGAATTTGGTGCTGTAGTGGGTGATGCCCGCTATCAACAGAGTTATCTTGAGAGCTCCTGTCTTGATCCATTCTTGTCGCGATGGCCAAATGGGAACCGATTGGATCTAACGGGGAGAGGTCGGGTTCTTGCAGGCGCGGCTCTGGTGCTTGGGGAAAGGTCAGCGGGAGACCCTTCACCCCGGAAGTTCCCCGTATCGGGTTCTGGTTACTAAGCTGGGCTGTGTGATATGGGAGAGTACCCCAACTCTTTCGAACCGCCGCGTAGTCTCGATACCTGTTTAGCTACTAGTATTTGGTAAACTACAGTAACTTACTCACGAGGCTGGGCTGAAGTTGGATACCGTGGCGACCCCGGATTTATGAGCTAAGTAGAGGCCAAACATATTGAATTCCCGTTACTTGAACGGCCAACTGATCCGGTTTTGTCTCTAGTATTATATTCAACTTCAGCTCGGACAGTGACCGCAAATTGACCATATATATACCCTGAGAAAGGCAATTGTTGCGACGGTGATCGCTTTGAGGAGGTAGTGAGTTCGTGAGCTCGGTGCGCGGCGGCTGCTGCTGACCGATACTGGCATTCGATCAGCGGTAGCAAAGCTTTTTTACGACTTATCATCCCCAGAAGGCTGGTCCCATGCATGGCTTAAAGAAGACCCCGACACGGTTGTATATGCAGAGGAGTTCAGGGGCGCTCATTTCCTCAAAACCCAAGCTCGGAATATACACAATACGGTACTCCAGTCTTCGGCGCTTTTCTAGCCGCTAGCAAATGTATCCGCAAACCTATCGTGTAGGCCACACTTCCCCATAATTTTTCTCTCTAGATCTTTTTCTCCAACGAATACGGGAGTTGTGGTGTGCTGAAAGGCTTCTCTGCCTAGCTAACCCACTCCGCCATGAATCTGTGATACATGAACGCCTGAGTTGCTCGATGCCGCTTGGCCCCTGGACTCGGTGAGCGTGAGATCCGAAGTGTAATTCAAGGGTGACCTACGATGAGCAAGCGACCTTAACACTAATAGGATTGTCGTCAATCGGTTTGTTCCCATAAAACCCAGCAGTGAGCTCTGCCGTAGAGGTCTCAAAGAAGCAGATTGAAGCAGTGAGGCGTTAGGGTTATCTATCGTGGCTATATTTCATATGATACCTAATGATAGCCCATGATCTCTGGAAGGTTGAGAATATGTGAGGTGGTTATGATATACTATACGTAGACTATTTCCTTTATTTCTTGGGAGTAGGAAGTTAAAGTAGCGAGGAGTCTCTTTAAGAATTTTCGTTTCATTCATTCTTCCGAACGCTGATTTTGGGTACAGTACTGTACTCTCCTTTTATTTTGTTCCTTCTGGCACCTGTTTATTCTTCGATAATAATTTCTTTCTTTCTTTTTCTCCTCTCCCTGGTCTTACTTTCTTTCTCTCCTTTCTTTTTCCAACCGTCACGTTCGTTTAAATGTTCCCCCTCGTGTTGGGTGGTATTGTAATGATGCAAAGTTCCAGGGCATAGGAGATACGGTGAATACTTCCTTCTAGCGTCACATACATTTATAGCAATGCGGTATGTTAAAAAATAATTAAAGAGGAGAGATAGGTGTTGGAAGAAAAAGAGAAAATAATATAGCATGCTCCGTAAATCATCTTATAATAAATACTCTTAGTTGATTTATGTTCACCAACCTTAGCATATGTGTTTTCTTAAATCTGGGGCTATGAAGTGTTTGTCCACTTTTATCAGTGTGATACACTTACTATCAACACGTTAAGAGGAAAGTGGGAATATGGCACATGAGAGGAAATGGAGGGGAAATGAGGAAGGCATGGTGGAGATAGAAAAAGAGAGTCTCATCATATCCGCACGATATGGTACTCATGTTATAAGAAGAACTAAAACGAACAGATACAATATCGGTAGTATATTTTTCTTTTTTATTTGTCCTTGCGGAGGGCTGAAAGTCGATTTTTTGGGGGTTATTTGCATCCCTTTCTCCGAAAAGGGGAATTCTGGACCTCTCCGCAGGAGGTTCAATTATTCCGCTTCTCAGGGTGACCCGGTAACCGTATTCACCTCAGACCCGCAAAGGTCAGTGATCTGCAAAATCCCAAAACCTCACCCCACGTGTCCATTTCGTGCTCATTCTCAAAATGGTGCAATACCACCCCTTTATCATCAACACTTGCTATTGGAATTACTGTCTTAAGTTTTTGAGACAATGTCTACAGTATAAGGGCAACATACGAGTAGCAAGATACGGTATATTTCCAACTGTTGCATCGACCCCGTGCTTCCCCCCCTAGGTGGCTCCCTGTTCGCTCCGGATGACGATCGCGCTACTAATAGATCGCACTACCAATACCCTTATCTGATAGCCTCTCTATCTGGATAACCCCTCGGAGCCTTTGCGTCCCGCTCACTGTCCGACCCCAGGGTCTCAAAGTGATACCATACCCCTGGTGAATTCGTAATCTCAGTAAGAATGGAGCTGGAGACCCCATCTTCATCTTCCCCGGAGCTGGCCCACTCATCAACAACTGGGTACGTCTTGCTAGGCCCTTCTCACCCTTCTCACCTTACCGGCCGCTGATCTAGACGGCCCAACTCGCTCCCCCTAAAGAGTGCCAACATACATACCCATGCGTTCTCTACGACCAAGACCAGAAGGTCAGGAGGCCAAGCCTATATCGGCGTCGTTGGAGTCGCAAACCCCACTCTTGCAGGGCCAGGAACGAAAAGATTCGTATGAAAGCACTGGCAGTCGGTCCGACGAAGAGCTCCTTATCGGAGAAGTTTCCGGAGTTCAGGAGTCGGTTTTTGATGACCCAGCGCTTGCGCACTTTTATCAACCACATTACCTTTACGAAGGACTGCACCGGTTTGATCCACTGGCAGAGTGGTCAAAGGGTGATGAGGCGAGAGTAGTCAAGAAGATTGACAGAAAAATTATGATCTGGTGTTGTATTATGTTTATCGCGCTACAACTTGATAGACAGAATATTAGTGAGTATCATACTTCCTGGATCGGGGCAGTAGGAGGCTAACGTTCCGAAGGACAGGCCCTCACGGATGATTTCCTAGCTGACTTGGGGTTAAATACGAACGGTTAGCTTAGCCGTTTCGGGGCTTCGTAAATTAAACTTGAGCTAATTATACCGGTATGATAAACAGATTACAACATCGGACAAGCTATTTTTTATGCATGTTTTTTGTTCGCAGAAATACCTTCGCAGATGGTAAGCAAGATAATAGGCCCTCATAGATGGATACCGATACAAATGGTCCTGTGGAGCGTCATAGCCTCTGCCCAGGTAGGTCGTGCTAGGCCTATGTATAGTAGTAGACTTCCCTGACCTCAAGATTAAACAGTGTCTCTTGGCCGGCAGAACATCTTTCTATATCACACGTGGGCTGGTTGGTGCGATTGAAGGCGGATGTTAGTACCGATCCGAATTAGGAAGATAATCATGCTGATATTTCTAGTCATTCCAACAACAATTTTGTACTTGTCTTATTTGTAAACCCCCTCTACATCTAAGGAGGCTAGCCGCTAATTGTGCGATACTAGCTACACCTCGAGAGTACTTCCCCATTACAAGTATATCCCAGGGTTAGGGTTAACATAATTCCAGGAGCTTCCGATCCGGCTTTCCTGGTTCTGGACAGGAACTACACTCACTGGAGTAGCGGCATCTTTCCTAGCTGTTGGAATCCTTTCCCTCCGTGGCAGCTTTGGGTGGGAAGGGTGGAGATATTTGTAAAACCTCTCTACGCCTCGGCAGTGTGCAGGAAGCTGATCGGGTCTGCTAGGTTTGCGATTGAGGGCACTGCTACTACGGTGAGTCCCGGTTAGAAGCGGGAAACTTGGGTAATAAAACTCATCCTTACTTCTAGGTTGTTGGTTTGATCAGTTGGTTTTATATGCCACCATCGCCGACACAGACTAAAAGTTGGTTTCGAGGACAGAATGGCTGGTATAAAATCAACTGAAATTCGAGACTATGCCCGACCTAATAAATGACCCTCTGGGCACACAGGTTTACTCCGAAGGAAGAAGTCATCATGGTCAATCGAGTTTTGAGGGACGACCCTACAAAAGGTTGGGCAATATATCGGGAAAGTAGATGAGAGCAGCTACTGATGTGTACATGCGAGGATCAGGTGGCATGCACAACCGTCAAGCCATCGGAATGGACGATTTTATTAAAAGCCTCATGGATTATGATTTGTGGCCGCTCTATGTGGTGAGTTGGCTATAAACCTGGACGCTATATATTTTAGGTATAACCTTTTAGCATAGGTCGGAGTGATGTCCTATATTCCCATGAACCCTCCAACCAGTTATCTCACCTTAATATTACGAGATCTGGGTTTTACAGTTACCCAAAGCAATCTCCTTACAATCGTACATCCACCGCTGAATTGAGGTCTTATCCATTGCTGACACATCTGGAACAGCCATCGGTATTATTGTTAGTATTCTGGCTCCTGACTCTAACCAAGCTTTCCGAAAAGCGTTCGGAAAAAACGTTCATTTCATCCTTCGGTGTTCTATGGTGTCTCCCATTGCTCCTAATTCTGCGATTTTCACCGGATAACACGAATGCTTGGTGGAAATATGCAATCACAGCATTGCTATGTGGTGCTCCATACCGTAGGCCGCATTCCGATTCGGACAGCAGCGGTCAGAGGCTAATTTTTCGGCAGCGCACGCCATCCTCGTCGCCTGGAATTCTGCCAACTCAGGCTCTGTCCGTACCCGTACCGTAAGTGCGGCCATATACAACATGGCGGTGCAGTCATCATCCATCATCTCCGCGTCTATATACAGAGAGGACGATAGGCCTAACTGTACGCCTTGCCTCTGGTCCCGTTTCCTCAATAAATGGCCAAGCTAACGAGCTGAACAGATCGCAGAGGGAATACGGCCTTGATATTCATTACTATTTTCAACATTCTGCTCTTCTGGGGTGTTAAGAAATACTACAAGTGGAGGAATCGATCAAAAGAAGAGATATGGGGACGAATGGGAAGTGTAGAAAGGGCGAATTACCTAGCGGAGGCAAAAGATGAAGGGAACAAGAGGTTGGATTTCAAGTTCGTTCATTGATGCAAGTCATCTCGGACAGGCGGATGGAGGGATACTGTTGACAGCTGGAGTTTGCTATTCAGACTTTGACCTTAGCGGTTTTGTGAAAGTGGAAGTGATGCACACAATGGGCTTGCTATCTGGTAGTCTAACCGAGTAGGAGGGCCACATGAGGTCCGCCTGCATGCTGAAAATTTACGCGATACTTCCTCATCACCCATAGTCCATCAGTTTCACCAGCTCCGACCTCGAAATCCGAATCATAATCCGAGTGACGACGGATGAAGAGCCCAGCCCAACCTCGTTCCCAGCCACCGTCCACCATAACACTAGAATGCATACTATTCCGCGAGCTAGTGACATCTCCTCTCATACCTAGCATAAGTACACCACCGCACCATACCGGCGCTAAGATAAACCCACCATACTTCTCGTCCCTAACTAATAGTACATCCCGAGTGAAGCTTAGCAGCCTCAGCGAGAGAGGGAGCACAAACTCTTCTCACACTCAAATTAAACTATATGTAGACATGTGTATTGCCGGAAAGGGGGAAAGGGGCTCAACTGTCTGCTATGCAGGACAAGAGTTGATCCTATATCCCCGATCTACTGTAAAAAAGAGAAACAAAACGGAAACCAAACCCAGCAAGATATCGAAAGGACGGAAGCAGGAATCAATAAATAAATAGAAGCTGGTAAGTGATGAGGAGATATACAATAGTTAAATAGGATACGGTCATAAACTTGAGAGAAGAACGAAGAGGCGCGAAGAAGAAGGGCCTAGAGTTTTTCAACGCCGCTGCAGAGTCTCTCCCACGGAGGGCCAATCAGCGGGACAGGGAATTGCTTAAACAAAAATTCTTCTCTCATCATAAAGCGTATGATAAGATAAAATTTCCCGTGAAGCCGGAGAGCTTTCGTTTTCCAAGAGTGTCCAATTCGGGGTCCTGCGTCCTCGTTTTTTTGCCAATTTCGATCGCAGGTGGATGGCTTTGACATTCGGACATCTATTTCTTGGTTAAAATCTCCCTTGGTTTCCTAGCCATACTTGATGGTGCCCCCTGTACCAGTATTTCACGAGTGAGTCTAAGGATCCAACTAAAATAATAATTGGAGAGGAGATAAGGAAAAGTACGTATAGAGCACTCGTACCCCATCAACCAACAGGAGTTGAAGGAACTGGTTACATAAAGAGACTGCTTTGTGTAGCGCTTACACCTAGAATACAACTGTAAATGCGAGTGAAAAAGCATGACGGCCGCCAATCAAGCTCCAGGAACTACACGCCACAATACGAGGCTGGCGACAAACATGATGTGAAGTGTGTACAGTAAGGGGTTTCCAACCAGAATAGCCATGTTTGCAACCTTCTAGCCACTGATTAAGTGAAGCAATTTGGGCTCAATCTTCTCCCATTTGTGCAACAATTCCCTAGATTTTACTTTCCAGCCCTTTAGAACTCTGTATCTGGACTGGTTGAGGAATTGTCAAGAGATCTA
>Ga0307510_10010928_pt1 | contig 10785 bp, 13 predicted proteins | sample 12_EM_MG_FD_207224 | JGI IMG/M metagenome (GOLD analysis project Ga0307510, IMG submission 207224) | Populus trichocarpa ectomycorrhiza microbial communities from riparian zone in the Pacific Northwest, United States - 12_EM | ecosystem: Host-associated > Plants > Roots > Unclassified | place... | reverse complement strand
TCCCTTTCCTTCTCACCACCTATCTTCCTTTAATCGTTGTATCTAATCCCTATTCCAGCCTCCCCCCTCCAGAGTATCATAAGGGTTTGTGGTTGATTTGAAAACCTTTAGAATATTATATTGGGGCTCCATAGTTTTTTTCTTTTCTTCTTTCTCCCTTGTCGTTCCCTTGTCCACTTTACAGTACGTCGCAACCCTTCCTTTCCCCTTCCCTCTCCCACCCGGTTCTCGCCTTCACAATCTTCACTCGCACAACCCACACCGGTTCCTCCTTTAAGATTGCGCTTTGTACGGCCAGTACAGCCTCTCTCTCCCATTCCCTTCCCTTAACACTTTTTTACTTCTTTTCAAAAACAAAAAAATAAAGCCAGTCCGGATCCGGATTTCTAATCGGATAGCCAATCGGCAGGTTTTATTTCATCCCCAGAAAAGAATTAAAAATTAGAATTTTAACCCTCCATCCCCTCACACAAATCCAACCCCCCCCCCCCTCCCACAGACTCTCCGTCGTAGTTTGTCCCCATCGCTGGACGCTGTACCTTACCATCATAAGCTGCAACCAACTGCAACCTACAACCACAGCAATGGGAGCCGCAAACTCTCCCTCCCCCGCGCCTTTAGCTGTCCAAGACGCCGCTAGTAACTCGAATTTGATGGCCACGACCACCACAACCGCATCTGTATCTGCTACTGAAAACAACTCTACGGTAGATGCCTTTCCACAGCAGCAGCCGCAACAACTCCTGTCCAGTCCTGCTTCCACTAATGCAAACTCGACTACTGGGAAGCGCAAGAGAAGCGATTCACCTTCCGCGTCCATTCCCTCGACACAACAGCGATCGCCTGCGAAGAAGAAGCCTGACGACTCCAAAAAGTCCGGCAGCGATTCCATGATGATCACAACTATAGAGGATAGGGCATCGCAGAGGTTACTGTTTATGGAGGCTACTATGAGAGATCTGTTGACCGTCCTAAATTCGTGAGCTTATCCGAATCTTTCCTTTTGTTTTCACCTCATCTCTTTACCCGTTTCTCCTAACGCCATGCAGGAACGACCCTACTCCTTCCATCCTTCGTCATCCGATCCCAAACAGTACGCCTTCGTCGTCTTCCGGGGCGCCTCCTATCAAGCGCACTAAGATTTCGCCTTCGTCGCCCAACACGGTAGCTGAGAAGCTGTTGCGGGTTACATACACGTCGCTAACTACCCTGCTTTCCGACATCAGTGCTGTTTGTCGTGAATTGCTAACCTCCGCTGATAACGAACAGCCGAATGGTACTCCCATTAACGGCACAAACATAGGTTCCGGTGGTGGGCTCCGTTTTGTGGCGCAGGTTATTCACTTTGAGGAGCTGGCAAATCAGGTAATCACGCGAGAGCGTGTACGAAGAGCCGATTTGTTCGATTTTGTTGAAGACATGTCCGGGGATTCCGTTACCATAAAGCCCGTGGGAAGCAGAGGAAAAGTAGCGTTGACTGTCATGGGACAGCATGGCCCGTTGTTTTCATCGCTACAGAATCCTATCAACCCCCCGCCTGTGGCTGACTCGGTGCCTTCATCAAGATCCACTTCGGCATCTGCATCTCCTAAATCTTCAACTTCAACAGCCCCCTCATCTACTGCGACTTCTCCTAAAGCTGAGCCGCTGAATGAGTGCCTTGTTTACGCTCCACTAAATGAGTCTCATCTTCCCCCGCTTATCTCCACCGTCAAGGCAATTCCATCAAACGCCCAAATTCTCAGAGGCGTTAAAAAACTCCCAGGCAAGGAGGGAGCCAAGGTTTCAACCTTGGGTGAAGCATTTCCCGCGCCGCGTGGGTTGCCACCATTGCTTCCCCCAAAGCCAGGCCAGCCTAGTATAGTAGGACTGAAATGGGGTGGAAAAATTGGAGTCGGAGGCATCAGGGTGGAAAATCCGTTGAACGATAAGCCTGAGGGCTGTGGATCCTGGCTCTCATACAAGAACAATATGCCTCCAAATCATCCGTTGACCCGACATGAACCGCCCAGGTCGAGAGCACCGTTAGCAGCAGACCTTGTAGCTGCGTATAGCAGCTTTGCACCTACCAGGGATGACTCTGGATCAAAGATCCCAGCCGCGATCAGGAATCGGGTGTGGTGGGATAGGGCCGGCAAGCAGCTCTTTGCTAGGGAATTTGCTGACGATCCTTCTCTTCGCCAGGTGTGCGGTCGGTTTGATAAAAAGGTCACTATGGTTGAGGCCCAGACAGAAGAGATGGACCTGGATGAAGAATTCCGGAAATTAATTGACGATTGGGAGCCGGACAAAGAAATACCTATAGACGCCAGATTGCTTGATGGAGCGGAGGGAGCGGAGGCAACCATGGCTGGGAACAAAGCGAATGAGGAGAATAAAGCAGACGTGGATACTGCGGCTACCGAAGACGACCCTGAGAAAATACTGTCGGAGATATCTAGCTTGTTGCAAAGTCTTCGCAGCCAGCAGTATACCCGTCTATCTACCGTTCCCCTTACCCAACCCAAGCCTGCACCTGGAAATGCACCAGTACCAGGTACACCTCTGCCGCCCAACGAGGAGGAGGTCGGGCTGTACTATACCATTCGGGATAGGTTGGCTCAACTCATATCTAAGCTCCCGCCTCACGTGGTGGCAACCATCGATGGCGACCCTAGCAGCGATCTTGCTCTCAGCAGCAAACTCCCCGTTCTTGGCGGGCCCATCTTCAAAGGCACACTTCCGGCCGATGAATCCCAGCCACCAAAACTCTCAACCCCGCAAGTCCAAGGCGCGGCAATGGCCGCTATGAACGCGGCCGCAGGCCTCTCACCCGTCAACAGTGCACCCGTAGCACACATGTCCCCAGCTCGCAGTCAACACCATCACCACACCCCGACCACCTCCCGTCCAATGTCAACTCTACCAAACATCAGCGTGGCCGCCCAATACCACGGGCACCAAATGCCCCACTATCACGGGCATACAATTCCCAGCGTAACAACTCCACACCACTACCCATCCCCATACGCCCCTGCCCCATCACCAATGCCCACTCCAACCCCACAGGGGCAATATCAACCCCCGCCCCCACGCATTGTTAGTCCCCTCAATAACCGCCAGCCTCCCCAACAGCAATTCCATGGACACAGCTTACCTGCGCAGACATATCAGAATTCCCCTTCGGCGTACCAGACCCCGCCACCCCCGCGACGTACTGGAGTCCCGCCGCCACAGGGACTTGCAGCGGTGGGAGTTGGCTATAGCTCACCCGCTTACAACAATAACGCTGGGTTGCGGATGGGTGTGCAACATACCCAGCAGAGTATGGGCCCTGGAGCCATGTCTGGGGGGAGATATACTGGCAGACGGAGGTAGAAATGCTACTTTTCTTTATTTTTTCCCTCCTATTTTCTATTTTTCTCTAAAATGGAACACAAAGATAAAGGCTTGGGTTATTCTCCATTTCTTCCTTGTCCCCTTTTCCCCTTCATCTTTCCTTTCCTTCTCTCGGATGGCCGTGGCAGCCTAGGTGGTTCTTCTACTACTTGTCACTTTGTATTTTTTTCATTTCCAACTTTCTTCACTACTACCTTCCTATTCTTGTTTCTTCTACTCTTCTTGTTCTTTCCTTCTTGCCAGCACTTTCTAACTAACTCTTTATTTCTTTTTTCCCTCTCGTTTCCCAACTTGCCCCTATCCTGCTACTTCGCCACCTTGTTCCGGAAATTAAATTAAATTCTATTTACTTTTATTTCTTCATATCCCTTCCCCCATTCCTACTTTTCTGTTTGTTCGGGGGGGGGGGGACTTTCTTTTTGACTAGTTAGCTGGTTGGTTAGCTAGTTCCCGTCGTCGATGTGTGCGCACAGAAGCTGTATGCTCCATTGGAGATTAATTAGTTGGTTGGTTAATTAGTCAGTTGGTAAGCTGGCATGATTCTTATAAGCAATTCAATTTTTAGAGATGTTCAGCTACTGTACTGGGGTTTGCCGAGTTCTGTTATGTGAAATGTAAAGTAGAGCAAGGTTCGGTTATGGCATAAGTTGGAGATAGTACTTGTAATGACATGCCGTGATTACAGCAGGGTGGTGATGTGACGCCCCTGCCGATAATACCAGCACTCTTACGGTTCATTGCATTTAAACCCAGCAACAGCTAGGTCGTTTCCCTACGGCAGCCATTTAATCACCCCCCACCCCACGTAAACCCAATACCTACCCAACTCTCCTATGATACACCCATCCCCACCAACACCCATAAAAACCCCCATTCACCACTGACACAAGCACACTATCATACCATCCACTGCACCCACCTTCCCTCCCAACCATACCCCACCCCAGCAGCAAACAACCCCAGACAACAACCCTACAAACGCGCAGCCACGTGACCCCGCGCCACACACGTGTCACAACTCCCCGCCTCGACTCACCCCAGGGTTTACCACCCCACTCCACAAAACACGGTAATGTCAAAACAATAACCAGTATTATACCCCATTGCACCACCCCTCTGGAGCATGGTGGATGATATTCACTCCCGTTACTCTTTTATCATACTCCATTGGCTTGATGCAGATTGAATAATTGGACCATGTGCTAAGCCCCTGGGCCCCTACTCTGGGCAGGCGCGATGGAAGGCGGGCTGCTCGGCCCTTCCGAGAGAGACGTGAAAGGAAATGAACAAGGGCGAGAAAGCACTAAGGCTTGTTGGAGGGGTGACTTCAATGGGGGTGGACCTGGCGCTTGGTCTGGTCATTCGAGCCTTTACGGTAATGCGAGGAGCTGGATGGGGGTATTTGGGTGGTGGTGTGGGTGGGGTTGGTATATGGGTAGGGTTTGTGATGCTGTGGCTTCGGGTGGGCTGGAGGAGAAGGCGGGGGGGGGGGAGGGTTGGTGTTGTGGATGGGGTTTAGGGCCTTGGGCTGATTGTGGGCTGGGTGGTTGGGGTGATAAAGTGTGCGAGGCGAGAGTTGAAGAGAAGGTGAGGGTATGAAAACTTGTAGGGGGTACGAATCGGTGGCAGGTGAGGATCAATATCCGATATATATTGTCTTGTTACTTGTGCCCGGGGCTGTGGCACTGATAACCGTGAGAGGTTTCTGTATATTGTGCCGGTCATATTGGTCCCAATATTCCCTGCTGGGCATGCTTCGGTCCATTGAAGCTATACTCCCAAGGTAGTCGGTGGTGAGATTCGAGTGATTGACTGTGATTGGTTGGCTTGTGGTCTTTAGTTACTACTATGCTGGCAAATACGATACAGGGTTTATGATATACTCGCTCAGACGGTTCATTCGTCCATTTGGCTACCCATCTATTACCCATTCGCACAAAGCAGGACATCTTACCATCTCCCTTCCAGGGGGAAAACCTATGATATATAGAGTACGACCCCCACCCCTCTTAATTCTTCCCCCAAAAATTACAAAATCGTGACATCCCTCAAAACGTCTTCCACACACACTCCACAACCTCCCTCCCACGGTTTTCCTCCCCGCGTCTCATAACCCGCTCAAGTTCCATCAACCTCCTAACCGTTGGAAAGATGCTCTCCTCAAGGAGTACCGGTATGCAGTCGGTATTGGATGATCCCTGGGCTATTCGTGAGGTGATACACGTAGGGTTAGGGTTTAACATGCAAAACTAATTTTCTGGCTTTTCGTTTTTCTCAGAGAAGGGGTAGTCTACAGTTCGGGCGTTCATTTGGTGGGGCTTCTCAAAGGAAATTTTGGTATGGTGTAGTGGGCTGCATCAGGCGGTTTCGTCCGGCCTCTGCATTGCTATCATAGCCTAGGGCGGCCCCCCCTTCAACGACAGTTCGGACAGTGAAAACGAAGCTGCTGTAAAATAGGGCCCCGAACTACCAACTCTGTGCAGTCAGGTAATAATATACGGTATAATCAGGATAAAAATTGAAATCAAGCTATAAAAAAATACCGTCGCATGGAGGTATCGTAACTGAGATTCCGTAGTCTGTGGATAAGGATAGGGCGCTTTTTGTGTGTGTGTGACCATTTTGGTTATCCTCTGGCCTGGGAACTTGCCACTCCAGCTATTACTTGTTGGATGCCGTACCAGACGATTTCCATCTCTAGGAGTTTACTGCCGTTTGGGTTTGATATCGGGTCCTTCACCACTTTAGACAGACCACTAATGTTTGTAGTGCGGGTGGCATTGCTAGCAAAAAGAATCTGTAACGAGGGGGAGGCTGCGGTCGGAAACCCTGCTTGCATCCTTGTAATCTCGACAGTCCCGAGTGACACCCCGTGACTACCTGCGTCGCCCACTTGGGTCTACGCTTGTTTTCCAGTCCTCGCTTTCTTTCTCCTTTCTCTTTAATCCATTTCTCTCTTCTCTACAAGCAACGCAAAACTCCCGCTCGCTTCGATCTTAGCTCCCTCCTTCGCAATACAGCCCAACAGCTGCTAAGCAGCTAGAAGAGGAGTCACTGAGCCCGCCTGTCAAAGAGGCGGATCGGAGTGGCATAAGTGGGGTTTTCTAGTCAGCTACCGGATCGTGAACTGTTTGTTATTTTGATGGCCAATAGTGTGTGCCGTCTATTAGGCGCTAGGGTAACTTGTGGTCCAGAGTCAGGTTATACAACCCCGCAGCAGGATTGATTTTACACTAGAGACATACTGATGGAAGCCGGGGTCTTCAATCCCCCAGTCCCCATAGGGCGGAGTTTGCTGTGTTCCCTCCTTCACGTGCTGGATCGCTCAAATGTAATTCATTGTGAGGGGAAATTGAACTCCTGTGCCCGGCTACTCGCGCAGGGGTTGACGGTTCTCCACATTCCGGCCCTAATCACTGCGCCAGCTGTGCATTTTGCGCACCGTTGCTGTGGGAGTGGGCATGATGCTTGGCTCTGTCAGGTATGTTTTCAAGCCTTTCTTTGCTTAGAGCTGGGAGTTGTAGTGGGGAAGCATCGCATGCAGGTTGGGCCAGGTACATCCTCAAGGGAAGATAGATTATAAACATTAGTCAATGATATACAACCAGAGAACTATCAGGGAGCAATCCCAGCCAAACTATCAGTGATGGAAGAAAAAGGTAGATTGGCTGTAAGCAAGGCAGAATTCGGAGGGGGGTTGCGGACTACAAATACAACCTAAGGGCGTCAGCTATCCGGAGATTTATAAGAGGATAAGAAAGCACTATATAGTGCAGTACCCACGGATTGTGATAATCTCGTCCAGTGCACTGCGCCCAATTTTCAAGCTAAGTGTCCAAGGTCGGAAGAAGCCATATTCGGTACAGTTCAACTCAAAGAGTGACATCGTATGATTTGCCAACCACCAATGGGTAAGGTAGAATAGTGAGAAAATTAAAGGTACCCATACTGTACAAAAAATACAAATACCATGCCGGCTTATCTATCCCAAAACCAATCCCAATCATAACATGCATATGCCCAATGCACCTCTCCTCAATCCTCCTTTCCCGGCCATCTCATCATCATCATCATCAAACATCAACCAATCTTGGGACCGAAAAACCACGGCAGACGGAGACCTTATTACCCCTGCCCCGCAAACGCCGTCCATACTCCGGCCTTTAACCGATCCACACTCTCGCCCGTAAGCCACAACCCCCGCTCCTCACCCATCCTCTCACAAAACATAAACAGCAGTTTAACCCCCCTAAGCCGATCCCTGCTAACCCCGCTAACACTGTCTCTCTCAAGAACCAACCTCGTATCCACAATATTGCTGTCAACTCCGTCAGCACTAAGTAACAGCGCTCTCTCAGACTTATCCAGTGAGCTAAAAGCCCGTAACCCCAATAGCCACTCCAGCGAAGAGTTGTTAGTTTCTGTCTCGTCGAGAGCTTGCAACGTCGCCTGGAAGACGGTGGAAGTAGAGGCATGTGCTGTGCGGCGGTGGACGTATATCGTTTGCGAGTTACGAAAGGAATCGAGATGTGCGGGGTTATTTGCAAAGTCAAGGACTACAGTCCAGTGGTGTGGGGAGGCGGTGGTTACTGAGGTGATTTGGGTGAGTTCGGGAAGGAGGCAGGGGGCATTCTTGTGCAGTTCTTCGCCTGTGCGGAGGGTTACAGTTATAGGGATTGCGCAGGGCCGGTGAGTTTCTACGTCCCGGGCTACAAGACAACGGGCTTCGGCGGCGAGGACCCAAAAGTGGCGGAAGGCTTGAAGGTGGGATTTGTTGTCAAGAATGGAATTCGGAAATAGTGGGTAGAAAGCACAGAAAAGGGAGGCGACAGCGGTGTTTGTTGTGCCGAAGGTGAAGGAGCCATTGCCTAAAAATAGAGCACCGATTGCAAGGTGAGAGGCTACATGGCTTCCGTATGGGGTATCGGCGTCGACGCGGCCATGGAGTTTCCGCAGTCGTCTGAAAACGATAACATCACCGGTACCTGCCATAACAGTAGAGGCAGCGAACGCTACGAGATCTTGGCAATTTCTCACAGTCGCCCTAGTTAGCCGTTGATCATGATTCAACGCTAGTACCTCCGGTTAGCTCCATTTTTACTTTTAATTATTTGGTGGTTCGTGTGGATATACCAGGTAAACAGCAGAGCCTGATGAACTGGTCCAAATAATGAACCAGCACGTCTCTCGGACTCTCATTTCCACTCCCCGCGTATTTTAGTCCAATACAAAAGCACAGCCCGGCAATAATGTTGAAGAACGGTAGGTCTTCGCTGTCGAGCCCCCGTATATTATCAAGTCTATAACGCTCTCTCAAGAAGGGTCGCAAACTAGACTTGATCCATCCAAAGCTGCCATCGATCCCATCCCACATGATCAAGTTCTTTGCCACGGTTCTAAGCAGGAATATATCGGGCCGGACATAGTCGAATAGATGAATTGTATCGGGAACATCGACCTTTCTGGCCAACGCCTCGTCATTGGTTTTCATATATATCAGTGCTAACGCCACAGTCGCTCCCGCGGTGGCCTTGTCTAGTACGTGAACCTGCGAGACCTTCTTACTGCCCACTGCCAATGCCAGCAATCGTTCCACAAGATTCATATCGTGCAACCCCCTAAGGTCCTTTCCGGATCCCAAGTTGATGAACCCGAGAGCGAACCCTGCTGCAAGTCTATAACCTTCATCCCTCAGGGTATCCGTAGGAACGCAGTTATCGAGGATCTCTGCAAACTCAATCTCGCTGAGCATCACCTCGCTCATCCTGCGGTGCTGGGAGCCACAATATAATAGCCCAATTCCCATGATGCCTGCTGTCTGTGTGAGAGGGCTTAAGTTAAGCTCCGCACTCCCAAGTGGCAAGAGCCTGGTTACATGAACCGAAAGAAGCTTCGTGATCGTAGTATCCATAGTCCCAAGATAGCTCGCACTAAGGCCCAAGAGTAATCCTATTGACACCATAGTATGTTTTGGCGTAAGGTAGTTGAAAGCATGCCATTTAGCAATGTTCTTCAGATGCCCATTCAAGCCAAGGCCTAGTAAGAATCCAGCATGTCGATTGGTCAGCTCATTAGGCTTATTAAAGACAATCCAGCTTGTATCTATTTCTTTGGCCTCCCTCGAAATGCTGACTCCTGCCGCAACACCCGCATGGAAAAACGCCCAGCAAACCTTTTCTTCACTGTAAGTGCTTTTGTCTGCCGACACTGTCGTTCCGCTTGGTTTCATAATGGTCGAAAGATTAAACGCTGATATTGGGAACTTTTCTGTCAACAAAGGTATTCTTGCTGAAAAATTGAATAGCCCTCTCCCCGGAGGTACAGCCAAGGTACGGACCGCTACATGCTGTGAGAGCTCCTTTTGTGCATTCAAAGTATCCTGTTCACTCCAATGTGGCTCAGGTATACATTTTGCGATAGCAGGCTTGTTAGTTGTGAGTAGCTTTGCGGCCTCCGCCGTACGTCGATCCTCCTTGAATATTAATCTTGAGACAGCTAACCGATCATGCTCCGCAAGGTGATCGTAAGACCCTATAGTTTCGTTTTCAAAAGTTGAATTGCAGATGTTATGGACATCTCTCATCGCTTCGTGGGTTGGGGCCTAGCGAAAATTCAGCATCAAGATATATCATCTAGTGATTGTGAGCACCGACACTTTGCCACTTTGTCCCTCCTTCTTTCCTGCCCTTCCCTGGCTCAATCAGCATTCTCAAATCTTTCCTGCCGACCAAGTCCAATGCCTGTGCCCCCCAAGTAGTCGGTGGTTGTTCTTGGCATCTTGCAATAGCCTCTCGAAGTGGCACAGCGATCCCTTCTGGGAGCCGTTCTAGACTCGCGGTATTCATCTTCAATTCAACCATGCGAGCGACAACATCCACATCTGTAGCACCGGGGGTGGTTAGGGTAGTGTATATCTCAGTGACATTTCGTGTTCTGGGTGTAAGTCTTGCAAAAACGCGTTTCTGTACTGGTTGTGCTGGGGGAAGTGGTGGTGGTGAGAAGGGATTTCTGGCACGAGAGGTGCTCTGTGAGGTTGAGTATTGGCTTGATGTTGACGAACCGGAGGACCCGACAATGTCCTGTAATGTCATAAATGGTGTCTGGGTGCTCCCATCCAAACAACCAATTAACCAGTCATATATTGAGGGCATTCGAAAAGGCTGTTGAGGGACATCGATGATGGTTATCGGGGCTGATAAGTTAGCAACATTCTCCTTGGACCCTAGGATGGAAGGTTTCTCATTACATTCATCATATGCCCATCCCAGCATTTCAAGGTCCTCGAGCATGTATTCTTCAACCCACTCGGACCAACCCAACCAGGTGGCCAGCTGTCTCAGTAACGGGCAAAGCCGTCTCCCAGCACCCTCCATAGCAACATCTAGTTTCCACTCCTCCCGGATCAAT
>Ga0307510_10010927_pt1 | contig 10786 bp, 15 predicted proteins | sample 12_EM_MG_FD_207224 | JGI IMG/M metagenome (GOLD analysis project Ga0307510, IMG submission 207224) | Populus trichocarpa ectomycorrhiza microbial communities from riparian zone in the Pacific Northwest, United States - 12_EM | ecosystem: Host-associated > Plants > Roots > Unclassified | place... | reverse complement strand
GTGCGATGTGGAGGATGTACCAGGACGTACGAAAATGTAAACGTGATTTAGCATCACAGTAGCAATCGGCTTGCGATTATCGTCATTGTTGTCGGAGTTACGGGTGTGCTTCGTGCTTCTTCTCACTCTACTTGGAAGTATGCCATGATGTCTTCTTCAGTGATGCTGGTGATAAGATCGCCATGTACGTTGTGATGGAGGGGGAGATGGCGCTGGAGATCGTGCTTCCGGCTGAAGCGGCGATGACAGGTGGCACACTTGAACCGCTTTGATTTTTCTTTATCGTGAGTGCCGATGTGGGTCGTGAGGTTATACTTGCGCTTCGAGGCTAGCAAGCAGGGTGAGCCGACTGTAAATTCTCAAAGGAGTTTGCCTTACCGAACGGGCACAGTGGGCATTTGAAAGGCCGGGCGGATGTGGCGACCGTCCGAGTATCTGCCAACACCTTCATGGAGAGAAGCTCGGGCAAAGTGGGGGTGGGAGATTGTTGCAGAGTAACAGACAGTTCCTCTGGAGAAATTTCGAAGAAAGAATCATATGTAAGTGATGTCCCGTAGTCCGAGTGAGCCTTGACTGGATGGAGGGGTGGAGAAGGAGGTAACGATCCGAAAGATGATGGATCGTGGGAGAAGATATCTGAGTAGACAGACTCATGGGTGGCGTAAACACCTTGGTCCACCGGGCCTGGAGTGACGACATCTGAAGGAGTTGAGTAGTCCGATGGAGTATAGCCGTATGAAGATTGGGAGGGAGAGTCTGACTCCGTCGAGTAGGTCAAGGAGGATGGCGTTGTGATGACGTGAGGGGTGCCAGGAAGGATGGGGAAATTGTCTGGGAACTGAAAGAAGGAGAGGTCAAATTCTATCTCGCCAATGTCCTTCTCGAACGATTCGAATGATAAGTCTTGTTTGTTGGAATCGGTACCCTCGGTGAAGAGTGGCCAGAGGTCTGCTTCGGTCAACATGGCTATAGCTAGTTATTTGTGGCTACAAATGGGCTGTGGAGCGAGGAGGGTAGGTGCTCAATACAAGACGAACTAGGGGGGGAAAGAGAAGCGAAGGGTGGGGAAACTGTTGGGTCGATCATCGCGACGATTTAAATCGATTGGGGGTGATGGTGACTTGCTGCGGATTCGCAACGTGGGCAACAATACATTTAACGCTCGTTTCGGATTTGATGCGACCCGAGCTCTGTCGGAAAAGTTGGAAACGGCAGCTCGCAACTCATTTCCTTGGAAAATGACGGCTGCATCTGGTGAGAATCGACAAATGAGCCATCATATACGACGCTGTTATGCGGCCTCAGTCGTTGATGTACCAGTACCACTCGAATAACTTGTATGCCTGCTGGCGCCAGTTGCAACGCGATAACGGCATTTGGGGTTCAAATCGCCCGTATGCAGTTCACCGATCATGCGCAGCAATCAACCAACACGCCTCGGGCCGGCCCCGTTCGACACGGTTCCGCCCAAACTCCCCATTTAAGGCAGCCATACGGCGCATCCCCAAATACTGTCCATTGTCCATTCACGCTATCACGGCCGCCATCGCCATGAAACCCAACATTAACAGGCCCGTCGCCGGGGCAAACGAATTTTATGTTCTCAACGAACCCAGGATTGGCACTACACTGTCTCCAGTACGTGCATTGCCGTGCCATTGATTCAAGTGACACCCGAAGGGCATTCGCACCTGTCCTAGGATCGTGGGGCCTCGTCACTTGACTCTCGGATAAATGACCATCCTTGCCTTGGCAGGAAACCTTCCCACGGAACAAAACCTTACCGCCACTATTCGAGTCATTGACAATTCGGGGGGTAACATTCCCCAATCGAATCTTCGTCGTGCGTCCACGACCACGTCACTCTCGATAGAAACCTGCCCCGGCGCCTTGCGCCCTGCTGACCAACGCGATTTCCAATTATGATACCTTTAGTCGCCGATGTGCCAGTACAGTTCGGACAACGGCCACGCGACGGACTGGCATCTGGTACATATCGGCGTGCGTACAAAACAATACTACTATAGTCGTCGTCGGTCCCCGACCGACAACCAACCGTCATCACGATCTGACGGACGTCCCCCCCGGGGTGCTGTATAGGGCTTTGCGACGCGCGGCGCGGGGGGCATCGTCGTGGAAGCGACCGCGGTCGTTCCCGAGGGCCGCATCTCGCCCGAGGACGCGGGGCTTTGGACGGACTCGCAGATCGCGCCGCTCAAGCGAGTCGTCGACTTTGCGCACACGCAGGCCGCGAAAGTCGGCATTCAGCTCGCGCATGCGGGCCGCAAGGCGTCTACCCTCGCGCCGTGGGTCCAGAAAAGCGCGGATCGCACGCGTCGCGTGGACACATCCATCGCGTTTGCCAACGAAAATGGATGGCCAGACAACGGTACCTCCTTTTTTTCTTTTCGGTTCCACCCTGCTGTGACGATGAACCTTTTTGGGTACTGATTGGTTCATCGTCGCGTGTAGTGTACGGACCGACCGATGTACCGTGGGCGAAGGACTACCCGACGCCCAAGGGGATGACCGAAGACGATTTGCAGCACGTCGAAGAGGCGTTCGTAGCAGCGACGAAGCGATCTGCGCTGGCAGGATGTCAGCACCCGTACTATTTTGTGTAAAAACGCGCTGACCGGAGCACACAGTCGACTTCATAGAGGTTCACGGGGCCCATGGCTACCTCCTACACTCCTTCCTCTCGCCCCTCACAAACACGCGCTCGGATCGCTACGGCGGCCAATCCTTCGAGAACCGTACGCGCTTCCTGCTCCGCGTCGTCAAGGCCGTCCGCGCCGCGTGGGCAGAACGACCGCTCTTCGTGCGGCTCAGCGCTACAGATTGGGCGGAGGGTCCGGAAAAGGACGCGGACGGGAGGTGGCTGCAGTGGGGCATCGAGCAGACCGTCTTGTTGACGGGCGAGCTGAAGAAGCTCGGCGTCGACCTGGTCGACGTCAGCTCCGGGGGCAACTGGGCCGCGCAGAAGATTCCCGTTGTGCCGGGTTACCAGGTACGTCCCCCTCTCCCTCTCTCCATCTCTCTCTCGGAAAAATGGGGGCGACGGTGGGGTGCGTGGCGCGCGCGCCTTTCATCTCTCTTTTTCGTTTCTGTAGGTTCCGTTTGCGGAGGCGGTCAAGAAGGCGCACCCTGACGTTGCGGTCGGCGCGGTGGGCATGATCACGACGCCGCAACAGGCGAACGACGTGCTGGCGGAGGGCAAGGCGGACGTCATCTTTCTCGCTCGCGAGTTCATGCGCGATCCGCATTTCGTCCTGCGCGCCGCAAACGAGCTCGGCGTCGCTCTGAAACCGGCAGCACAGTACGAGCGTGCGTGGCCGAAGGTCCTGGCGCGCTTGTAGAAACCCCCCATCGTTTCTCCTTCTCACGCGCGTCTCCTCCACCCATCGTGCTGTTCTTTGGCGGTTTGGACAGTTTAGATGGTGTCGTGTTTGTACCATTTGATCGCGGAAATAGAAGTTGCTTTGTTTCCACGGACATCTTGATGGTTGGAAAGGTAGTGTCGCCACGTTATCCTTGCCCTTGCTCGCTATCCGGCCCAACCCGTTAGGACGGGCGATTGCTGTAACATGGTAACTTATATAAGATACAAGTCGCCACGAGCCTAGGTATGCATATAACTATGTATATCTAGGTCGAGGTGGCCGCGCTGACAAAGGTCAAGTATCGATGACGATTCTGACGGGGACGCTCCCTACGTGACGCTTCGCAAGCAAGTGGAGGGAGAAATGGCAGAGACTGGAGCCGAGTGGATATCAGAAAATCCAACGATTGAGTTGCAAGATCGGCATCCAACTTCCGGCGGATACGTGGACGGCACCAATGATGACAATCTCACTGGGCTGGATGCCGCCTTCCCCAATGCGCCACTGCGGATTTGGGCGCCCGGGGTCAGGTTGGCAACTCTGTAAACATGTATTTCAGTAAAGGAATCTCCGGTAAGGTTCCAACAAGACCTGACCTCAATAAAGGCTTTCACAGTTCGCCCTATGTGGAATGCAAATCTGAAATTAGATATGGGATTGCGCTGACTCGTTTCATCGCAAATTTGGACTTGGCGTTTGAACTCGACGTAACCTGGCCACTGAAATATAGGCGGATTTAGTGAACGGGAACCCCACTACACAACGAAACCGTCACCGACCACGATGCGAATATGTGTCGTCGATTTGAGGCCAAGTGGTGCGAAATCTTGGGCACTGACGAGGCCATGGCATTGACCGGCAACAGCGGCCTCAAGAGGAAGACCAAGTCTCCCGTCTGTACATTGGAAGAAGATGGGCAATTGCAATTCCGCTTCTTCGACATGGTGTCTTTTATCGGTAATGGTATGCGGAGCCCACAGTGTCTGAGGCACCACAGTTCCGTTATTCACGAGGCCACGGTCAAGCACCCAACGGGATTGGCCAGGAAATTGAAGTGCGATATGGGTAGGAACAGAAGAGACGAAGAAGGAGATGCCTTCGACCTCAAGTGAAGTCGAGGCGGGATAGGGATGAACGGTATTGCTCTTCAGAAGACAAGAGAAATAGCGCTCAGCTTGCGTCGGGTTGAAAGATTGGGATATATACCCGTCAACGAGCACACTCATCGCTCTCACCGTGGTCGCCTTTAAATCGACACTAACGTCATCGGTGACCTCCTTCATCCGTGTCGCTATTCTACTTTGGTCCACGTGGTGGGTGAGTTGCTTGGTTGGCTTTACATCGCCACCAATATCACGGATGACCCCCTTTCCCGCCATTACACTTTGGTCCACGTGGTGTGTGGGCTCCTTGGTCGCCTTCGCATTGCCATCAACACTCTGGATGGCCTCTTTGGTCGTCGTTACGTTGTCATCGACACGGACCGTAACCCCCGAAGTTCTTGTCGCCACCAACAGATTCTCATTCGTGAGTGAGTCCAGTTGTCGAAGCGCATTCTCCACGTCTGTCTTTCCTATTAGCTTCTTCAGAAACTTTTCTGTGCTATAGTCAGCCAAGAAAGAGGGCCCCAAACGAATCCACCCACTGATGCGCCCATCCTTCATTTCCTTGGTCGACAACGCGAGAGCAGACAGAACCTGGGCCATAATCCTCCTAAATAACTCCGTCATCTCTTGTGTGAGTTGAATTGCCGTGTACTTGTTGAGACGTTGGAGAAAAAATTGAATACGTTCAAAGAGATGGAGGAGTGTCTCATAGCTAGCGATAACATCCCTTACTACCTGAGCCGAACGTTACAAGGTGCAGAAAAATGCCAGATAACACTTACCCCGAGGAGGATACCAATTCCAGCGAGAACCCTCTTCGCGGGCGAGAATGGCTGAGGAATAAAGCTCGAACAAACATTAAAATATTTAGAAAGCCATAGCTTACCAAATCGATGCCTTCTTCCAAGGTCGCCGAAAGCGTGAAGAGCATGTTGACGATGAGGGTCAAGTATGCGATCAACTTTCCATCCCCCTTGCGAAACCTATGGAAAGTCTGTGCTTGTTTTCCAAACACTTCCAAGACAGAATCAGGAGAGTTGTAACTCTCCAGGGCCACGGCAAACGGATGCGTTCCTAGATCTTGTCCCGTCAGGGTCTTGTAGCGGCTTGACGCAGCTTCGAATATTGTAGCGAAGTTGGAGGTGGAAAGATCGCTTTTTTCGTTTCCAGCTGACATGGGAAAACAGCAGTAGTGAAGGATTGTACGATGTAGGGTCGAACGAGTTGTGGGTAGAATAACTTTGGTCACTAGGTGGCTGTGGCCTGCGAGTAGTACAGCCTGAGTGTTGAGTCTAGAGAGTGCGTTCAGGAACTAGCAGTGCTAGGTTATATCCCCCGCGCGATTTATATCTGGCCAGATAGACAACGTTTTCGTGCCCCAGAAAATTTTTGTGTTACCCGAAACACGCTTGTTTTGACCAAATGGAGTTACCTTTTCCTTTTGGGCTTATCGGATGGCCCGTCACAACGCATGATCGGACGCTGATCCCAGTGAAAATCGTCTTCGCTGGAGAGAAGGGCGGAAAAACCAACATTGAGATATCGTGTTATATAGACGAAACGAAAAGCTAACCAGACCGATGCCTTCTCCCAGGGTTGCTGAAAACGTGAAGAGTATGTTGACGATGGGATTCGACCATGCCATCAACTCGTCATCGCCCTTGTGAAACTTATCGAACTGACCAACAGCTCCTGGTCAGGGCATCATCAGACGGATGACGCACGGTCATCACGGTCAGGGCGCCGCGACCAGGCACTGATGACTTCGGCTATCAGATATCAGGCATGATCGTGTGTCACCAGGCTGAGAAGCCTGCTTTATGAATCATCCGAACAACGATCAGGGCATGGCCAGTTGCTGATCATCTTCGTATTGTTTTGTTAACGCTGGTTCTCCCTCTCCCCTCTACTCGCCTTGCGTGTAGCATACTTGTATATAATCCCCCTCGCGTGGCCTCGGCTAAGCACTGGCAGGCCATCATAGACCGTCCTTCTCCTTTCCGTTGCGTTTGCGTGCTTTCGCCTCAAGCTTCTCACGCCCGTCGCGATTTCCCCTCGCGCGCTCTCGAACTCTCGGGAACGTGGCCTCTGCTCTCAATGACGCTCTTTCTGTTCCTTGCCCTTCTCTTTTCCCCAAACGCAAGAGCTCAGAGGACCTTTTTCCCTCCAGCGATTCCTCTCGCTGTTCGTTCGCCATATCTATCGAGTTATGACCAGATCGTGAATGGGACGACACTTTTATGGCCTTGGCCTGCGACACAATATTCTCAGGTCACTCCTCGTAGTATGTTCGGTTGGCCATGAAATTCTCATCTTCGTCTGTTTTAGCTCCTTGGTTGGGTTGTCATTGTGCTTGTCGACGGCATTCTCTATTCACTCCTGGGAGGAGTTGAGTCCAATGGTACCACGAGCCTGACTGATGTAGTAATCACGCCAACACAAACCGTGGTCATCTCGCAAGTGGGACCCATGCAGGTCAATCTCACCTTCCTAAATCCCATTGAGGTTCGTCTCGACTCTTCTGATTGCTTCAAACACATACATATACACCATTCAAAGCCTGGGGATTGGATCAAGCAATCTACCCCGTTCTCATACATCGCTTTCACCGCAAAATCATTGGATGGCTCAGCCCATGCTGTGCAACTTTACACAGATGTCACCGGGGGTACGTGAAAGTCGTCCTTTGAAGCCCCTTGTGTCTCACCGGCTTCTTTATAGAGTGGAACTCGGGCAATCGAAGCCAAGAGATTGTATGGGGCTTGACGGCCAACACCGATGTCATCTGCCACAATGTCAGACTTTCGAACCCCGCAGTGTTTACTGAAATCAGCGACCAAGCGGAATGGGGCAACCTGTACTATGCTATGAAGCCGGTGGGTAAACCAGCTGCTTGGGCCTTTTCGTCACTCACAGTCTACGATTCAGGGGAACGGTACCACATACAAGATTGCGTATTATGTCGAGTCCCGGGCCATGTTCCTGTCCCGTGGTGCGTTGGACAACCAAATAGACACATTTTTCCGCCCCATCTACAGCTACCCCGTCTTTGCACTATCTAGTGACCTTGGTACCATTCAGGCTACACAGTCTCCTGTTGTTTGGACGATTGGCTATACCACAGACCCCGCCATCAGTTACACTGATCCATCTGGCGGTCCTCCGACACAATGTAGTTTGTACTACAAGTCCCAATATCCTGCTGGTGACGGGCCCTTGGTCAGTGATGGCTTTTCATAGAAAGTTGATGTGTCCAACAGCCACATGCAGATCGTTGATTTTTTAAACGACTTTACTAATGCATCCTCAAGAGCTCAAGTGCTGGACACAAAGATACTCCAGGACGCTGCTTCTGTCTCCAGTCCACTTAGGGACCTGGTTTCTCTTGCGATCGCCCAAGTCTACGGTAGCACTCAGCTCACAATCGGGACCGACGCTCTCGGTAACTTCAACGAGTCAGATGTGATGATGTTCATGAAAAATACTGGTGGATTGGTCCCGAAGTGAGTCAACAAAAATTTCTCCGTCCGTTGTACGGGAGATTGAGTTTTGACGCTTTTAGCCGAGTAAATGCTGTCGAGACTCTGTATTCTGCGTTCCCCGCATTTATGTACATTGATCCGAGCCTTGGCGCACCTCTTCTTGAACCTCTCTTTCGGCTTCAGGCATCATCGAACTATCCCATCCAATATGCTGCTGCTGATCTCGGTGCGTTCCTCATAAGCCCAATATCTAAGATATTTAGAGTCCACTGTAGGGTCAAACTACCCGAATGTCACAAACATGAATTCTACTCACAATCAAGGAGTCGAACGTCCGTACCTCTCATGTTGACCTCGTACATCTCTGATTTGTCCCTCCCATAGAATCTGGGAATATGCTAATCATGACATATGCTCATGCCCGCGCCACAGGAGATGGAAGCCTTATAAGTAGATATGTATGCCAAGACTCCGAGATTGACCGACAGTGCTTGATGGTCTTTGACAGTATCCGTTGCTGACTTCCTGGGCCGACTATTTGACAAATTCGACACTATTCATTCATGATCAGTACGTTGTTGTTTCACTAAATCAATAAACTCCCCACCACTGATAACGGATATAACTCAGGACTTCTGCAGATGGTTTGACGGTCAATAACCAAACCAATCTAGCAATCAAAGGGATCATCGCGATTGAAGCCATGTCAAAAATGAGCACTACGGTCAGCCAGACCGCAGATGCCAACAAATACTCCGTCCGTACTTGTTCATTAGATGCTTTGCAGTGAAATTGATCCGTGGGCAGAGCGCAGCTGCGCAGCTCTACCAGCAATGGAAGGGCCTTGCATTAAGCAGCGACCAACATGTTCTTGCTGTGTATGGACAATCTGACACATGGACGTTGGGTTACAATCTATTCGCGGATGTATGGTTAGGCACGAACTTGGTGGATTCATCGGTTGGTGTCCATGCCTGCTAGTCTCGTGCAGCTCCTAATAAATTTCAGATATTCAATGCTCACAGCAGTTTCATCGACAACATCACGTCGACTTCAACCTTCAGCAAATTTGGCATGCCTGTTGACAATCTTCTCTCAGACACAACTTTCACAATATCTAGTTGGTAGCTTCTATGGTTAAATTCTTTTGGTTGACGTTCTTCTAGGCTGGAACCTATTTGTGGCTGCCATGGCTCAAAATGGAGGCTTGGCCTCGGATCTTATCTCGAGGATCCACAATCGGGCGTCCTTCAACATCAGCACAGGAGAGTTCCCTCTGAGTTATGAGAGTTCCCAAGGATCAACAATCGGGGGGGCTGCTAGGTGAGCGTGAGCTACAGAGAAATCATTCTCTAGGGTGGTGATTAACACCATCATGACCACGATTAGTCCCGCACAAGGTGCTATGTTCGCGCCATTAGCCCTGAAGTTCGTGCAAAGCGATCTCTCGACGGCTCCATGTCTGACAACCTTCCCTCTTTTAGGGCTCCTATTTTCACGATAAATGCTACTGGGATGGCGACGGGGTCGAGGGGTGAACAACCCACCGCATCATCGCATACCGGCGCAATTGCAGGGGCAGCCGTGGGTAGTGTCGCTGCTGTCCTCCTTGTGATCGGGGCCGCTGTCTTCGTACGCAGACGCAAATCTGCCAGGTCAAAAACTTTAATCCCTTTCGTGGAACGTAGCTCACAATCGACCATAACACCGTTTAATCCAAGCCCTCTCGATACCACCCAGCAAGGCCCATATTCCTGGGTTGAACAGCAGCGACTACTACCTGAACACCCGGACGGAAGGGCGGCTTCCGACCCGCGCAGCCCATCGCCAATGTCAGCCCCAGCACTTCCACGCTCGCGACCGGTGGCACCTGTCCCACCTGGCTTGTCCAGCAAGGAGCTTGCGCGTTTACGCACTGAGGCTCTGCAGACCTACGTCCAACAATCATCGGATGAGACCCAGTCGTCGTCTACTCTTGCTGTTAGCACCACGCAGAACGGAGCGACGTCGTCATCCGAAACTCGGAGACTACAGTCGGAAGTCGATATGCTGCGGCTTCATATAGGGAGATTTGAACCACCACCGAGCTATACCTCGAGGGATGTAGTATAGTCTAGTACGTTATTCGTTGTTCATTACATTTGGGTTTACAGAACCACTGCGATGCACAATTGTTTTTATAAGTGCGCATAGACATCCCTTACACTTTAATGTGATATCACTTTTCCTTTATCCTTAGCATAGAATGAGATCATTGAGACCAACGCAATCACGTACTTACGGTTGCCTCGATATATGGCACAATAGCTCCCAAACGGTGCTCCCAGAATAAAGAATGACATCATGAACTTGCTCAGCAAGGGACGATGGGCTCGAATGCGTGAAAAAGGTATTGGGTGCAGTTGGCCTTAGTTGCGATCGCCAAGTCCCTGAGTCTGTGGAGTTTCGCAATTACTGCATACACCTTTCCATTGTGGTGCCAAATGTTTCACTCCAATCGCGTCCAAAAAGTGAAATCCTGGGGCCAAGGACATTCCACAAACCGCAAAAAGAAGTCCTTGTGGGGCCAGGAGAAAAAAAAATTAGCATCATGCATCTGTGAGGTAACCAATAGCCAAATAGTCTGCAAGACCCAGCGAAACGTGAGAGGGAGTTCTGTAATAATAGGATTCGACACGCAAGCAAACAACATCAGGAAAACCCATGTTTTACTTTTCGTGCTTTTCGTGCTTTTATTGCTTTTTTCAAGTAAAAAAAGCAAAAATCGAGAAAGTACGGGCTGCTCAGGAAAAGCCAACCCCGGTACTTTTCGCGT
>Ga0307510_10010926_pt1 | contig 10787 bp, 7 predicted proteins | sample 12_EM_MG_FD_207224 | JGI IMG/M metagenome (GOLD analysis project Ga0307510, IMG submission 207224) | Populus trichocarpa ectomycorrhiza microbial communities from riparian zone in the Pacific Northwest, United States - 12_EM | ecosystem: Host-associated > Plants > Roots > Unclassified | place... | reverse complement strand
AACCGGGAGCAGAGCATTATGCTTGTATTGTGGACATGTTAGGGCGGGCTGGAATGGTAGAGCGTGCTTATGAGTTTGTACAAAAAATGCCAATTCGTCCAACAATTTCAGTTTGGGGTGCTCTTTTAAATGCTTGTAGGGTGTACGGGGAGCCCGAGTTGGGTAAAATTGCAGCTGATAACTTATTCAAACTTGATCCCAAAGATTCAGGCAACCACGTGCTGCTTTCAAATATGTTTGCTGCTGCTGGAAGGTAAGTTAATTGTTTAAAGCAAACCTTATTGTTTTTCAGAAATGCTACAAATTCAGGCTAGCTTTTAATTAGAAGGTTTTTGTATCTGCTTCCTTGAAGTTCCTGTTATTTTCTGCTGCTGATGTCAATGTACTTCTGTAGTCGGTGTACTGTTTTAACCCCATCATCTTGTGATGCAATGACTGGTTTATTTTGAACTACAGGGCATAAAAAATGGTATGTTTTAGGGTCATCATTGAAGAATGAAAAATTTTCACCTGAATCCATCTTTCTTTCAAATGCTACACCTTATAAATTGTTATGTTCGTGGGGGAATGGTGTTCTCTGTCTCTGGCCCTCATGCTAGACAATGGGAGCAGCCTTCCCCATATGTCGAATAACCACTCACTCATCTCAAGAGTGAAATTTAAAATCTTCAATGTGAAAGATCCAAGTTTAAACACCAGATCCGTTTAGGAACATGGCAACACAGTTCATGGAATCTCTGTAGCTACAAACACGGAAGTTGTCTTTGTCTGGACCTTCAGAATCAGGACTCAGGGATGATGCTGTTCTTGCAGGTAGAAATAATGCTTCACCTGTTGTGACTGTCTTAGTTTCTCTCCATTTATTATCTGAAAAGGTCGAAACTTCCCAGTCAAGTTTGCGGTTATATCTTAGCAAAACCTTGTAGCCCCTTCACCATTACTTGTAACCCAACTACCCTGGCCGATGTTTTTGGTAGCCATTATTTTAGACTTGATTGAGAGGGTCCCTATCCTGCTTGTTTGTTGCACATCTAATGTACTAATAATTGGAGTGGCTGCTTCCCCGTAATATACTAAAGATTGTTCGTTCACCATGCTGTTCTTCCATCTGCTTTAAGTAATTGGTTTTTCAAATTTAGCCTTCTTCTTTGTCTATATTTTCCTTCTGCTTGCCAACCAACTATCTGGGACCGTAATGCAGGTGGGATGAAGCAACCCTTGTGAGAAAAGAAATGAAGGATGTTGGGATCAAGAAGGGTGCCGGTTGTAGTTGGGTTACTGCAAAGAATAAGGTCCATGTCTTCCAAGCAAAGGACACATCCCACGAAAGGAATAGTGAGATTCAGGCAATGCTAGTTAAGCTAAGGACAGAAATGCAGGCGGCTGGCTACATGCCTGACACCAACTATGCTCTCTATGATTTAGAAGAAGAAGAGAAAATGACAGAAGTTGGGTACCACAGCGAGAAGATTGCCCTTGCTTTCGGGCTTATAGCCCTCCCTCCTGGAGTACCTATAAGAATCACAAAAAATCTCAGGATATGTGGTGATTGTCATAGTGCCTTCAAGTTTATCTCAGGCATTGTTGGGAGAGAAATTATTGTCAGAGATAATAATAGATTTCATCGGTTTCGGGATAGTCAATGCTCATGCAGAGATTTTTGGTGATGATCTTTTACTCAATTTACAATATTTTTACAGGTTCGATAATTTTCAGATAAGACCTTAAAAAAACAAAAAAAAACCTTACCCATGACAAACTTGTAACTGTATTTCAAGTTTTGAAGAATATTTAGAAGTGTGGTAGTATTTTTTTTTTCAAAAAAATATTAAAATAATTTTTATTTTTATTTTTTAAATTTATTTTTAACATTAACATATTCAAATCATCCAAAAAAAAATAAAAAAATGAAAAATTTTAATTTTAATTTTAATGAGAAGCAAGAAGCAAGTTGAAAATTATTTTCAAATACCCTTCGAATTCAAAGAAATGATTCATAATTTTGGTGATTGATTTTCAATTTTGTTTTTCAACCAACCATCTGCAATTTTAGAGTTTACGTTTTTCTTCTTGTTTAGATGTGAGACTTACTAGTTCATCGACTACTCTGATTCTCTTGTAATTCCTTGCTTCTCTGTTCAGAGTGAGATTCCAGCACACTGGCGTTTCAAAATTCTGGTGAATTTTTTTATGAATATATTTTTTGTCTTTTAAAAATCTTAGATTTAAGAATAATTAACTCGCTAGGGTCACCAGTAATTTTCATGATGCCACAAATTTACAACATTAGCGGTGCAGCCTATTAAGCCACGTAAGCATTAAACGAAGTCGTTTTCCTATCTTCCGCCGTACCCTCTTCTACCTCTCATATCACCAAGGAGGAACCCGGTAGAAGGAAGAACAGACAGAGAGAGGCAATAGACAAGAAAGTGAGAAACTCAAAAGCATCCACCTGACATTAATTGAAGAACAAAAGGAAGAAAAAAGAAAAAAATGGCAGTCGCTAAAGGAGCGTGCCTGAACCACATATCTCGAGAATCATCAGATGTAAGAAGGCTTGCCAATTTCTACAAAGACATATTTGGTTTTGAGGAGATAGAGAGCCCAAAGTTAGAGTTCAAGGTTTTATGGATTAAGATCTCTCCAGATCTCGCTCTCCACTTAATCGAGAGGAGCCCAGATACCAAGCTTCCTGAAGGACCCTACAGTGCATCGTCACCGGTTCTTGATCCTACCCATCTCCCTAGAGGACATCATGTCTGCTTCTCTGTCTCCAATTTTGACTCCTTTGTCCAATCTCTCAAGGTATCACAAAGCTGCTTCTTTTTGTATTTTTTATATTCTTGCTTAATATGTTTGTGTTTGTTTCAATAGCAACGACCACTATCATCAATGAGTGGCATTTACTTCCACTTGACGATTATATCACTTTTAAGAAGTGTCCGTATAAAAGATTTTTTAATAATTATGATTTTTTATTTAAGCCATAATCTAAAAATTACTTTTTGTAAATAATTTATGATAAAATAAGTTAAAATGACTTTAAATTAAAAGTATGTTTGATTAAATTTTGTAGCAAACTTTTAATGTAAATCAAAAGTTACTTCTAGTCAAAATATGCTTATGATTTTTCTTTGAATCAAAAGTTAAACTTAAAATAAACATAGTGAATTGAAGCTAAATTTTATGGTGATTGCAGGACAAGGGAATAGAAACGTTTCAGAGGTCTGCACTTAATAGGCCAATTAGGCAGGTCTTCTTCTTTGATCCAGATGGTGAGCTTTTGCAACCCCTTTTATTAGGTTTGGTGCTCAGTTCGAAGATAAATGGTGTGAAAGACTTGTGCTTCATCTTTCTGATAATGTGCAGGTAATGGATTGGAGGTTGCAAGTCGTGATGAATAGGGTTGCTCTCTACTTGTGAGTATGGTTAAATGCTGGTAGGACTACGAGGGGAAACATAAATAAAATGTAATAAAAGCCCCAAATTTAAATGCAGATAGTAGTAACTCTTATGATCATGCATTATTGAAGTTCTGGATCCTTGTAAGTTTTCCTTCCTCTTAAATATGTATCGGTTAGCATTTGAATATGGTTAATGTGCAGCATGCATTTGAATAGGGTTCATATATAGCGTTGTATAGCATTATGCATGCATTAATACATGGAGCAGAAATGGAACATAGTTGCTGATACTGGATTGGATACTTTGTATCATCATTACTCGCTGATATTTCTTCAAAGAGAAATTATGGACGGTCCCAAAGCATTGAAATACCACTATTAGCTTGATCTTTAGGGGGTTACCACCGTTTTTCTTTTCCCAAGTTGTTGAATCACATGAAAGGCTTTTAGTATTATGATTTGAACAATAGGTTTGATATTATCTTTTACATGGTGTTGTGTTTTATTCTTGCTGCTGGAAGTTGGAGCCTTTTTCATCACGGCTATGCTCATTCCTTTCATCTTACAGAACTAAAAACTAAAATTGTCACCAACAAACTTCATGTAAAGCTGCTGAAATCTGATGAATAAGTGATATGGTTTCATAGTGGCATCACCCACCTTTCCACTCTATTATAATCATTTTAGTATATTACTCTGGTACTCCGTAAAAGGACCGATGCGCTCTCTGTTTGCCACTAGCCATTCCACCGGCAATAGGCAAGTTTTAGAATGTTCGGTGGACATACTGATTGAGGATTAGAATCACTTAGGGTTCCAAGTTTGTTAGTGTTATTATACTGAGCACCGTTCATCTTGTGATGCACTTGTTGCAGTGAATAGCTGGAACTTAAGCATTACTTTGAGATGAGTCATCATTGACATCTGTATCAGCAACAACCTTTCAGGAGCCCTTCTAAAAAGTAGTACCGAAATCCTTTTGTTTTGGGATGAATTAGAAGAATTTTAACGACATTCTCTGAATAAAGTTCTTGGAGTTGAAGCCTGTTAGAAATTCAGGCACAGATAGTTTAGATGCGACTTTCATTTCATAAGCTTTGGCATTACTGTCGTTTTCTGCACAATTTGTCCACCATGCTGTACTGTCCCCTCTATGATATTTGAATCCAGCAGATACACGCAATTACTAAAATTTAATCCACTAAGAGAGGGGTCAAAAAGAAAAAGAAAGGAGAAGCAACTTAATATTACGTTGAAGATGAGTCAGGGTCAGCCAAGGAGGCCTCAAGCTGGTGGGCAAGACTACAACACGGTGGGCTTGAGCAAGATCGTCCTTTGAGATATGGCGACGTTTTCAACGTTTCTGGCGAGCTTGCAACCAGGAAAGTAGCACCAGAAGATGCTAACATGATGCAGATCAGTGCGGAAAGCACCGTACTTCGACAGAACCAGAAGGGTGGTCCAGCTGCTACCATGCAATCTGCTGCAACTCGCAATGAGCAAGCTGGTTTTGTTAGTCATTGGCTGGCCAGCGATGCTGCTGCTGACCAAGGTGTTACTGTAACTGAAAATGACATTCCAGGAGCCCGCTTTGTCACAGAAAGCGTTGCTGAACAGGTTCTCTAAACAACCCTAATCTGACTGCTCGTCCTGGTGGCGTTGCCGCGTCCTTGACTGTACCTGCTAGGCTCAATGAGAATGTTAATATGTGATAAAGTGATGCTATGTGATCTATTAGCGTTTTTTGTGTCTTTGTTCAGTGTAAGATAAGCTTGGTTTCTGGCTGCGTGGTTTGTGTACTAATAACTGTAGGTGGTGAAAGTTAGTTTTAATTGCATCCGGAAGGGAGTCGTTTTTTTATAGTGAAGGCAATATACTTTTCTGTAACTAGTCGTGTCTCGTCGAGTATATAGGTTTTGGGGTCCTAGGTGGTCACTATGAACTGAGCAGGCAGCTGGCAGTTGTTTTTCTTAGTTGCTTGCTGCTCGATCTGCAACAATAAACCACCGTTTCCAGTTTTGCTCCTTTTTCGCACAGGTGTACTGGCTCTAAATGTATGGGGCACAAGCTAAATTGATTCAAGCCTGTAAGACCTTGTTGTCTAAACCTCTAAAGCGTTGTAGGCTTGTTTGCATAAACAATCAGTTTTAAGTAAATTGGGACTCAACTTACTGTCCTTGCTGAGCCCGAAGGTCTAAATGCTAAATGCATTTATCACTGGAGAAAGAAAGCACATGGCCCAATGGTTACTGTCCTTGCCGAGCCCGAAGGCGATTGTTAAAGAGTTACTGAAACCCAAACATAATAGGACTCAACTTGTTGGGTATAATAAATGTTTACCAGTTTGTATTATATTTTTCGGCATTGTTACCAAAGATGAGCATTCGATAGTGTTCTTGTTTTTGAAATCAAATTGTTGAACGTACCTAGAGGCTACATGATAGCACAGAGCAGGATTTGACTTGGACAAGAGTTTACAATACAATTTTCTAAGAGTATCAATATGATATGGCAGTTTTATATAAATCGACAAAGTTTAACAACTGCAGTCCAACAAGACGAGGGAGCCAACAGGCAACAACCCTAGAAATAGGAAAAGGATACTCGAGTGAGAACACCTTAAACCACTGTTTTTAACTTCTGAAAGACAGAAGCGCCTTTATATTCTGAAAAGCTTCTGGCTTTCACAACGTTATATGTTGGCCTCACAGAAGAGAAAGGACTTTGCCTCGTGAGCCACTTTTGTTTTACGAAAGTACAATCATGTGGCAAACAGGGTTTCGTAAGCTACCATGCAGGAAATAAACTGAAACCCACCTCTATAATGCCCACTATAAGGGCAAGATTTTTTTTTTCTACAGAAAATATGTACCATACCAGTAAGCTTTCGAGGATAAATTTCGTACGCTAGGTAGAGGAGTAGTTTGGCCTTTTGGACTATAATACTCTGCTTCTGAAGACCGCGCCATCAGTATGATCTGAGCTCGTGAATAGGTTTTGACTTTTTTTTGACTTGGTATGTTAGTAATGACAAAAAAGGGAGGTAATGGTGACTTATTTCTGGGCAGAGAACACTGGTTGGTGAGTGAGCAGTAGGGCAAAGTTGAAGAAGAGACACAATTTGCCAGCAGAGGCTGGCAAATAAGGCATAGTTTTGGTGAAAGGCTATACGGAATCGGAAAGCAAATTATCTGTAATGGTGAATATTAATTAATTGTTAGAAATTTGAGTTTTATATTTGTCTTTTAATTATTTTTTTTGCCCTTTTGAGATATCATTTTCTGGTGGTGAATAGGTTTTTTTTTAATTCATATTTTTTCAGATTCATCTTTTAGAATTTATTTAATTGGAGATTTTTCTTATTTTTTAAAAAATACTTATATAGCTTGGACATTTTTTTTTATGTTAGGATCTAGTATAATATATACTTAGCAGTTGTGACTTCGCTTCTTATTCGAATTTAAAATGGTGATCTCAATATTATCAAAACTTGAATGTATATGTGAGGGAGAGATGGGGAGAGAGACCATATCAATAAAAATTATTGAATGGAAAGACCAAATAAATAAATAAAAATTAAAGGGTTAATTAAGATGATTTTTTTATTTTTTACTTTTTTGTTCGAGAGGAAGAGGAGAGGCGTAATGTTTTTTTTCCTTCCGTTGTGAGCTACTGAAATATGTTTAATTAGGCCTAACCTTTGGAAAGGAAATGGTAAATTAAGAATATCGTATTTGTTATAATCATTCATCTCTACATTATTGGTTCCATTTTTTTTTATCTTATGAATGGAAAATATTACTGTTGTTCCTTTTTTTTTTTAAGTACACAGAATATTAACCGTTGGCATTCAAGAGAAATTAACTACAAAACCAACATTAATTACCGTTAAATAATAAAAAAAAGCATTCATGTGGCAGAAAAGTAATAAGCAAGATGTAAGAAATTATGATGAATGCTTTTATTCTATAATATAGATAGATAGATGCTACAAGGCATGCAATGAATCAAGGCTGAGAGAGGGTACGTAATTAAGCAGTCAAAATTGACCGATCAGTTAAAAGAACAGATTATCTAAAATCTCTTGTGCATTTAAGATCTGGAAAATAAAGAGAGAAAGGCATTAAATTCCTTGAATGTGATTGAAGCAACTGTAAGGTAATTTTACATGCATCGCTGAGATTGTCAATTATTTGGATGAGAGGTACTGTCATATCATATCATATCAGATCAGATCAGATCAGATCATGATGTTTGTTGGCCCAGAAAGATGTAAATGAGTAGTTGATCATGTTAAAAAAAATACAACAACACACAGAGACACACACAGACCATAAGAATTCTGAGGAAACATGCGCATGTGGTGATGTCTTTTGCAGCAATTTAATCTCAGATCATATATACTCCACAACATTTCAGTGATGGTGTTAAATAATTACCCACTGCAACGGCAACGGCAACGGCAACGAAACTACCCCCACATCACATAACATTTTCATACGTACGTACGTAGGCATGCACACAATACACAACTCAAATCTACATTACTCTACACAATATTTTAAGTCTAGAGATGTCCCTCTGTATATATATATATATATATATACACACATGTAATTATTAAATTTGACTTGACTGGAGACCTGACATAAAAATATTATACGAGTAAAGCATGGTAACTCGAGTAAATATTTTTTTTAAATAAATTAATGTAATTTTGAGTTTTCTTTTTGGACTAATCAAAGTTATAAATCAAATGAGTGTTTAATTGAGTTACTTGATTAACTTGGATAATATTTTTTTAAAAAAACCAAAACCCTATCTAAATTAGGTTTTAGATTGACCAACTACAACTAGACAAGTTTAATAATGGTGAGACTGCATAATCCTCGCTACAAAAGCCTTGAATAAAGATAGGAGTGGAAGACAAAAATAAATGTTGCTTTTCTTACTCCTCCACAACCTTGCACTGTTGCTCTCTCTCTCTCTCTCTCACCAAATAAAATCTCCACCGTTCAACGTTCCTCTATTTTTATCCCCATTGCCATTATAGCAGACACATTACAATCTCCCTGTCTGATCTCATCAAGAGGAAAAATGCCCACCATCTTCTGGAAGAACATTCTCAAATGCTTACCCACCATAACCCCGTCCTCACATCCATTGCCCTCAGAGTTGCAAGAGCATAGTGATCCATTACTATCATCCGCTACCGCCGCCGCCCCCACCACATCAGTAATGATCAAGAACTTCAACTCCCTCTATGACCTCTCCTCAGCATCCACCTCCAAATCCCTCAGTACTCCCTCCACCAACTCCTCCTCCTCATCTTACTCCGATCCTGACACCGACTCGACGCCTGATTTTGCCACCATTATCGCCTCACAACGTTTCTTCTCCTCCTCCCCTGGCCGCTCCAATTCCATCATTGAGTCCATGCAAGAGCTTCATACCCCAGTCAGTGGAGGTGTTGCCATTAAAAAGTATTCACTAGATCCTTACATAGATTTTAAAAACTCAATGCAAGAGATGATTGAAGCAAGAGAGATAAGGGACGTTAGGGCTAATTGGGACTACTTGCATGAGTTGATCTCTTGCTATCTTAAATTAAACCCTAAAAACACCCACAAGTTTATCATTAGTGCTTTCGCTGATATAATTGTTTGCCTATTGTCTTCGCCCTCGCCGGAACCCGACACCCACTGGAAACCTGAAGGCCTTCAACAACACAAGGTTTCACGTTTATTGGTGTGAGGTCAATTATGTACTGTGTACATCTTTTAAATTTTGTTTTGTTATTTTAAAAGAAGGGGCATATGTGATGTATGTTAGTGGTGGTACGTTTTTTCGTTGTTTTGTGGAATCACTTTGTATTTGGTGAGGAGGGATCGATGTTATCATGCATGAAGACACAGTAAAGGTCATTTGTAATGGAGGCAAAGTAAATTATAAATAATTTGGAAACCAAGGAATTCGCGTGGGATGTTAATGTCTCGATGATGTTTTAATTTTTAATCTTTGTCTTGTGTTGGGTTATATGCATGTGTTTAAGTTTTTCTTGTTAAGTGTTTCTAGGTACTTTGGATGGATGTTTGATTGGCCAGCAGGTGATTTTCCTAGCTAATTGGCTATGCACGGCTGCAGGCCCAAGTTGGTTTATTTGCCTTGATTTTTGTTGTGGCCCTGCACATCGACAATCAGGAGCTAACCTAGCTAGCTAGTTCTTAGCCAGGGGCGCGTTGCGATGGGATGGACCTTCGGGTAGCTAGGTTTGTGGCCTGTGGTGCGCATATCCCTTGCAACTGTCAACATTTATTTGGGATCTTAAATTACGGGTGAATGTGTGCAGAGGTACAGAACAGAAGACAGATCTTTAAACAAAGTATGTTATCTACGCTCGTTTCAGGATTGGTTTCTGTTTAGTCAAAGCCACTTTCAATTCTGGATATGTCGGGAAATCAGTTAATGCTTTCCCTTTCGGTGAATGATGATATTGTCATCTAACAAATTATCGATCTCTCTTATTAAAGGACTCTAAGAGGAGGTTTTAGATTTGCTTGTCTTTCTTTTTATGCATCCCAGATTGATGATATAATTACTTCTGACTTAGTATTTTGTTTTCCCTCTTGTTATAATGGAGAATCTTCCACTTGGGGCTAAAAATCACCGTTCAACACTTCAACTAGCCATTGCTTATTCACCCTCAAGTCGATTAATTAGTCCCAACCACCGCATAATTAGCTTTTGACTTCACAATTAGCACCGCAAATTAGAAAAATAACATCACCCTCACACAAATATATATATATATATATATATATATATATTAATATGGGTGTTTGGGTAAGTTTGCGCGTATCTTGACTAATTTCACGGGTTTTAAAGTTAACGATCATGTAAGCCTCTAATAATCTCGAGAGAACTCAAATTCGTGACTATTAAAAAATAAACTCAAGACTTGACCAATTAAGCTACAACTCAGAATTATCCTCACACCAGTATTAACCGTGAATAATATTGTTTTTAACGATAAAATTAATTAATGTTAGTCAAGCTAATGACATCTAAGAAATTGCATAATCATTAGTATATATTTTGCGGCGTCTGTATATTAGCATTTAATTAGCACTAAATTTATAAATACTTGAATTTAGCAAATTCTTAATGGTCAAATGAGAGGTTATTGGCTCAATTAATCTTTCTAACCAAGTTAACAGTACATGCTCCGAGCCATCAACACGGTACTGCTCCAGACAAAAAAAAAAAGAAAGATTAACGACTTATCAACTTGATTTTTAATACAACGGAGTCCAAGTTTTGGACTGGCAAACTCGAATGAGTCCATGAAAAGCCCCAAAAAGTGCACTGTGAACCCCCATACGT
>Ga0307510_10010925_pt1 | contig 10787 bp, 20 predicted proteins | sample 12_EM_MG_FD_207224 | JGI IMG/M metagenome (GOLD analysis project Ga0307510, IMG submission 207224) | Populus trichocarpa ectomycorrhiza microbial communities from riparian zone in the Pacific Northwest, United States - 12_EM | ecosystem: Host-associated > Plants > Roots > Unclassified | place... | reverse complement strand
GAAATCATACATTATTCTTTGTTTTTTTTTACTTATTTTCAATGCATTTAATGTGAAAAAAATTGTAATATTCATCAAAATTGTACTAAATTTTGGTACTTATTCACAAGTGTACTACAGTGTGGGCATGGTCATGTGCACACACACCCAGTAGTGTCTCTGTGTTGGGCTTTTGGCAGCAGTGTTGGCGTTGCTATTGTTGTTGGGGGTCTCAGAATGCTTGCTGTTGCTGATGTTGATGTTGACAGCTTGAGGGGTGCAAGGGGGAATGTTGTTGTCGATATTGGTGTTGTTGCTGGTAGCAGCTGAATGGGGTGGAGGAGCAGTGGTGGCCAGTCAGCAAAAAATATATGCAAATGAAAGAAACATACCAGTGAGTGTGAGGAGACAGCCCATCCAAGCAGACAGGGCCAGGGATTTGAGCAAGTTGAGGCAACAAAATCGTGCTGCTAAAGGGGGGGGGGGAGGGAAAAAAGAGAGGCACTCACTGGAATGCAGCAATGAAGTAGTGATGCAAGCACAAGAAATATGGGCCTGCTCCCCACAGTGAGGGAGTGAGCGGTCTCCCACAGAGGCAGAACCAATGGGGATGGGTGCAGGTATAAAGGTAAGATTCAACCTGTGAGGGACCCGACATGTGTTTTCACAGCAATGAAATACTGAGATCAAGCATGAAAGAACATGTGAAAGAGGCCCAAGGATGGAGAGGGCAATGTGGGTAGTGCATGAGAGAATGTTGCAAGGTGAGGTGGAGGGGCAGGACAGCCAGGAATTGAGTGAATTGAGCCAGAGATCATCAATTGTCAGCAATAGGCAGGGACAGGGATGAAAAGAGAGGCACTCACTAGAATGCAGCAACAAAGTACTGACACAACTGCAAGAAATATGGGTCCCCTACTGATAGGGAGGGAGCAATGGGGTCAGGCATGGCTGCAATGGTCCAGATTCAACATGTGAGGGAGCTGATATTGAGGGAAGGAGTGGCTGCGCACATGGTGTCAGGAACTCACTACTTTATGGGTAGCAAGACTTGACAATGGCGCGAAGTTGAAGGTGACTGATCCAAAGGAGTAGCAGGGAGATGTTGAGAAGGAAAAGGCAGAAGGCAAGGAGTGGAGAGTAATGGTAGACTGCTAAGGACAAAGTGGGAGCTTTGAGAGGCTCCAGTATGGGGGTTGACAAGAGAACAGTCTGAGGACTGTTTGTACAATTTTGTGGGTCTTATATACTAATACAGGGTGGTCTGTGCATAGTTAAGGGTAGGCATAATATCAAGAGACAGGTGGACATGTGCCCCTTTAGGGCAGGTAGTAATACAAGAGATGGGTGAGACTTGAACTAAGAATAGAACACAAACTAATAATAGATGAGCTGCAGACTGCACCACAGTTCCGCAGTAAGTCTTGTGACTTTGTTGATTCTCAATCAACCATTGATCATTCCCACGGTCTTCCACATGTTGATCAACAGACAAGATGTGTGTAGAAAGTGCGCATGATCAGGTGATCATGTAGATGACCAATCCCTTGTAGGTCACATGATAAGTCATGTGCTAGGTCACATGGTGGGGATTTCCCAGGGTCACATGGTTGAAGATTCTCTTTGGTTGCTAGTCATTGACCAGGCTTTAATGTGGGCTCAGGAGGGCATTGGATAGCTACTTGGCTATAGCTTGGTTTAGGGGTGGTTCTCGTGGGACTTGTTGGGGTTTGGACTTGGTTTCTAGATGGTGTGGACTTCGTCCACGACAGTATCCCCTCTTTAGGCTTCCCTTGCTCCTGCAAGGCTTGTATCCCCTTTTTGGATTTCTGTGCAGCTTTCTGTGTAGCTTTGAATTGTGTGACAAGTTCTTTGGCGTGTGTCAGCTCTTTAGCTGGGATCCAGGTATGGTCTGCTTCTGTATAGCCCTTCCAGTGGACTAGGTACTGCGTACTTTTGTGGTTTCTCATAGGGTGTGACTGGAGGATTTTCTTGATCTTGTAATAACCTTCTTCTTCTCCGACTATTTCAGGAGGGGGGTGTGTAAAGTTAGGTCCATGTGTGGTGGTCTCCATGTAGGGTTTCAACAGGGAGTTGTGAAATACTGGGTGGATTCTCATCTGCGGTGGTAACTTGAGTTTGCAATTTGTAGGTGAAGCCCAAATGACCTTGAAAGGTCCATAGCGATGTGGTGCAAGTTTTGCCTTTGGGTGGGTAGTCTGTAGGTTGGTGGCTTCTAAGAGTACAAGGCCGTCCTTGTGGAATGTATGCAACAATTTAGCAGGGCCTCCGCTTCTCATTTCTTGTGCAGTGAGGTGTAGTGCTGCAGTGACTCCTTTGCACACTTGTTCTAGGTATTGGACATGTTCATCCACACTTTGTAGTCTGGTCTGAAGGTGTAGTGGTGGTTTAAAGGTTGGATGTATCCTGTACCAGACTTTGAAGGGAGATTTGTGTGTGCTGCGATGCGGCCATGCATTGTGTGTGAATTTGATGATGGGAAGTAATGTAGCCCAATCGTTCTGTTGGAAGTTTCCACAAATACAAAGGTATTGCTCAATTTCTTGGTTAACTTGTTTGGATTCTCCATCTGTCTGTGGATGAAATGCAGTCGACAATTTCTGTTTGATTCCCAGTTTTCTCCAGAGTTCTTGTGTTACTTTTGCTGAAAAAAAAAAAAAAAAAAAAAAAAAAAAATTGTGGTCCTTGGTCCAAGATTATTGTCAAGGCGAAACCTGTGCGTTTCCATACATAGTCCAATAGTAATTGGCTTGTTTGCTTGGCTGTGATTGTCTTGTGACAAGGGGCTAAAATGATAGCTTTGCTATGATGGTCGACAACTGTAAGGATACTGTCATATCCATTCAATGTTGGAAGATTGACGATGAAATCCATGGTGATTGTTTCCCATATTCCCAAGGGGATTTCATTTGGTTTCAGTGGAACTTTGACTGGAGGTTTGATTTTAGTGGTTTGACAAGTAGCGCATCCTTTGATGTACACTTTTATGAATTCCATGATTCTGGGCCACCAATATTCTTGTGTGATAAGTTCAACGGTTTTCCACTGTCCTGGATGTCCCATTATATTATCATGGAACTGCTGCATTATCTTGCATTTCACATTCTCATTGTTTGGTATGAAAACCAAACCATTGTAGAGAAACAATCCATTTTTGTAGTTCCAATCTTCTAATCCTTTGGTGACCTGTCTAGGTCCACTAATGATGAGCTTTTTAAGCTTTTCTCCCATTCCTGTAGAGTTATTGTTTTTGATAGCCTCTATAAGTGCTATGTGTAGTTCTTCATCCATTCCTGTGGGGATTGCCATGTTATGTAGGGCTTGTATGTGGAATTGCTCTGGTTTTAGCAAGAATTTTCCAGGGTCAAGCAGGACTCATTCCACATTTTTGGATGCTATCCCCTCTTTATAGTCTGGACACCTGGACAGCCCATCTGCTTGATTAAGCTTGCCCAGCTTAGGAATGATGACATAGTCATAGGTTCCCAAAAGGATGGACCACTATGCTTGGCAATGTGTAAGTGTTTGCTTTGTGGTAAAATATTTGAGGTTCATGTGGTCCGAAAAATTTCGTGTCTAGTGAACATTACCCTGTAGGTAATGGCAGAAATGCTTCAAAGCTTGGACAATGGCCAAGAGTTCTTTGTCATGGATTTCATAATTCTGTTCTGCAGGTTGTAGAGACTTGGAGTAGTATGCCACTGGATGAGTGGATGAGACCGGCCTAAGGCATCGTCTTGTTCAAGAATTGCTCCTGTTGCGTAGTTGCTTGTATCTGTGATAAGCATAAATGGCTTGCCATAATTGGGTAGGAGGAGTGCAGGTGATGTCATGAGTGCATTCTGTAATACAGCAAAAGCTTTGGCTTGAGTGGTTCCCCATAGGAATGGTGTGTCCTTTTTCGTGAGATTGAACAAAGGATGGGCTAGGGTGGAGTAATTTTTGATGAATCGGCAATAGAAATTGCAGAAGCCAAGGAACTCCTGTATGTTTTTGACTTTGGTTGGCATAGGCCAGTTTGAAACGGCTTTGAGTTTGACAGGGTCCATGCGTAATTCTCCTTCTGAAATGATCAAACCCAGATATTCGATGGATGTCTGGTTAAAAGAGCATTTTGTGGGTTGCAGATAGAGATCCAGATCCAAGAGGCGCTGTAGTACCATATGTGTATATTTGATGACTTTGTAAATGGTATGTGCAAAGATCAAAATGTCATCAAGATAGATGACAATGTGACCTGTATCAATTAGGTCTGCAAGTTGGGTGTCCATGAAGGTTTGAAAAGTGGCCAGAGCATTGCATAGACCAAACATCATGACTAGGGATTCGAAAAGGCCCAAGGGTGTCTTGAAGGCCGTCTTGTATTCATCACCTTCGTGTATGCGAATATTGTTGTATCCCCATCGTATGTCAAGCTTGGTAAAGAATTGCGCTCCCAAAAGTTTATTGACAAGTTTGGGGATCAAGGGTATTGGAGCCGCATTCTTCTTGGTTACCGCATTCAGCAGTTGGTAGTCTTGAATGGGTTGTAGGTTCCTGTCTTTCTTATTGATGAAGAAGAATGAGCACACATCAGCTGCTTTAGATCTTCTTAGAGTGCCTCATTTCAGGCCATTGGTAATGTATTCCTATAAGGCAACCTTCTTGGGTGGTGTCAATCTATACACCGAAGTTTTCTTCATTGTCTGTCCTGGAATAAGGTTGATCTTGTGGTCCCATGGTTGATGTTTTGGTAATCTTTGTGCTTCCTTGTTGGAGAAGACTTTCATGTATTTCCTAAATTCCGGAGGGATTTCCTTGGATTTCACTTGCTCCTTTTTAGCAAGGCTTGTGGACACTGTAGTCCTTGTAACCATGGGGGTATCTTGATGGTTTACCATCCATAGTGACAGACTGGAACCTCTTTGTATAGTTGGACTGTGACCAACTTGAGACTTGATAGTTGGGCTGTGACCAATTCATTCTTTAAACCTGGATATGTCTTGAGTAGTTGGACTGTGACCAACTTGTTCCTTGACTGTCCTGTGGTGTGATACAGTGACATCAAGGTCTGGCATGAATTGTTCCAGATGGGCTCTAATGTGCTGCAACACATCTAGACTGTGACTTGTAATATCCAGGATATTGTCGTCTTGGGTTTCCCATTCATCTTGGGGAAGTAATTGCCATAGGGCAGGGTCTTGAGTATGACGATTTTGTTCTTTGATGTCACTGGGATGACAATGAGGGGGACAACAATTGAATTTGATGGTTTTTGTGCCCCAGTTTATGCTTGGGTTATGTTCTCTTAGCCAATCTGTGCCTAAGAGTATTTCGTTTTGGCCAATATTTGTGATGGTGACTTCAACGGTTTCCCAGTGATCTGGATCAACACTTATCCCCATTTGCAGAATGGTGGTATAGTGCATCGCTCCTTGTTTGTTTAACATCCCATTGACATTAATTGGGTACACAGGGCGATCGACAGTGTAGGTAGGTATCAAGTGTTTCTTGATAAAACTTGAGTTGCAGTAGACGCCTTTGGCTCCACTGTCAAGTAGCACATGGGCATCAATTTGTCTTCCATTGAGGTTGATTTGGACTTTCAATTGGAAAGCTGGAGATTTTATATTCTGAATCATATGTGGTGGTACATGGAGAATCTTGGGAAATTGGAGATGTTCAATCTTGCTAGTAGTACAACAGGATACTAGTACATCTCTTCTGTAAGATGCCGCTACAGAAGAGAATTGGCAAAAGATGGCACGTCTTTGTTGCCATTGTTGTTCAAGTCTTCAAGGATAGTGAAGGGATTGTAGAAAGCACTATTGACTCTGCTTCCACTATCACTGAGGCTCAATTTGTCCAGATCTTCTTCTGGAATAGTGTCCATTTGACAGACTTTTGGCATAAAGGAAGTCCCGGGCCTCTTCTGTCTGGGGGCCTTGCAATCAATAGCTTTATGCCCTTGTTTACTGCAATACATGCAAAGGTTATTGTCAAAGTGGTATTGGCATTGCTCTGGGGTGAGTTTCCCTTGTTTCTTAAATGGGGAATGGCATTGTCCTTGGGTAGCATTAATCTCTGCATTACTATTTTCTGCAGATAATTTGTGAATACAAGGGTTATGTCCTTGATGTTGGTTGCCTAGCGGTTTGGCATACATGTGCCAATTTCTGTCTAGATCTCGAGCTCATTCAACCATTTCGGCTAAGGTGGCTGGTTGGGGTGACTGGGAAGCAATCTTATTGCTTATGGCTCCATTTAGAGCATTGTGGAAAGTAAACATCTTGGTGTTTTCATCCACATTAGCGCGTTGTGCATGTTGGCTCCATTCTTGGTACCATTCATTGAATTCTCTACTCCCTTGTGGAGTAGCATGTAACTTGGAGAGCACTTCCAACTCCATTTGAGGTGGAATGAATTGTGTCTTGAAGGCATCTTTAAAGGCTTGCCACGTTCCATAATTGGTGGGTTGTGCTGTGATGGCAGTAGCCATTTGATTGCTGGCCCATTTGCCAGCCTGGGTGTCTTGTTTAAAGTAGGTCAATGCAGATGCTACTTTCTTGTGATCAGTATTGAACATGTCTTCATTCACTGTAAAATAATTCTCAAGGATATTCCAGAAAGCTAGAGCTTTGTTGCCCTGGCTGTCATATAATTCGGGTGCTGTGCTGATGAGACGGGGTGTGTTTGCTTGCACCATTGGTGCTGCAATGACAGGTGGTGGTGGCGGTGCTGGAGGAGGTGCTGCTGGTGAACCTGGTGGAGGTGGGTAATGTATTGGTGGCGGTGCAGCTCCTGAGGTGTTTCCAGCCTGTGGTGGTGGTTGTGCTGGGAACTGGGTTGTGTGCGGCTGAGTACCTTGTGCGGGTTGCGATGAACCCAATGCTCTGGTTCTAGGTGTCAGCAGGGCAGGAGCAGGTTGTTTACCCTTTGATACTGGTGGTGTGGGGATCTGAGCGGTCTTGGCTGGGAGTAGTCTGGAACTACTAGGAAGTGGACTTGTTTGGGAATGGGGGGTGCTAGGACATGGGGTACTCAGTCTTGTCTGGAGTTTCTGGATTGCCAAGGCAACAGTGGTCTCTGCTCATTGTAAGAGGGATTCCACTTGTGCTGTATTGTCTTCGTCAGTTTCCCCAGGTACAATTTTCATAGTTTCTTCCTCTGATTGGTTGTCATCTGATCCTTTAGAGGTGGTCTTTGCATGGTCTTCTATGTCAGAAGTACTTGGGCTTTCAAAATATACCATGCGATTGTTGAGATAAATCCACTTGTTCTTGGTTCAATTCCACTTGATGAATCGATCTTGATATAACACTGTTCCTTGGAACGTGTCAAATTCTTCAATGTGATCTTTATGTGAGAAAAGGACTGCAAGAATGGTAGTGGTAACTTGTTCTCCATTGTCTAGGTATCTCCAGGAGTGTCCTGGTCCATTGCTATAAGTGGCGTAGGACAAAAACACCCCAAAAAGGACTCAGTTCCCTTTATCGTTGGTGGTGAAAGTGTTGTAATAGACTGCTGGTACATGTTCTTGTTCTTCAGTTGTAAGCAGGAATTTAGTAGCAAAGCGAGATTTGCACTGTTCCCACAGATTCATATAAGGGTAATGGTATATGAATTGCCTTCCCAACTATAAAATATGGTACACTGCTTCGACAGACAAGTAGACTCAGTAGAGTGCTCCGAATCAATAAGTCTGTAGTCTTCAAGTATACTGTCATTAGTAATAGTGGTTCTGTATTTCCACAGAAAACCATTGAACATGATGGGATGGGGGGTAACTTTGAAGAGGTCTGTAAAGAGGTGATTGATATGGACGTCTGGATGATATTGGAGAAGGTAAAGGCAATGACTCTTGAAGATACGTAGTTCTTCTTGGTTCCTAGTGGGAGTTGCCTTTGCAAGGTATGTGTCTTTGGGAAGGAATGGTTGAAACAGTGTTCCTACTATGTGGTCAAATTGTCTTGGGCAGATGTCCTCTTCTGAGACAATTTGTCGACTAGGGGTACTGATGTTTGGGTACACAGGTACTGGTGGTAATGGGCTGGTTACTGCTCTGTCAATGAATGGTTGGGTTCAATGTATGCAATTTCTTCCTCTTTCATTAGAGGGTACAAAGGTTTGGGGGTCTCATGCTGGTGCTGAACAATTTCTATGTGCCAGTGTGTTGGTTGTAATGAACACCGTCTAGGGGTCAGCTAGTGACTTGTGGATCCCAGAGAAGGAGATAGGACAGAGTAGGAGGAGTTCCTGGTTGTTGGTTGTTGTCACAGTGACAAATATTGATTCCACAACCACAATTGATGGCAGCAGCTGGGGATGCGAACTGGAATTCTCTGGATTGTTGGTATTTAGATAAAGGGGTACTAGCTTGAGTGGTTCCCTCCAAGGTAATGTCTGGAGTGGTATCAATGCTGTCCCAGTAATGATCCTGAACCTGGATATTATTTGGCAGAGCCTGAATCTGGGTAAGTTGGGCCTGGTACTCAGGTTCTCGTCCTTGGGCGTTAGGCTGGGTAATGGGGAGGGTGTACTGAGTGGGGTTGATGAGTGTGAATTTGTGGTTCTGGATGGTGGTTTCCCAGATGGCGGCGTTGAAGGAATATGAGTATTCCTTACTATCGGTATAAATGAACTGGTATCTGATAGGTCCTGTTGTAAGAAGTCAAATTTTGTTAAATTCCACTTGAACTTGGGTTTGTGACAGGAGAAACCAGGATAGAAATCTAACTCTATTCCCTTGTCGAATTTGCATGATGATTTCTTCCCAAAATGCTGGCACACTATAGTGCCAGAGGAAGGTTTTGTCATAGAAGAGGCTGATTTGGTCAGTGGGAGTTCTGTTATATTGACAGATATTGGCAAGAGTCCAATAAAGGAGATTTCTTCTTGCTGCTTCCAGAAGACTTGGGAGTTGGTAATCGATGTATTGGTAGAAGTGGTAACTTCCAAGAATTTCTCCAAAGGGTAATTGATCAAGTAAGGTTTGAGCAACAAAGTGATGATCGCTCCAATACATAAGTTGAACTTGATCTCTTAGATCTGCGATTTGAGGGAGTTGACTTTGAACTTGACTTAGGTTATCCACTGATAATGAACTGGTAAACCCCTGTTTTATTTATGCCTTTAACCTTTGTAAACTTACTAAGTATTACAAAGGGGTTTCTACTGGAGGAGGCATAATAAAGAGGAAGGGGTTAGCAGGGACTCAAGATGTACATGTAAATTTGGCGAATTGCGGCTGTGTATGTAAAAGGTCCTTGAGTCTAGTGTTACAGTTAATAACAAAGAGTCCCTGTTCAGTAAAATGAAGGTGTCTGCAAAGGGTAGCTACGTGTCCATCTAAAAAGTTGTATGCGATAAGGGGAACTTGGGCGCCCTTGAACTCCTATAACCAACTAGGTGGGAACCATGAGAAGACAAATTTGAGGGAGTCTATGAAAGAAGACTCCAGGTATCTGAAGGGGAAATGGGTGGAATGGGGGTGGCGGCCGACCTTGGCGCATATGTGGATGGGGGGAAGGGTACTGAAAGAGTTGAGGAGGATGTTGTGGTAAGTGAGAGCCCGGAATGGAGTGACAAAGGCAGCGGGGTAGTCGACAATGTCAGTATGGAGCAGGATGAGATGGAGGAAGTCCTTCTCTATGAATTCTTCCTGGGGGTACCAAAGCTTCTGGTCGTCCTGGTAGATGACTGTGTATTGGTGTGGGTGGCAGTCAGTAGCGGTAGTGCAAGCGGGGGCAGCAAAGAGCTGGGGAAAGAGGGCAGTGGTAATGGAGTTGGATACCAGTTCGATGGGAAGAGGTGGGAGAGGAGTGGGTGGCTGCGGAGTGGGGGGATGGGGTGACAGTACTTGGTGGATTGGGGCAAATAGGATGGGCTCAGGGAGTGCCTTGACTGTAATGTTGTTGAGGGGGATGTGGTCATGGAGGTCGTGACCAAGATGGGCATAGATGAAGGTATCTTGAGTGGTGGGAACCAGTGGATGGTTCTCTTGCTCCTCAAGCTGGGCAATGGCCTCATTGATGAGACCAAGGAATCCTTCAGGTGATGGTGAGTGGACGTGGTAGGTGGGAGACTGTGGGATGACGGGGGAGTCAGTCAATGGGTTGACCAACAAGATGCTGGGCAAAATGGTGTCAGTGTATCCCAGGTACTGGAGGACGGGGGAGAAGATGATGGGGGACTGCAGGGTGGTGACAGCGGCGATGAAGGCAGGATTATAATCCCCAAAGGACAAGGTGGGACTAGGCTGGGAGGGTGATGGGTAGTGGTGGATCCAAGTTTGGGTGGGCGACCGAAGGAAGTCTTTGATGGCTTGTCCAGCGGCTTGGACATTGAACTGGTAGACGTTGTCAAGGGTGGACCAGGAGGCGATGGAGGAAGTGGAGGAGGACACTTCTGACGACAGTTGTTACGCTCCTGGGCACTTGGCCCACATTTTTCTTTTCTTTTCCTGTCTATTATATACTTATACGATCACCTGACTGCCTCTCACATGACCACTTACCTGTATATCAGAGCCATCTTGCCAGGAACTCCATTGTTCCTCCTTTTTGTACATTTTCCATTGTTCTCTGGGCTAGTGTTGCTGGCAGCTAAGCCGGACCTTTTCGAAAATTGGCGATAACAAATTAAATAAAATAGCTAAAATTATGAAAATAAAGATGTGAATGGATTAGATCAAGAGCCGGGGGGTCACTTAAGACGACTTAGAGATCTGACGGGCCGTTCAGGCACAATTTGACCGGCTTGGTTTTCAGCTCGATTTGAGCCGAAAACAAGCCGGTCAAATTGTGCCT
>Ga0307510_10010924_pt1 | contig 10788 bp, 17 predicted proteins | sample 12_EM_MG_FD_207224 | JGI IMG/M metagenome (GOLD analysis project Ga0307510, IMG submission 207224) | Populus trichocarpa ectomycorrhiza microbial communities from riparian zone in the Pacific Northwest, United States - 12_EM | ecosystem: Host-associated > Plants > Roots > Unclassified | place... | reverse complement strand
ATTCTGGTAGTCAGGTCAACTAGTTACATCAATAATATCATATGATTTATTGTTGCAAAATATGTGTGAACGCTTTAAGAATTATAAGAATTATCCAACAATATCGCATGAAAGATCGCACGGAAATGCAATAATTTAACAATAATGTGAGCTAGAATACTGGGGGCAAGCTAGCGAGCAATAATATAAGTTACTTGCAAAATACTGTTAATTATCGCTAACAAACCCGAATTATCGCGGGAGTGGTTTCCTGATGAAAGCGGGTGGACATCAGGAACTCTTTGACCGAAAAGTGGGAAAATTGTATAACTGGCGAATCATCGATATTGACAAGTGCAAGCAATGTGGACCATGTCGACAGCACCGCTTCTAGTGGGTCTTCCTGGCGGAAATCCTCGCAGAATTTCGGAATCGGTCCTGCATCAAAATCAAATGCCAGAAATTCGGCCAGTTCCTCCGGACTGAGCGGGCGTTTAGCCACTGAGACGCATAGGAACAGCCGTCGGGCATATTCCCAGTTCGTGCTCTGGATCTCTCGCAACGTCCGTTCATATGTCTTGTCGAGTGTTTCTGGTAATTCGTCGAGAGCATGTTTGATACGTCCTGGGAGGCAGTTACCAAGGTAACCGAGCTGACAATCAACCCATCTAAACCTACAGTAGAGGTGTCAGTGAGAATCGTGACGAAATCAGGTGTTAATGCCTTACATCCCATCAGCTCGCGCTGTCAAGACGTCGATGACAAGCTTCTTGTGTTCTGGCTTCCATCTTCGCATTTTTTTATGCGAATCAACAGTGAACTTGATATAGTTCTCGATATCCCTCATTTGTCCGTTCTCGTCGTGTATGGATATGGAACGGAAAGTCAAGGGTTCAAGGACAATCTTGATGTCGGCCTCGGGGCGGCTTGTAACGCATATACGCAGGTTCGCGAGTCTTGAATCAACGAGGTCCTCTAAAAACTTTAGGACTTTGTCGCGGGGGGGCTTCACATCAAGTGTAATTGGACATTCATCCAACGCATCGACAACTAAATATACCGGAGCTTGTCCTGAGAGTTCCAACAGGTCCCTCAAACACCCGGCGAGTTCATCATCTCTGGGACTTTGCGCGCCATGACAATGAGTGGAATAGAAAGTGGAAAGGATATCGTGGTAGGAGTCCGACTGGTCGCAGAGCTGGAACAGAACTGAGGAGAGCAGCCCGCGCAGGTCCCTCTTCTTGTCTTCCCGGAAGTCATAGTAATAGAACGCGAGTGATGCAAGCCCGCATTTTCGCATTGCCTCGATCTCCTGGACAATCGTGGAACTGGCCGACATCATAAATTCTCGAGAAAAAACGATATCGGAAGTTTCACGTACCAAAGAACACTCTTTCCTGCGCCAGCTGCGAGGGAGGAAAATCATCAATCTCTGTGAAAAAGTAAGCCCCAGACGGCGACTCACGTTTCCCATGCACCCACAACAAGGAACTCGGTCCCGATGCTTTCCATTCGGAAAACGTCTCACCCTCCAGGAACCAGGCCGCGGTGCCTTTGTGGTGAGATTCACAAGCGATGTGATGATTTTTCCATGGATCAGGGGGAGAGAGCCAATTTCGGATATCTCGTTGTAATTTGTCACCTGCCACGCCAATTTCAGTACCTCCTGTTCGCAATCGCAACGTCAAGAAAATAACCGACGTTTAGACTTGTTCTTCTCGCTCGCCATTTTATGTAGGATTTCTAACACTCAGTTAGAGATGGAACTACTTGCTGTTACCGACATAACGTACCTAGAGCTTGCCGGATACCATCGACAGACTGTTTGCCATCTATAGGGGAATGCTCAATGGACAGTGGGTGATGAGATGAACGTGTTTACTCACCATCCATGACTTCATTCACATTCTGGACGAGACCGTGAATCACTTTGAAAATCTCCGCTGCGGTAGTACATGCCCCGTCCCGCGTGAGCCTATCTAGCCTTTGTAACACCGCCTCGATGTCGTTCTCTTCAAAAAGTTTGTTTGCGAATTTTTCTGCGTTGGATTGAGTAGAGTAACGCCTCGATGGGGATGGACTTACTCGTTCGTCCCTGCTCAAGCTCCTTTGTCACCAGCGCGAGGGTGGAAAGCAACTCCACGATTATCTTGCCCACCATCTCGTCCAAGGCGGGTGTATGGGGGATGTGGGTATCTATGTCAAGGCGCATGATACAGTGTTCGATCGACTCAAGCAGGTCGACAAGTGTGTCATAGCTGGCATTCATGCCCTTGGCAGCCTGATACACGTGGATGTCATAAGAATTGTATATCCGTAAGGAAACAAGGAACATACAGAAAATAAAATACCAAAGCCAGCGTGGATAGCAATTGCAGGTGGCAAGGGCTGTGAAAAAACATCAGACGTGCCAGTGTAAGACACCACCAGGACCCTGTCGACATACTAGGCCAACAGCGTCGCCAAGGGAGGCAGTGGCAGAAAGCTTGGTTAAGATTGATAGAGTACTCTTGACTGATTTGGTAACTCTATCCTTTTCCCTGAATTCGTTGAAAGTCGATGCTTGGTCCTGTACAAGGGCAGTCATGGATTCGATGGAGTGGCAACGCTGGAGTTGGATAGCAAATGGATGTTCGGCCAACGATATTCCCGTCGTCTTCTCGTACACCTGGAAGGCGGACTCGAAAAGTGCGCGGAAACTGGCCGACGATTCTAGTTGGTCGCCCATGTGACCTGTAGGCAAGAAATGTGGCCATCGGAAGAAAAATCGATTCATTGGGACAGATTGATTGCCAGACGGGATGTGCGAAGGGTACTGTCGTGCACTGCCTCATCTGACCCACACGTTTATTGGACGCAACATCATTGCCTGAAAGGGATGAGCGCCGTGACAGCACTCCGCGTCGCGGGTCTTAGCTTAGACGGTTCGGGTGTATAATTGTCATTTAAAACGATCTCATCCAGACATCTATCTCCCTCTGAGTGACTACCCAATACCTACTTATCTATCCTTTGCCTCAGCTACTCTTTCAACTACGCGATCCTATGAAAACCCACCACCAACACAGGCCGCAAACGTCCGTCCAGGCACCGCGAAAAAAGTGTGAGCAAAAATGAGAAGACGAAACGTACCTGCTTGCGCTCTTCCTTCCCGCGAGCCATCTCCGCCGCCTTTTCCTTTTTCGTCATCCCAGTCGTGGTCGGGACTGATCCAAGGGGAGCAACCGGAGATGTTGCGCGCTCACTCGGCGCGAGAGATCCCAGCGGTGTTGCGCGCGGACTTGAAGATGAGAGCGCACCAACACGCGGGGTTCGCGCCGCACTCGCGACAAGGGTCCGCGCAGGTGCCGCGACTGATGCTGATGCTGGAGTGGGGGTGGACTCAGGCGGAGACGTGAGCTCCGTAACAGCGATCGGTACCGGTGGTGGTGCAGGGTCTTCAAACGCGGCCCACGGGTCTTCATCATCTGTGGGGCTGCCCGAGCCCACCCCAAGGCGTTGGGGCCTGCAGACTCTGCCGGCGCCCTCTCAAATTCGTCTGCACGCGTGAAAGGAGCAGTCATTCAGTGGTGGTTTTGGAAGCAGAGACAAACACATACTCCAGTCGTCCGCGTCGCCATTGACGCCCATCCACACCCCACCCCACCGCGCCTCTGCTGCCAGCAAACCGCCAGGAATCCGCGCAGGTCTTGTGGCCACCCAGCTGCATGCCTTCAGGTTTGCTGCCATTGGTTACGGGCGGTGCCGATCGGCTGCTGGCTGCAGGTTTTGTCTGGCTCGGCATGGCAGCGGGAGGGTTTCGGCAGGTGGAATCGCGGCTTGCATATCGGTGTGTGCAAACTGGTAGGGGAGATATGAGGGACGGCGAAGCACAAAAGTGAGATTACGTGCCTTTTTGCCAATCGAAGATATTGCCCAGCCTGCCAAGACACCAGCCGCCCCGGTAGCGGAGCTGACAAGTGTGGATTCATCACCACCGTTTGGCGTGTGGGAGCCAAAGTTGGGGATTCCTTCGTCTGTGGACGTATAATCGGGCTGCGATCCATCGGCGGAGCCTGATCGAACGTAGAAAAACGACGGGGAACCATCTTGGGAGCGTGTTCTGGATGAAAATTGCCACGGTCCGAAATGCTGGTCCCTTACACCTCTACTCGCGATCAGAATGAGACAACAGCAAAGGGGTCGAATGTGTACTTTTCCTCGTCCACCAACGCACCTGCCACGAGTCACATAACCTTTCCTGCAAGCTCTCCCACATCGAACGAAGTCGCGCACGCCATACAGGCCATGAGAGTGGTCACTCGTGCCGGCGGAAATTATCCTTGATTGCCTTGGCGCAGGTGGCACCTGTCCTGAGTGTTGGGCCTACCAATGGTCCGAATGGGGATCGGACTGAAGGCGAGCAAGGCGCACCTCACCTAAGTGTCACACTTAACCTGTCAATGTGACAGGCGAATGTTGGTGACATTCGCCTGCCTGAATAGAGAGGTTACTGAGCTCCCCAGCCCCCAGCAATATCCCGCAGTACCCAGCTTTTCGGAGATTTGTCACGTGTTCTGTTCGTGCTCTTTCGTGTCTAAGTGACTTCTCTAGGAGTTCCCACACCTCCGGCAACCTCCGACGACCTTCAACGACGCGTCATCGTCGCCTCCACGTTGAGCTCGTCGTGCCTGACAGCGAGCACACATATTACCCTTCAATTCATATTTTATATAACATATTATATATCATTGAATTTGTTTTTATGAGTAGAATACGAATCTGATGATGACAAATTCACCTATCAAATGTTTTGGCACCTGTGGCCTCAGCATGTGCCTGTGCCCCTCTCGGAAACCTGGAGCCGGCTAGCCGGAAGTCCAAGACCAACCACATAATCCGCCAGAGTCCTCTCGCCTGTGCACCGTCCCTCAGCAGCCTCCGACGACGCGTCCTCATGTCCTCATCGCCACCCACACACCAAGCTCATCGTCTCCGACAGCGAGCACTCATGTTATCACGTTCTCCGTATTTTATATAACATATATATATCATTAAAATCGGTTTAACGAGTAGAACACGAATATAACCATAAAAATTAGTATTACAAAGCTTCTTGCCACATGCGGTCCCCCATGAATCCCCAGCATTTCCCCAGCTTGCCTGGACACCCGGAGCGGGCTAGCCGTGTCGCGTGGGAACCACAACACTACACCAAATCCATACACGTGCTTCCTCTCCCTCAGCAGCCTCCGACGACACGTCCTCACGTCCTCATCGCCATCCACATGCTGAGCTCATCGTCTCTGACAGCAAGCACTCATGTTACCACGTTCTCCGTATTTTATATAACATATATATATCATTAAAATTGGTTTAACGAGTAGAACACGAATATGACAATAAAAATTAGTATTACAAAGCTTCTTGCCATGTGCGGTCCCCATGAATCCCCAGCTTGCCCAGACACCCAGAGCGGGCTAGCCGTGTCGTGTGGGAACCACAACACTACATCAAATCCATACATGTGCTTCCTCTCCCTCGGCAGCCTCCGACGACGCATCCTCGCGTCCTCATCGCCATCCACATGCTGAGCTCATTGTCTCCGACAGCAAGCATGCATGTTACCACATTATCTGTATTTTATATAACATATATATATCATTAGAATTGTTTTAATGAGTAGAACACGAATATAACAATAAAAATTGGTATTACAAAGCTTCTTGGTACGTGCGGTCTCCCATAAATCCCCAGCCCAGATACCCGGAGCGGGCTAGCCATGTCGCCTTCTGTGGGAACCACAACGCCACGTCAAATTCATGCATGTGCTTGCTCTCCCTTGGCAGCCTCCGATGACGCATCCTCGCGTCCTCATCATCATTGCCACCCACACACCAAGCTCATCGTCTCCGACAGCAAGCACACATGTTACCACATTCTCTGTATTTTATATAACATATATATATCATTAGAACCGTTTTAACAAGTAGAACACGAATATAACAATAAAAATTGGTATTACAAAGCTTCTTGGCACGTGCAGTCTCCCATAAATCCCCAGCTTGCCCGGACACCTGGAGCGGGTTAGCCATGTTGCATCGTGTGACCAAATCCATGCATGTGCTTCCTCTCATTGTCTCCCACATAGAGCTCATCGTCTCTAACAGTGAGCACATATGTCAGTACATTCCTCTGTATTTTATATAACATATATATATCATTGGATTTGTTTTAATGAGTAGAACTCAGATATGACCATGAAATTTGGAATTACAAAATTTCACAATTCCCAGGAGCCTGGACATCCGGACCAAGCCTGCCCACCACATTGCATGCCTCCTCAACGATGCGTCCTTGTCATCTCCCACACTGAGCACACTCATATCTTTCACCCAAGTAGTATACAAAATTTATATATCATCCAATTTGTATTAGTCAGTACAATATGAATACCACAATGAGAAACAAAAAACGGCCCCATGCTACCATCACCTGATGAGGCTTTTGCAGCAGGCCTTATCGTTTTTATCAAGGTCATCCTCCTACATGCCATCTTTGTCCAGCGTTTCGGGAATGGGACTGCGTATGTCCAACATTTCCATTTCCATCAGCTGACCCTCACTGCCATCCAAGAATCTGTGCTCAAAAGCCATCCAGGTCACACCATCCCACGCATGGCCCAGTCCTCTGGCAGGATGCTGCTCTTGCTGAGCTTCTCAGATTGCATGTAATTTGATGATACTTGGGGTCCTCAGCCAAGGAATGTAGCAAGGTCTGCTCAGGATATAGGACACTTGAGCGTGGCAAGGCCTTCTGGATGCTGAAGGACTGTCAAAAGGAAAGTGAGAAGAATGGTAACATACGAATTTGGGCCATTGTGGGTTGACCGCAGAGTGTGCGCCAGCATCATGAAGGTGAGTTCTTGGGCCATCTTGAATGTGGGAGGTGGTCTGCCCGGGGTATAGCACACTCGAGCGTGGCAAGGTCTTCTGGATGCTGAAGGTCCGTCTAAAGGAAGGTGAGAAGGATGGTAACATAAGAATTTGGGCCATTGTGGGTTGGCTGTAGAGCGTGTGCCGGCATCATGAAGGTGAATTCTTGGGGCTATCTTGAATGTGGGAGGTGATCTGACCAGGGTATAGCGCGCTTGAGTGTGGCAAGGCCTTCTGAATACCGAAGGTCCGTCTAAAGGAAAATGAGAAGAATGGTGACATACAAGTTTGGGCCATCATGGGTTGACCTCAGAGCGTGCGCCGGCATCGTGAAGGTGAGTTCTTGGGCCATCTTGAATGTGGGAGGTGGCTCCAATGACGCTGCGGCATTGGAGAGTATGAGGGATAACTGAATGATGGAGAGACTTTGGGTGTGGAGAGCCTCTATGTCGCTACTCTGCCTATGCCCATTGTCATTGACCTCAATGTGATTGTCCGCCTAAGCCTTTCTTGCAAGTTTCACCTTGGTCGCTGCTGCGATGGCAGCAGGGTTACGATCGATTTGGCCGAGAGCGCCTGTACATCGTAAAATTTTCTTGAGACCAGCCATATTCCAGGAATGTACCAACCTTGAGGAATGCACATCACCAGTGGTTCCCAGAGGTGAAAAATCTCATCAGACAAGAGGACATTACCTGACGTTGAAACAACAAGATCAGACTCACTGAGCTTTCTTCCCAAAGATGACTCTCTGTGACTGGATCGCTTCCTGGCTCTCCATGCTGACACCATTCTTGGGAAGTCAGTAAAATCAATCCCTGAGACGTTCTTACAGATGAGTAACATACATGGTAAAAGACGTGATGACATACCAAAAAAGCCGGTGAGCATGCATTCCAACCTGAGTCCCCAGCCCATTCAGCTACCACCGCATGTTTGTACAAGGTGCAGACCACGTCGTCGTGAGTGTTCTCCAGACTTGCATCCGCCTGGACTTTCTATCCGTCAAGATTGACCGCGCCGACACCGGTCAAGTCGTGCCTGAAAAGATTAGGGGGAGTCTGTAAGGGATTGTTAGTGAAGTCAAAGTCAAATGATTTGCACACGAGACTGAAAACAAATACTTACCATACAGTCGGCATCTTGTACAGAGGACCAGCGTGGGCAGGGAAGACCTCAAGGAGCAGGGCAATTGAGCAGAGTGCTGATGGCTGCATGTGCAATGAGTGAGCCAACATTCCAGATGAGGACAAAGCACCAGTTTCGAAGAGAACACGGCGGGGAATCGGATTCCATTTGCAAAAGAAAAAAACATTCTATATTGCTTTTCTCCCCCAACATATCAATCATGCTCTACTCCCTTTTGTCCCCCTTGGCGTACTCAGCCATCTTGAATCCGGTTTCGAATTTGACTTTGAATGAGCCCCCTGTGACAACTCTTGCCTTGTCCAGTTATCAGTATTATATCAGTGATTAATTCACTCTTTGAAAGAGAGGCATCACTCACCATCCACAAGGCCACAAGAACAACAACCAAGTTTGCGACAAGTGGCGAAACCGACTTGCGCAAGTCAGCGCTTGGGAATTGAATGTTGAAACACATTTTGTCAGGTTTATTGGAAGGGGACGAACAAAAAAATGTTTGTGTGTGTGGCAAGGCAAATATGATGGCGACGATGCGGTTGGTGAAGCGGGAATGAGACACGACGGAGACGATGCGATGGGTCAAAAGGCAGAGGTGAGCTGTAGCCAAGATGATTCAATGTGATGTTTGAGTGCACGCAGCAGGTTTAGCTCTGGTCGACAAACCATGATGCACGTAACTCGAGCCTGTCGGGCTGCATTGAAGTTAACTTTTCATTGTTTGGAGTCTTGAACAGACTCCTGAGAGAGTAAGAAATGCAATACGACAGTGTAAACAAAGAAAAAAAGACAGAAAACCGATGTCCAAAGTTTATACCATGATCTTCACAAGCGTGTCCGTCATCCGCAACAACTTGTCTTTGTCCTCATCGTCACGGGGCTCGTCGTCGTCGTCTAAGCAGCTGCCGTCAACATGGTCTTCCAGCCCGGTATCAGGGGAGGTTGATGGGACAGATGATGGGGGAGATGGAACAGAAGAGGCAGTGACACGAGAAGGAGGGCCACTATAGCCAGGAAGCTTGTAGATTTGCCCTAGACGTGTGCAAAGGTGATTGTTTACATGGCAGCATTGGATTTGCAGGACCTTCAGGTGTGCGGCAAAGGTAGGATCACTGCGTTCATGTGCAGCAACAGCTCCGGACATCACTTTGTCTTCCTTGTCAACCCAGGCCTGCACACGAGCAACCTTGACATTGCAGCGATGGATCTCCTCTTCAGCACGCTTGATTTTGAAATATTTGTTTGCTGCCTGTTGGTTGGCAAGGGTAGCCCACTCTTTGGAGAGGACGTCATGGCCCGAATGCTTGAGGATTTCAAACTCGGAAAAGGTAACGTAATTGACGACTTCGGAGTACACAAGGAGGGGACGGGGCGGCTTTTGAAGGGGCGCAAGGTCATTATAGTAACTGATTGCTTTACAAATTGTTGCACAGCGGCGATAGAGTGCCTGCGCAAGGTGCTTGCACAGTTTATACCCTAGGGGAAACATTAGGGACATTTCACAGAGAAACCTACTCCGTACCTGAGCCGGCCAAGTTCATCTTGTCCAATTCCACCAGCCTGCTCACAACGAGCCCCTGAAGCTCCTCGACGATGTGGACAAACTTTCTGTTGTCGATATACTCGAGCATTTTCACATACTCAGCGTCGTCCTGTTTCCACCGCGTCTCGATGCACAGCCCCTTCTCGAGAGCATTGACAGAATGTGTTGCACGGTCTATCTGCCCGGAAATGGCCTGCAGTTTCCTGTTTAATGCTTCGTGTTTGCTTTCCTTTACAGTCCGGTTGGCAATGCTGGAAGCGAACTCATGCTTGGTAAGGTTCAAGGGGCCAAGTCCATCGACCTCCTCTCTGACAGAGTTGTACCGCTTCCTAAAGCAGAAATGAGATTGCGTAACAAGGTATAAATTGAATGCCTTACTGGATTTCAAAGAGATCTTCCATGGCCTCCACATACGATACCTTTAGTGAGAGCACACTGGGTTCTTTCCACTTTGCGATGGAGAGGAACGCAGCCTCCTCTTTGTGCCAGCATAGGAAGTCCGCGGCAGAAAACGTCGTGGATGTCTCAAAAATATGCAGTTCTCGGCAGAGATTCGTTTGAGTGTCAAGAGCCTGCTTGTAGTTTTGTAGTAAAAAATTGCCTGTAGAACTTGTAGCTGTCATGAGCGGTACTTGCGCCCCCCAGTCTCAGCTACAAACCTGTAACTCCAAGACCACGTGACCGTGGGAACATATCACATGACCCTACACGTGACTCATCACGTGACCCCTTCGCCACTCGTACATCACGTGACTTATCAGCACATGACCCTGGGAACCTACGACCCCATGACCCTGGGAAGATAACACATGACCTATCAAGGAACTGGTCATCAACAACATCACCTGACAAGACGCGCTTTGGACGCGCGTCTAACCCGTTGATCAACACGTGGCAGATCGTGGGAACGATCAACAAGACGCGTCCACTAAACAATCAACGAACACGCGACGCGACTCGATCAACAAGGACGCGACTCATTAGGGCTAGACCCCAATCGAAATGTATAATGTAATCCGCAGTTGCTGCGCATTGACTGCGCAGTCCCCCGTTACCTGTAAACTTACCTACCCTAAACTGCACACAGACCACCCTGTATTAGTATATAAGACCTACGAATTTAGGTGAACAGTCCTTAGACTGTTCTCTTGTCAATCCCCACACTGGAGCCTTTCAAAGCTCCCTCATCGTTAGCAGCAACCCGCCCCT
>Ga0307510_10010923_pt1 | contig 10789 bp, 10 predicted proteins | sample 12_EM_MG_FD_207224 | JGI IMG/M metagenome (GOLD analysis project Ga0307510, IMG submission 207224) | Populus trichocarpa ectomycorrhiza microbial communities from riparian zone in the Pacific Northwest, United States - 12_EM | ecosystem: Host-associated > Plants > Roots > Unclassified | place... | reverse complement strand
GGACGACGAAGTCGTTTACGCTGCTGATCGGGCTTTGGACTGACATGTTGATCCCGCGTGAGTCATATCGATGAGGTACTTTTGCATATCCCAGGCGCCGGTGGGGCAGCGTTCGGCGCACAGCCCGCAATGCAGGCAGACGTCTTCGTCCTTCACCATCACACGCCCGGTCTTGAGCCCTTCGGCGACATAGAGCGCCTGGTCGTGGTGCGGCGAGGGCGCCTTCAGCCGATCCCGCAAATCCGCTTCCTCACCGTTCTCGGTGAAGGTGATGCAATCCATCGGGCAGATGTCGACGCAGGCGTCGCATTCGATACAGGCGGGCGCCGAGAACACGGTCTGCACGTCGCAGTTCAGGCAACGCTGCGCCTCGCCGAGCGCGAGCTTGACGTCATAGCCGAGCTCGACCTCGGTGCGGATGTCCTTCAGCGCGATCACCTTGTCGCGATGCGGAACCTTGTAGCGCTTGTCGCCGGAAATGTCGTTGTCGTAGCTCCACTCGTGGATGCCCATCTTCTGCGAGGAAACATGCACTTCGGGGAGCGGGCGCTCGGTGATGTCTTCGCCTGAGATCATCTTGTGGATCGACAGCGCGGCGTCATGGCCGTGCGCCACCGCCCAGATGATGTTCTTCGGACCGAACGCCGCGTCACCGCCGAAGAACACTTTTGGATTGGTCGAGACAAAAGTTTTCGTATCGACCTGCGGCATGTTCCACTTGTCGAATTCGATGCCGCAATCGCGCTCGATCCAGGGAAACGCATTCTCCTGGCCGACCGCGACCAGCACGTCGTCGCAGGGAATGGTCTGATCGGGTTCGCCCGAGGGCACCAGGTTGCGACGGCCCTTGGCGTCGTATTCGGCCTTCACCTTCTGGAAGGTGACGCCGATCAGCTTGCCGGCGACATGCTTGAACGCCACCGGCACCATGAAGTTGAGAATCGGGATATCCTCGTGAAGGGCGTCTTCCTTTTCCCAGGGGCTCGCCTTCATTTCCTCGAAGCCGGAACGCACGATCACCTTGACGTCGGCGCCGCCGAGCCGGCGCGCGGTGCGGCAGCAGTCCATCGCGGTGTTGCCGCCGCCGAGCACGATCACGCGCTTGCCGATCTTCTCGATATGGCCGAACGAGACGGATGACAGCCATTCGATGCCGATGTGGATATTGGCGGCGGCTTCCTTGCGGCCGGGGATGTCGAGCTCGCGGCCGCGCGGCGCGCCGGAGCCGATGAAGACCGCGTCGTAGTTTTCGTTGAGCAGCTTCTTCAGGCTGTCGATGCGATGGCCGCCCTTGAAGTCGACGCCGAGGTTGAGGATGTAATCGGTCTCCTCGTCGATGACGGTGTCAGGCAGGCGGAACTTCGGAATCTGGCTCCGCATCATGCCGCCCGCCTTGGGGTCGGCGTCGAACACGGTGCAGTGATAGCCGAGCGGGGCGAGGTCGCGCGCCACCGCGAGCGAAGCGGGACCGCCGCCGACCAGCGCGATGCGTTTGCCGTTCTTTGCCAGCGGCTTCGGCATCCGGTGCTTGACGTCGTCCTTGAAGTCGGCGGCAACGCGCTTCAGCCGGCAGATCGCGACCGGCGTTTCCTCGACACGGCCGCGGCGGCACGCCGGCTCGCACGGGCGATCGCAGGTGCGTCCCAGAATTCCGGGAAACACATTCGATTTCCAGTTGATCATATAGGCGTCGCTATAACGCCCCTCTGCAATCAAACGGATGTACTCGGGAACTGGCGTGTGTGCCGGGCAGGCCCATTGGCAATCGACAACTTTGTGAAAGTAGTCTGGCGCCGAAATATCAGTCGGTTTCATTCCTACCTTGTCCACGCAATTTCAAGGAAAGCGCGGCCTTATTTTGCCTCCGAACGCTTAAACAGCGTTCTTGTGGTTTTTGAATTGGATCATAGGCTTATCTTATTAGAGCCATTCCAGGCGCGGCACAAAGGCAAATTTGCGCGATCTCCAGCTTTCAACTGCATGGTTGCTAGGACTTTAGCATTGTGTGTGAATGCGGCGGTGCAACATGTGCGGTGCAGCTACAATGCGCGCTACCTGATCAGTCCACGCCGCAATTCCTCGATCAGAACCCTGATCTTGGAAAGGTTGGCGCGATGATGCGGAAAGGTCGCGAAGACGTTGATCGCGGGAAGGCCCGCTTCGCCGAGCAACTCGACGAGCTTGCCGGATGCGAGATCGTCCCGCGCGAGAAACGATGGCAGGATGGCAACTCCGGTCCCTTCCAGCACCAGCGACTGTACCGCCATCATGTCGCTGACGATGATGCGTGGCGCGATGTCGATCTCGATCAGGTCGCCCGACCATTCGAATCGCCACTTGCTTCGCGGCGCGTAGGTCCGCTGCACGATGCAGGCATGAACGGCGAGATCCTGCGGCCGTTCAACCGGCGCGTGCTTCGCCACATAGTCGGGTGAGGCGCAGACATGCAGCGTGAAGCGGTCGATGCGCTCGGACACCAGGCCCGACTGCGTCGGTTCGGCAATACGGATCGCGAGGTCATATCCTTCCTCGAGAATATCAACATAGCGATCCGACAGATCGAATTCGAAGCGCAACCGCGGATAGCGCCTGGCAAGGGCGGCGAGGCGCGGAAGGACCGAGGTGCGGCCATAGGCCGTCGGCATGGTGACGCGCAGCAATCCCTCGGGCTCCGACCCTTCCGATTGCACGCGGCCCTCGGCATCCGCGAGCCGTGCCAGCACGTCGCGCAAGTCATTTGCGAAGGCGAGGCCTGCTTCGGTCAGGGCGACGCGGCGGGTGGTGCGCTCGACGAGGCGCTTGCCGATCCGCGTCTCCAGCGCGGCGATGCGTCGGCTGACGGTGGATTGAGTGATACCCAGTTCGCGTGCGGCCGCGCCGAAGCCGCCGCGGTCGACCACCGCGAGAAAAGCCTCGGCTTCGGAAAAGCTGGCCTTATTCATGCTCATATCGGATTTATGATATCGAGATCATGTCATATTAATCCGAATATAGCTATAATAAGCCTGTGCGGCCGACCATTTAGAGGCTGCACGCATGACCACTGTCACACAGGCTATTTCCGAGCGTCGCTCGGCGCGCGCGTATCTGAGTCGGCCGGTTTCCGCCGGCCTGGTCCGCGACATCATCGAGGTCGCGCGCCGCGCGCCATCGAGCAGCAACATGCAGCCATGGCGGCTCAGCGTGATGGCTGGCCCCGACCTCGACCGGCTGCGCGATGCGGTGCGGCAGAGCCTCGCGGCCAATCCCGCCGCTGAGGGGTCGGAGTACAAGATCTACGCGGCCAATCTGAAGGACCCTTACAACCGTCGCCGCATCAAATGCGCCGAGGATTTGTATGGGACCATCGGCATCCCTCGCGAGAACAAGATGGCGCGGCTGATGCAGTTCGCGCGGAATTTCGATTTCTACGGCGCGCCGGTCGGCATGATCCTGTCGATCGACCGCACCATGGAGCAGGGGCAATGGGCCGATGTCGGCATGTTCCTGCAATCGATCCTGCTGCTCGCCCATGAGCGCGGCCTCGCGGCCTGTCCACAAGCGGCGTGGGCGGCGATGCACAAGACGGTACGCGCGCATCTCGCGCTGCCCGGGGAATACATCGTGTTCTGCGGCATTTCGCTTGGCTATGTCGACCTCTCGCAGCCGATCAACAGCCTCGTCACCGAGCGTGCTTCGTTCGAGGAGATCGCGGAGATGCGAGGTTTTACGGAGGGCGCGCGCGGGGCAGAGGAGATGCTTGCGGTCTAGCCGCTGTCACGTGGCAAGACGACTTTGCCTAGATCAGCCGCAGAATGGCGCCTGTCGCCGCCAGCAGGACGACGACAATCCATGGCGCGAGCTTCCAGACCGTCAGCAGCAGGAAGCCCGCGAGCGCCACGGCGAAGTCGCGCGGGGTGAGCACCGCGCTGACCCAGACCGGATTGTAGAGCGCCGCGCCAAGGATGCCGACGACGGCGGCGTTTGTGCCGCGCATGGCGGCCTGCGCGGTGGGACGCATCCGTAGCGCGTCCCAATATGGCAGCATGCCATAGACCAGCAGCAGTCCCGGAAGAGACAGCGCGACGAGTGCAATCACCGCTCCAGCCAGCCCGTTGGGAGCGGGTCCTATGGCGCCGAGATAGGCCGCAAAGGTGAACAGAGGTCCGGGCACCGCCTGCGCCATGCCATAGCCGGCCAGGAAATCCGCGTTGCTGACCCAGCCCGGCGTCACCACTTCCGCCTGCAGCAGCGGCAGCACGACATGGCCGCCGCCGAACACCAGCGCGCCGGAACGATAGAACGCGTCGAACAGCGCGAGGCCCTGCGAGCCGGTTCGTGCAGCCACCAGCGGCGTGACCAGGAACAGCACCGCGAAAAGAACGAGCGCGACCGCGCTGTGCCGGCGCGATACCGAAAAGCCGAGGTGGCCCGCAGGCGCAGGCCCGTCGCCGCGGCACAGCCAGAGCCCGGCGATGGCCCCAAGCGCGATGGCGCCGATCTGCCCAAACGATCCACCGATGAAAACCACGATCGCGACAGCGGCGAGCGCGATGGCGGCCCGCTCGCGATCCGGCGTCAAGCTCCTTGCCATGCCCCAGATCGCCTGCGCCACCACGGCGACCGCAACGAGCTTGAGACCGTGGAGCACGCCTTCGGCGAATGGGCCGGTGAACGCCGTCGCACCGAGCGCGAAGGCGAAGAGAATGATGGCCGACGGCATGGTGAAGGCGAACCACGCCGTCAACCCGCCAAGCAGGCTGTTGCCGCGCAGGATGCCAAGCGTGAAGCCGACCTGGCTGGAAGCGGGCCCCGGCAAGAACTGACAGAGCGCAACGATGTCGGCGTAGCTGCTCTCGCTCAGCCATTTCCGGCGCTCGACGAATTCGGTCCTGAAGTAGCCGAGATGCGCGATCGGCCCGCCGAACGATGTGAGGCCCAGTTTGAGGAAGGCGGCGAAAATCTCGGCCTCGGTGCCCGCGGACTTTTCCGCCATGCAACTCACTCCAGTGATGGCTGAAGATAGCGGGAACCGGCAATGTCACCAAGCGTTCGGCACGACCTGCAAATAGATGTGCTTGTGACATCCTCAGTCGGCCGGCCGTCCCCAGCATCCAGAAGATATGGGCGCGCTTTCAGACGATCATCACATCTCAGAGATAACATCAGCAAGGCAATTGAAAGCGATGTGAGAGGCTTCGGCGGAAGTTCTCATCTGCCTTATGATGGTTCTTCGATTGTTGCGAGAGGAGGAATTGAAGCTACCTGGTGCAGCACTGATCGTGCCGGTTCGCTCCGAACCGAGCCATTCTTGCCAGAAGGCAATCTCGGCCGCCGGTTTACACGACATGGCGTTAACAGCGCCTTCACCGCCCCTTCCTAGGATGCGGCATTGCCATTTGTTCCCGCACTGGAACTTCCCGACCATGCCGCCGTCAGCCACTTCAACGTCGCGTGTCGAAGCGCTCGATCTGCTGCGTTTGGTGGCGGTGCTGGGGGTCGTGCTTTATCATTTCGGCTTCTGGGGCCCGGCGGCGCATGGGGTGCCGCAAGTGGCGCTGCCCTGGCTGACGCCGGTGGCCAAATACGGCTTTCTCGGGGTACCCGGCTTTTTCGTCATCAGCGGTTTCGTGATCGCCTATTCCGCCGAGGGCCGGACGGCCACCGGCTTCGCCATCGCCCGCTTCAGCCGGATCTACCCGACTTTCGTCTTCTGCATGACGCTGACCTGTCTGGCGATCGTGCTGCTGGGACCGCCGCACTTTGACGCCGGCTTCAGGCAGTGGCTCGCCAATCTGTTCATCGCGGCGCCGGCGTTCGGCCAGCCCTACATGGATGCGTCCTACTGGTCGCTGGTGATCGAAGTGATGTTTTATGCTTGGGTCGGTGTGCTCATCGCGGCCGGATTATTCCCGCGCCGCATCGACACCATCATCCTGGTCTGGCTCGGCATCACCTTCGCCAATGAGCTGACGCTCGATGCGCCGCTGGTCGAGAAACTGTTTCTCACGGACTATAGCGGCTTCTTCGCTGTGGGCTTGCTGATCTACCAGTTCTATCGCGGGCGCCGCGGCCCGGTGCTCTATGGCATGCTCGCGCTGTCGATCGGCACGGCGGTGTTCCAGTCCATCCACGAAGCGGTGAAGTTGGCGCCGCTCACCGGCGGCGTGTTCGACGAATGGACCGTGGCGTCGATCTGCCTCGGATCGGTTGCCGTCATCTTCCTGGCCACGCGCATTCGTCACGTTCCGCTGCCGTCAGTGCTGGTGCTGGCAGCCGGCGGGCTGACCTATCCGCTCTATCTCCTGCACATGCAGTTCGGCTACGTGCTGTTCACCCGTCAGGTGCCCGCCCATGCGGGGCCATGGGTCGTGGCGATCGTTTTCGCCATGATTTGGCTGGCTTGGATCGTGTGGCGCTATGTCGAACGGCCGGCGCAGCGCTGGGTCAGGGATTTCCTGTCCGGCCGTGCCGTCAGGTTCGGATGGCCGCTCAAGCTGCCCGTGACCGTCGGGAGCCGCGGCGTCTAGCCGCCGATATCGCTCTTCGCCAGATCCCACATCAGCCGGTAGATGCCGCTCGAGATGATCAGCGGCTTCAATGCGGCATTGCCGCTGAAGCGCAGCATTGCCGCCGGCACCGCGCCAACGTCGGTCGCATCGATCAGCACGAACCAGTCGCCCGCGCCGGGATTGGGCGCGGAGGGATCGTCGGTGATCGGCCTCGACAGCGCCGGATCGTTCTCGATCAAATGCATGGAGATGATCCCGTCGAGGTTTGCGGGATCGAACTGCTCGCGTAGCGCGGCGCGCAGTTTGTCCTCGCCGCCGGCCGGACGCAGGCGGACAATGCCGAGCGCCGCGCCACGGCCGGTGCCTTGGCTGATCGTGATGCGCGCGACCGCGCGGATCATGTTCTGGAAGTGAGCGATATTGGCCTTCGACCACGCCGTCTGGTTCGCCAGCGCGGTGCGATAGGCGGGGCTGTCCAGCACCTCAAAGGTTTCGGTGGAGTAGAGGCTGAGATATTTCGGGTTGCCGTCATGGGCGACATAGCGGCGGGCTTCGAGGAAGCCGTCAATCGCCACGCGTTCCTCGAGATGCTCGCGGTCGTACCAGCGATTGAATTCGGCTTCGTGCGCGGCGTCGATATTCATCGACGTCAGCAGCATGCCTTTTCCGGCCATCGGCATTTTTCTTGATTCCTACTTGCTGGTTCTGGAAGCCATGTCCGCGATCGCCTTCATCACGGCGTCGCGGACGCCGGGATCGTACAGCGTGTGGCCGGCGCCCTCGACAAAACGGATCTCGGCCTCGCGCCACAGCGCGCCAAGCGCGTGCGAGGTTGCGGGCGGGCACAGCAGGTCGTAGCGGCCCTGCACGATGATGCCGGGGATGCCTTTGAGCCTGCCCGCTTCGCGCAGCAACTGGTTGGGCTGCATGAAGCAATCATTCGCAAAATAGTGCGCTTCCATGAACGGCGTTGCCGGCAGGCCCCGTGACGAAGCAAGCGCCGCCAGATCGAGGCGTGTGCGGTTCGGCGTGTGTTCGGAAAGAATGCGTTCGGTTTCGCCCCAGGCCCGCGCTGCCGGAATATTCACGTCAGGATTGGGATCGAGGATACGGCGAAAATAGGCATGGACCGGTTGCGCGCGTTCGGCTTCGGGCAGCACGCTCATGAAGTCGTCGTAAAGGCCGGGATAGAACCGCGGCAGCGTGTTGAGGAACCCGTTCTCGATTTCCTGGATCGTGCCGAGGAAGGTGGCGCGCAGCACGATGCCGGTGACGCGGTCGGGATGGGCCTGCGCATAGGCCAGCGCCAGCGTCGCGCCCCAGGAGCCGCCGACGATCATCCAGCGTTCGAAGCCGAATTTCTCGCGGATCGCCTCCATGTCCGCGATCAGATGCGGCAGTGTATTGGCCTCGCGGCGGCCTTTTGGGCGGCTGCGGCCGGCGCCGCGCTGGTCGAACAGCACCGCGTGGAAGCGCTCGGGATCGAACAGTCGCCGATGGTCCGGCTGGCAGCCGCTGCCGGGCCCGCCATGCAGATAGACCGCGGCAACGCCGCTGACGCGGCCGACACTCTCGACATAGATGTCGTGGCCATCGCTGACGACGAGTTGCTCTGATGTCAGTGGCGCAAACGGATCGGCGCGTTTGACGGATTTGCCGGCGTCGGCGTCAGGCGCCATGCTCGCCTTCCGTCTCCAGCGTACCGCCGGCGAAATTGCGATAGAGGAAGCGGTCCTGGTGCGCAGCCGCCTCCCGCTCGGCCTGCTTGAAGATCTGCTCGTGCATCGGCGACAGCGTGCAGGCCGGATCGGTATTGCCGGCGTCGCCGGTCAGCGCAAAGGCCTGGCAACGGCAGCCGCCGAAATCGATCTCGCGGAATTCGCAGCTCTTGCACGGCTCGGGCATCCAGCCGGTGCCGCGATAGCGGTTGAAGGCTTCGGAATTCTGCCAGATCCAGGCGATCGAATGATTTGAGCGCACGGATTCGAATTCGAGCCCGGTGATGCTCTCCGCCGCGTGGCAGGGCAGCACCTTGCCCGCCGGCGAAATGTTGAAGAATTGCCGGCCCCAGCCGCCCATGCATTTCTTCGGCCGCAGCGCGTAGTAATCCGGCACCACATAGTCGATGGCCAAAATGCCCTTCAGCCGCACGGCGGCTTCCTCGACGATCCGGCTGGTCTCGTCGATCTGCTCGATCGTCGGCATCAAGGCGGCGCGATTCTTCAGCGCCCAGCCGTAATACTGGACGTTGGCCACTTCGAGCCGGTCGGCGTCGAGATCAACCGCCATCTGGATGATGTCGGCGAGCTGGTGCAGGTTCTGGCGGTGCATGACGGCATTGACCGTCAGCGGCAGTTCGAGCTCGCGCGTCCACTTCGCGGCCTCGAGCTTCTTTTCGTGGGAGTTCTTCAACCCGGCGACGCGGTCGGCCACCATGGGCGCGTTGCCCTGGAAACTGATCTGCACGTGACAGAGGCCGGCATCGGCCAGCGCCGAAAGTTTTTCCTTGGTCAGCAGCACCGCTGACGTAATCAGATTGCTGTACAGCCCGACATCGGTCGCATGCTGCACCAGTTCCACCAGGTCCTTGCGCGCGGTCGGCTCGCCGCCGGAGAAATGGATTTGCAGCACGCCGATTTCGGCGAGCTCGCTCAAAACCTTCTTCCATTCTTCGGTCGTGAGCTCGCTGCCGCCACGGTCGAGTTCGATCGGGTTGGAGCAATAGGGGCATTGCAGCGGGCAGCGGTGGGTCAGCTCGGCGAGCACGGCCAAGGGAATGCCAAATGTCTCCGCGGTCGAGCGTTGCGATTCCAGAACCGCAAGCCCGTCGCTGGGCGCGGCGCCGGCTGTTTTGCCATCGGCGAGAATGTCGCTCATGACGTCTTCTCACGCGCTTCGGTCAGAAAACCCTTGTCGGCGAGGTCCTGCAGCATCCCGATGACATCGGTCAGGATCGCCTCGCGGGGTGCGGCATATTTGGCGGCGAGCTGATCGGCCATGTCGCCGACGCTGCGCACGCCGTCGCAGAGCTGCAGCACCTCGACCGCGATTTCGTCCGGCGCCAGCACGCGCTCCGGCGCCAAAATCACCCAGACCTGCCGCGTCTCATCGAATTTCAGCCGGGCGTGCCGCGGCAATTTCGGCCGGCTCGCCTCGCTGACACTGATGTTGCGGCTCGCAGCCATCGATCGCTAGTCTCCTTTGGGCACGAAGGCCCCGGGCGGTATGTGGCCCTCGACATAGGCATGATACAGCGCGTCAAGCTGAACCCAAAGCACATTGGTCTTGAAGATCAGCGCATTGCAGACCGCCTCGCGCTCGGCGTGCGTTTTCGCGTTGGCCTTGACGTATTCCAGCGCAAAACCCGCGTCGCGCGGGGCCTGCGTCAGGCGGCGGCTGAAATAGCTCATGATGTCGGGGTTGACGAAATCATAGTGCTGCAGCATGCCGGAGATGCGCTCCTCATGCAGGTTCGGCGCGAACAGTTCCGTGAGCGAGGAGGCGATCGCCTCCAGCGGGGTCTTGTCGCGGCAGAAATGCACATAGGCTTCAACAGCAAACCGCGTCGCAGGCAAAATGCCTTCGGTCGATTCGACATAGGCGCTGTCGAGCCCGAGCCCTTCGGTCAGCTTCAGCCAGCGCTCGATGCCGCCTTCGCTATCGGCATCGCCGTCGTGGTCCTCGATGCGGTGCCGCCATTCGATCCTTGTGGCGCGGTCGCGAAACCGGGAGATCACCATCGCGTCCTTCAGCGGGATCGTGCTCTGGTAGAAATAGCGGTTCAGCGCCCAGGCCTGCACCTGTCCCTTGTTGAGCTTGCCGCCATGCAGCAGCCGGTGGAAGGGATGCAGATTGTGATAGCGCGTCGCGCCGATGTGGCGGAGCATCGCTTCGAGTTCATCGGCGTTGTTGAGCGTGATGCCCTTGCCGATCGACAGGGCGGTCATTTCCGCCGTCATTTTCCCCTTGGCCATGACATTCACAGCGTGATCTCCGTTCCATCGGCTGGAATCTGCCAGCCCGCCTGTTCCACGGCCTTTCGCTCGTCCGAGCCGGCGAGCAGAGCGGGGTTCGAGTTGTTGATATGCAGGAACATTTTTCGGCCGATATCGAGCCCGGCAAGGCTCTCGATCGCGCCATGTTCGCCCGACATTGAAATATGGCCCATCCCTTGTCCCGTCTTGGTGCCGAGTCCCTGGACGATCAACTCATCGTCGCGCCACACGGTGCCATCGAAGAACACCAAAGCGGCGCCCGCCAGGCGCGATTTGAGATCGTCGGTCACGTCAGCGCAGGCG
>Ga0307510_10010921_pt1 | contig 10790 bp, 7 predicted proteins | sample 12_EM_MG_FD_207224 | JGI IMG/M metagenome (GOLD analysis project Ga0307510, IMG submission 207224) | Populus trichocarpa ectomycorrhiza microbial communities from riparian zone in the Pacific Northwest, United States - 12_EM | ecosystem: Host-associated > Plants > Roots > Unclassified | place... | reverse complement strand
AATCGGTGATTTTGGTACCTCAAAGCGCATCCCACACTCTAACGCCTCCACATACCTGAAAACCACTACTGGCACACAGGGTTACATGGCGCCCGAAGTGCATGACACATCGACACCAAAAAGCAATAAAGTAGACATCTGGTCCCTTGGGTGTGTCTTATACAGGATGTTCGCCGGCAATCTCTTATTCAATGACCCCACGGATGTATTCAAGTACGCCCTGACCGCATCCTCCTCACCCCTCCCGCTTGACAACATTGGCCTCAGTTTCCCTTGTGTCTCCTTCCTCCGTGACATTCTGCAACCAGTTCCGGAGGATCGGCCGAGCGCCGAGGATTGTCAAAAGAAACACTGGATCACGGACGGGGTTGCAGAACCAGAGTACTCTATTGGAAAGGATCTCTACTCAAGGTTGTCTAAGATAAACAGTCGAGCGCCTAATGTGCATTCATTCCCCGATATACGAGCCCACGATGCGGAGGAGAAAGTTTCTTTCCTGCTCGATCGTGTGGAGGATTCAGTAGACGCCTACCATCGCAGCACTCGCCTAGAAGGTGCCAATGGATCCATTGAAACGGGGTCCGCGAGAAGTAGCTTTTATGGAACCGGACCCGACGTAAGAAACAGCGTTGACTTGAATTCGCTCGCCACGGAGTTGGACGCTCTCCGCACCCATTGGGAGAACACCAACAAGAACCACAGGCTCAGAAACACCTTCGACTTCGAGAAAACACCCATTTCTACCGAAGGTGGGGAATTATCGGGCAGTCTTGCCATGTGGCGACAAAAGTTACAACAAGAGGAGAGTGATGAGGCAAAGAGGAGCGACAGCAGAGATGAGGCGAGGAGTCCTATCTCAAGGCCTCAGCAGCAGAATTATCTGCAGGCTCAACATCAACCGGTAGTAGCGGGTGGTGTGATATAATGACGTTTTGTTCCCTTTTTGTGTTTCCTTTTTGTCACGAGTACATACTCCCTGGCTGGAATTAATGATTGCGCGGGGTGGTTGACGGTTATCGAATTGGATGTGAAAATTGAACTACCAGGGTAGCAGACAGTAGTTCCGCACTATGAGCACCCTTGATTGCTATAGGAAGTCCAGAGGGGAGGCTGGACGTAGAGGATGAGTTTCCCGCCTAGTTTTTTCCATGTCCCATCTTTCCCTCCCTAGTTCTCGGAGAAGTCAATTTTGAACGAAAAATTTGAGGGCAGATTCCCTCCCAACCCCCAACCGCCGAAGTGGGGACCTCTGGCTCTCCCGCCGGTCAATGCCGGCCTTCGTGAGATTTCCTTTTTCTATATTCTATACTTCACTTTTACTTATCTACGCTTGAGTCTCACTATAAATCGTTTCTTTTGGATTCCTCCATACTGTGCATAGCTTAATTTGCTCACTGTCAGATTCGGAATTCCCTTGTTCCTTGTCTGTAGCGGTTCGCTGGATCATTATATTCACCCTGCTCGTGTTGTACGAGTTTTTTCTATCTATCCAAAGGCGTTATGGCAACGGTATTTTTTTTTAAGTTTCTTTTAGTCAAGCGGAGTGCTGTTGGAAGTTTCTTTGTCCCCTTAAACTTGCGCCGGATAAGTTTTCTATACATTAAATAAATAATTCAAGAGTTATATAAAAAATAAAAACTGAAAAATGGCCACTAACACGCCCTTTCTACCTGATGCCCATATGATATCTATTACTATACACACAACCCCTTCCCTTACTACCTTATTTGTTTGAGCTCAGCACTTAGACTACTTCCTACTACGCTCATTCTCTCCCTAACGGTAAACCATGTATCTAAAATGGTAAATTTTACAATTATTGCTAACAGATCTTGCATGGTATGATAGTCTGCGGTGGCATCTGAGCGGGGAGATTTTTCTTAAAAAATTTAAGCGGGGACATATTAGACATTTATCCTTAAATCTAGCAGACTGATTGTCTCGATATTATACCAGCTCCACCCTAGATTCCTCCCCAGGCACCGTACGTGGTTAGATCCTATCATCTTGGACCTGTGTCCATTGATATTCCAAGACCCATATTTCGGGATACTTATCTCCCTTACACTTTCGGGATATTTCCCGGCTTCTCGTGCAAATTTAATTAATTGTACTCGCACCTTCCTTCTGCCTATTTGCTGCTTGCCTCTTTCAACTTCTCAAACCATGGTATGCGGGAAGAAGTTTGTGTTATTGTAAAGTAATATCGATACTAAGTCCCATTTGCCAATATTTAACGACCCCTGTTGAAAATATTGTTGTCTCCCATTGTCCACAAACGATCACTTCCTCGCTTGTATTCCCTTCCTATATCACTCGCCTGTATGGGATTGCGTCCCTCATGATATTTGGACAGTTTTCCGGTTAGATCTTGGTTATTCGGCGGCTATCATGTAGTGCCTAGGGCGCTTTCTCCTCCTCAAGTTCAGTTATCTGTGTGGAGCCCATGATGTGGTATGGGCTGAACAAGGGGAAACGGGTTTCTCCTCATGAAAGATGAGGTAACTGATATTCTCTATACATCTCCGGCCATTATGCCCTTTCTTCTAGTCTAATATAAGCAAGAATAACCGTCTGAGTTGAAGATGCGAAAAACTTACTGTTTTACCTCTGCAGCGTCGAAGCCCGGATTGGCATGGCCCCCTTTAAATTATACAATAAAACTTTATTGGAGTGCGGAAGAGCTTGCTTCAACACTGTCAAGAAGTAGACGTTTTTGTTGTGCAGCGGAAGATTGTTTTTTTAGTTCTCTAGCTAGCTAAGGGAACACGAACGGTACAAGTATACCCCATCGTGATGACGCGACCCATGGTGTAGAATACACACTTCCAAGTACGCTCTCTCATACGCAATAGTGAGTAGGAAGCTTTAAGCAAATCTCTCGGACCTCCGCCCTGAGGATAATTTCTCAACAAAGAGTGTTGGAAATGGCAGTTTTATGGCCACACTTGATGCGGGATGTGCCCGCACCCCGCAAACGCAGAGGCATGCGTACGCACTAGTCAAAGGACGCGCAAGCTCTGAAAATGTTTTCACCCCACTAGTTTTTCTTTCCTTCTCACCTTTCCTCTCTTCACACCTTTCTTCCTGTACACACAACTTTCATCAAGCTATCATCAATCAATCATGATCCTCATCTCCACTTAAGCGGTTTCAGTCCACTGCGTAAAATCCTCACCGTAAATCATTACCTCTGCAGCCCAGATTTTCAACAAACATCCCTGAAAATATTGCGAGTGATGTTCCATGACGTAAATATCATGTCCGGAAAACTATACGATCTCGGAGGCAAAAGCTGTCCGCACCCCCCCATTTCACACAATAATGGCTGATTTTGCGTACTGTGGGGCTGAAACTGGGCCTGCTTATTTTTTCTAAATTTTTTCCTGTATTTTATGTTTATAGCGGGCAGGTTACATAGCTAGCTAGTTTGAGCGGTGGAGCGGGGCAGTGATTACTAAGAAGGGGGAAGGATCGTGGGCTTAAGAGGAAGGAGAGGAGGCAACAGAGCCTGAGGGGAAAAAGTACGCGCGAGAGAACAACGACATGTTCATAGACGACTCAGCTCTTGTGTTTGATCGATAGTTTTACTTCTTTCTTTACGGGTTCTTTTTATCGTCATCGATTTCTTTAACTCTACCCATTGTGCGAGCGGCGATTGCCCACAGCGGTACTGTTTCGTTTCCTGATAGTGATATCATTTCCCCGTTCAATTCGTTTCGTTCTTTTCTTTGCTTTGGGGTTAGTATCGCTCACGGGAGAATACTATCTGCCCGGACCAAAGTCATCGTTTCAGTACCCAATTACTCGCCTAAAAGGAATCTAAAATTAACATAACCAACGCCATACTATATGCAACTCTCTAAACTTTCAGAGCACTAGAATTGCCTTTCCTGATCAGACTATGGATAAATTATTTCAAGATGAGTAAATTTACAACCAAGACTCCAGCTTTCATGCTTGGTATTAATGGTAGGCGGCTAATTTAAGTTGTACTAGTGCTGAAGAAAAGAAAACCCGCGTCCAGAGTATTTACTTTCCTGAACGGTGGAAGAACTGACGAATCTCTATCACTTTCTAGAACTGTCAAGAAGACAACCAATCCACACAAGTCGCAATCAATTCAAGCTAACTAAAACTAACTAAAGACAGGCCCAGTTCCTTTCCTCAGCCCACAGACAAAACGGTTCCTCCGTTGTGCTGCTCTCACGATCCACTTCGTTGTTGTCGACCTCGCTGGTGGTCAGAAGGTAGGAAAGAAAAGAAAACCATAAAAGGAAAAAAAACCTAACTAACACAACAACCCTATCCGCCAACCCCAACAACAGTCACCCTTCAGCAATACAACAACCCTCTACCCTAAGCTTGTGATCGTGACTAGCTATTTATGAAGCAAAATTTATTCGTGAATAAGCAAGAAAAGTGTAATTTAGGAAAGCTCAATTTTAACCGTGACAGTACCCTACCGTAAAACCCGAAATAATTGAGAATCACGCTAGGACGCCGGCGTCGCCTCTCCTAGTAATAGGGGTCCTCAAGGTAGGATCACCACGGTGGTCTTTCGATTTGGGCTGGGCGATGATTGGCTAAAAGGTGCCAAGATGGTAAGGGAACTTGAGGGGACAATTTCCACTCCTCAAGTCGGCTCCCTGGAACTAAAGCAGCTTAAAGGGTTAGTCGATATTGTGAATCATGTGAAATAAATGCTAGGCATAGTTGAGCGGTGATGAAAGTGGGGATCGTATCATAGCTGAAATTTTCCAAATGGATTACAATTGAAATCCACTTCATCAACCCCTCGCCTGAGTCCACTTTACTCAACCCATGCCTCGTCTTTCACCGAAAGCTCAACTTGAGCATTCCCTTGAAAATTATATCCATGCGGAAACTCTTTGTGATGAGATTTTTGGCAAAAGTTCCGGTAACTCAAATCGCTTTCCTAAGCTAAGCGACCGTGCGAAATGCCCCTCTGCCGACGATGACCCTCCTCTTGGTCAGATTACCAGCGTTGACGATGACGATATGGAATTGCTCGATGCAATTGACTCAGATCCTGAGATGGAGGTTGAGACAGCTTGGCGGGAGGTTGTAGGTTCCAACCAGTCGGTTCACCATTCCTCAGTGGGGATTCGGATGCCGTTAGGGAAACTATTTTCTGAAGTGAGAGAGGAAATAAAAGGCAAGCGCTATTGGGCAGACCGAGGTTGGAGCAAAGGACTTAACCTCCGGCAATGGTTTGATGGCATTAGCAATCCTCGCCAATTCCGAAGCCTTTTTCGAATGGATTCCGAGCACTTTTTTGAGCTTCTTGTATTGATCAAGGATCATCCTGTATTCCATAATCAATCAAACAACAAACAGTTTCCTGTCCAGTATCAGCTCTGTGTATTTCTGTATAGGTTAGGAGGAGCTGAAGGGGGCGGGTCGCATGCCAGAACTGGCATTCTGTTAGGCCTGGGAGAGGGTACCGTTTCACTTTTCAGTAATCGTGTACTTCGAGCGATTTTGGACTTGAGAGAGGAATATATTCAATGGCCTACGGCTCCTAAGGCGGATCAAATAAAAAAGCGCATCGGAGATGGATCCCAACAGGTATTTCAAGATTGTATTGGATTCATTGATGGAACCTTTATAATTTTGAAATATGCGCCGATCAAGGATTGGTACTTTTATTGGAATCGGAAAAGTACTTATGCGATCAATGCCATGGTCGTTTGTACCGACAAAACTGAGATCACCTATACCCGGGTTGGCGATACCTCAGCTGTTCATGATTCTCGGGTGTTTGGAAAAAGCCGTCTTGCTACCCATGCTGAAGAATTTTTCAAACCTCATGAGTATCTAATTGGAGATACGGCATATACCTGCAATGATCATATGATCACACCATTCAAAAAACCCCGTTCCTCTCAAAAAGGGCCCAAACTCTTTAATGCTACTCTGAGTTCCCGGCGAATTGCAATTGAGCATACATTTGGTTTAATTAAAGCTCGCTTTCCTGCTCTGACAAATATTAGTATTTGTATTCATGATATTAAGTCACATGAGACAGTTGTACATTGGTTTGAGGTTGCTTGTGTTTTGCATAACTTCCTTCTTCAGCGGAATGATCCTGAATGGGGTATTGATAATGAGGAGCAAGATGATTTAAGTAAGGCAAGAGCCCATGAGAGAGAGGTAATGAGACTGCAGAAGGATATGTCACGAAGACAGCATTATCAACAGATGGGAAAGAGTGCCTTACGGGAGTACTTATTGGATCGTTGTTCAAAAATCTCTAAAGTCATCAAATAATATCTCATAAGAGTCAAATTGCATTTTTGTTTCTTTATATTTGTACTGATTGTAAATTAAAAACAAATACAATAAAAAATTAAACAAGATATACAAATTGAGTTCAATCCTCCCAGCCTCTCTTTCGCTTTTCTCCACCTGCCTGACCTCGGATTTTTTCCAATTCTAATTCTAACTTTTGTGACTGTAAATGAATTTGTGCCTCCATTAAAGCCAGCCTCTGCATGCGCTCTGCAGAGCGATTCTCTTCCATCATTTTCTGCAACTCTCTGTCTGCCTCATCCCGCTGCTTAACATACTCAAACTCTTCCTTCTCATGAGCCAGCCGTTGGCTGGCAATTCCCTGCAGTAGTGCATCAGTGGCTGATGGCTTTTTTCTCGCAAGCGCTTTGGAGGTAGCTGGGTCAGTTGACTTTGATTTGCTCTTCTCGGGATTTTTTCTGCCACCCATAGCTGGATGAGTACTCGTAGCTTCATCGTCCTCCGTCTCTTGTCTCTCACTATCACCTTCCCCAATATCACTAAACTCACTAGCCCATTCTTGCTCTACTTCTAAGCCATAATGAAATCTCTTCGATCTCCCTTTACCAGTTTCTGAAACTGCCAATGGTGTGAATGACTTATCCTTCTGCAAAATCTCCTTGATTTCTTCATAGTAAGGACAATCTCGATTCAAGCAGGCTATATCCACCAAGATAAAATATTAGTTCTGGTATCTTTATATTATATAAATGTATATTTTGAAAAATCTTAGAGATTAGAAAGAAAAACTTACTTCTCCGCATGCTTGCCCACTCCTCCTCTGACTTTTCTCCTTCTCCTGTGCTATTTATCCTAACTTTTGCCTTATCATACTTTTCCTTCATTGCCTTCCATCGCCCTTCCAAAGCACGACCACTTCGAGTACCTTGAAATATCGACTGAGCAAGCTTTTCCATAACACTTGTGGCATTAAGCTTAAAAGCCTTATAATTCTCATCAACTGCAAGGTAGGTGAGCAGAGCTTCGGTCTCCTCTCCGGTCCAATTGCCTTTTTTTCTCTTTCCTATCTTAGAAGCCGGAATAATAAGATCCGCAGGTAAATCGCAACGCTCTGCAACTTCAACTCAGAAGTTAGCTTTGTCCATTATTAAAACAGCATGCCCATAAAACATTTATCACATCTCTTTTAAGAGCTGTTTCTCGGGTATTACCTTTTGGCAGATCGAGGGCTTCCGGTTGTATAAATTGGTTGCCTGATTGTCTAGCTCTACTGCCGGGACCTGAGCAATTGTTTGCTAAATCAGGTTGGAATTGGGACGCTTGGAGCTCTTCAACTACTTCTATCGTATTTAATTGGTTTCGCGCATGGGGCTAAAATATCTTTGATTCAGAAACCATCTCCCTGAATAGTGTAAACTTTTTTTTAAAGATACTAACCTGCAAACACGGTCCAGGATAGATAGTAGGACTGGGGTCCATACTAGGCCTATTGGTGGAGATAAGCTGCGATTTTGGGTAGTGGGAAGCCGCAGTCTTATTATCATAGGATAGTTGATCAATAAGACCAGGGGTGGTTGCCGAAAAACTAGCGATAGAGCTGCCCGCTGGTCCACTTATTGTACCAACTTGGACGGTAGCTTTTGGCAATATTGGAGTTGTGTATCGAGGTTGTCCATTGAACGATAGGGATTCGCCACGCCTCAATCCTTCCTCCAGATTTCCGGTACCCGTTGGCCCAGGTGCGGACGCCTCTGATGGACCAGAATGCCTATTACTACTGGCCAGACTTTTTGTTGAAGAATTTGGAGAAGATACCGATAGGTACTGTTGTGGCCTCTCCATGCTGTCACTGGGTTTCTTTTTCTGAAAGGTGATACCCGGGCCAGCTTCATGATGCAAAGGCTGGAGGATACGGCCTGAACACCACTTTTATTTTTCTGGCTTGGCCCAGACCATTACTTCATGACGGTTGAAGGGGTACTCAAAGTTCCACCACCGATTTTAGTCATAATTGGCCAGAATTAAACCCCGCTAAGTTGTGGAACAACCGTGGCGATTCTACCTTGAGGACCCCTAATGTCTGTGTCTCTCAAGTGAGGGCCGAAGGGGAATCCCCTCGCCGTGTTTTCTCCCCTAATCCAAAGCTGGAAATCTGGACGTCTTAGCGCTATTCTCAATTATTTCGGTTCTTTCGGCTGCGGCACTCCACCGCTCAGGCTGTTTTGAACATCGATCGGGTCTTGGATATAATTCCTTACGGGGAGGGCTGTGGATCTGACTACGGTACCAGGAGTCGGTCAGTTTTGACACAAGACAACTCTTCAGACTATCCCTTGAAGAGCTGGAGTAACGAAATTGAGTCAACCCGAGAATTGTGCAAGAGTGAGGTGTAAAATATAGGATGAATAAGCAGTTCTCAGTCTCATGATAACTCAAGTCAACGAAAAAGTGGCTTCAGCTATGATATATCATTTGGTAGGTTTAGTAATCTCAATCCCTATTCATATTCCCTACTTTAGTGTAATTTCTTGGGAGAACTGAATTTTGTTGTTTCACTATCATACTCCAAGGGATAGCATGATTTGTGTCATTCAAAACGTGCACCAGGCTAAAGCCACCATACCGTATTAACTCGAATCAGAGAGCGGTGTGACGTAGTCAAGAATTCCCTTCCTTGAGAAAGGGAAGAAAATCACAGCAAAACAAGAGAGGTGAAAAAACAAAAAAATGCCAGACCTTACCAGATGGGGCAACTTCAACGACGTAGCACACCCCTCTCTTATTCGATTTAATACGGTATTGCACGTGGCTGTGCATACCTGAAGACCAAGCCCAATAACTTAGATCAGTTTATGGTAAAGCCTTGTGATAATACGAAACTATCATGTTAAAACTATGATAATAGTAATTGTAATTACGGTCAACTAAGCGATATGTAAGTTATATGATATATTTTGTATAGAATATTTAGAGTGAAATATGATTTCTATAAGTGAGGAGCCTAGTTCCTAAGCACAAAATCCCTCATTGGTAAGCATTCACACTCTAGCTAACGCAACATATTCTCCCCACTCCCGCCCAAACTTGGACTTCAAAATTGCAAGCCTTCTCAACAAGTAACATTATGGGAGGAATAAAACCTCATGGTTGTTCTTAATCATCTTCTCTTTAATCCTAAGGGGGGGTTTTTTTTTCAAAAGGGTATCATGCCAGTTGTGGAACCTTTCAAATTTGAAAATCATTGAATTCCCGGCACACGTTTTGAACAGCACGCACTATCAAATAGCACCCCCACGTAGCTGGTATTCGTGCCCCTGACTTGCGCTTCTAACTAGCAGACGCCTCAGGGCATGTGTAAGATAGTCGAGATAGAGTATTGTCACATATCAAAAAAAAAAAAACTGCACGCACCAAGGTAGCAACGAGAGAAGCTTTTACCATCCCAACAGCCAGTGCTTATTGCAAGTCGCTCATCTAATTATAATAGTTACTCGGGGGCGTTCAGTTGGTTTTGGTATGTAACAATGCTGGAAACTGGCTGATGTGCACACCCCTTCCAAACCTTCATCCCACGAAAGCTCCACTTTTCCTTCCAAACTTTGTCTCAAAAAAACCCCCCCAGCTTAAAAACAATGGAAGCACCGCCGATCCCGCCACCACCATCTGTGGCGCTGTTTGTGGTGGAAGAATCTGTCCTAGAAGCATTGTTGGCTTCGCTACCACCATCTGCGGCATCATCTCCGTCGGAGGCACCTGCCCCTGCGCAGGGTGGTTGGAAGGCCATCTGTCTGAAAATTGGAGGTTAGTTTAAATCATATAGAAGTTCCAAACAATCCGGATCGCTGACTTGGTCGTTTCACACTCTTTAGGATTTTTGGAAGAAGTAGGGGGGATCTATACCGACCCTGGTTGCGGGAATGGGCGGGGTCCTGCTGGGTCGACTTTTTGAACGCGTGTGGACCGTGTCGTAGTCCTCCTTCAATTGCCTCGGGATTATACTCCCGAACACTATCTGCGCCCGCATCGTCTGCCCCGACCTTCACTGTACCAAAATTACCTTCCCCGACGTCGTCTACCCAGCGTCGAATGCCCGGACGTCCGGCGGGCTGCCGTCACCTCCCCCGACATTTCCTCGGCGGCCCAGACGAGACAAATTGAATATCTTACGATCAAGCTGGAGATCGCGCATTAGGCACTAAAGGAGTGCCGTGAAAAACCGGCCCAGCCGACCGCGGGCAACTTGTGGGTAAATTGGGAGCTGAAGGAGTGAGGGGGAGGGCGTGTTGGAGGGATGGTGCACCTACAAAAGGCTTTATTATTATTGTTATTATTATTATTTGTATGATAGTTAGCCTTCAATGCATACCTCTAATATCATTACTTTACCATGCACAGAAGGACCAATCGGCGGTGAATATAATAGGAAGTCCAGTTTGGCTGGCTGCGTTGAGAGCACCGAGGATTCCGGGCGAAATTAAAAGTGCTTTTGACGAGCCGAAGCAGGAAGATGGCGA
>Ga0307510_10010920_pt1 | contig 10790 bp, 6 predicted proteins | sample 12_EM_MG_FD_207224 | JGI IMG/M metagenome (GOLD analysis project Ga0307510, IMG submission 207224) | Populus trichocarpa ectomycorrhiza microbial communities from riparian zone in the Pacific Northwest, United States - 12_EM | ecosystem: Host-associated > Plants > Roots > Unclassified | place... | reverse complement strand
GTAGCAATTCAAAGTGTTTTTCGTTTAAAAATTTATTAAAATAATATTTTTTTTATTTTTTAAAAATTATTTTTGAGATCAACACATCAAAATGATATGAAAACATAAAAAAAATTAGCAAAAAAAAATTGAAATTTAAGGGAACATGGTTTCAATCGCATTCCTAAACGCTCTTTTAATTTTTCATCTGGTCATTGAATTTTTTTTTAAATCACACGTGTACACCTGTTTTAATAAATATTATTGTTTTCTAGAAATTATTATTATTATTAAAATTTTAAGGGTGGAAAAGGTAATCAAAGGCTAAGGTCTTTTTTTTTGAAAAAAAAAATCTTGTGAAATATTGATATAGTAAGTATTTTTTTTCAATGAGATGTAGCTTAAATTCTTTATGTTGATATCTTATTTAAAAGATCTCAAATTAAAATATCCATTCTTAAAAAAATAACAATAAATAAAAAATTTCATTAAAAAATGCTTTCCATGTCAAGTAACTTTTTTATAATGAGAAATGCTATGCATAACGTTATATAGGCGTGAGCAAAAAAACCGATAAACCGATTAAATCGAGAAAACCAGAAAAAAAATAATAAAAAAACCGAATTAACCGATTAAAAAATCACAAAAAAATTCCGGTTCGATTCGATTTCAGTTTCTAAAGTCTGAAACCGATTGAACCAAACCGAACCGGTTCAACCAGCCAGAACTTAAAAAAAAAACAACTATAAATACAATGTTTTCTAACCCTAAAGTCACATTCAGCCATCAGTCGCCCCACCCCCCTTTCTCTGCATATCTCTCCCTCCCTTTACTCTCACTTTACTCCTTTCTTTACATATCTCTCCCTTTACTATTACTTTAGTCTCTGTTTTGATTTTTCTCCCTTTACTCTCTAGTCTCTGCTTTGATTCCCTTTACTCTCTGTAAACCTAAAGTTATATGCGATAAAGCAGATGATATCATTGAGATACCAAGATGAAACATCACTTTAACAAGTTTCAAGGAATTATTAACGAGTTGACTGCAATGGGTATTAACTTTGATGATGAGATACATGGATTATGGCTTCTTGGAAGTTTACCAAACTTATAGGAGATGTTTAGAATGTCACTGTCTAACTCAGCCTCTAATGGTGTAATATCAATGACTTAGCTAAGAGTGATGTTCTGAACGAGGAGATGAGAAAAAAGACATCGGGTTCGTCTTCCCAGTCACTAATTATCAATTTGAACCGGTTTGGAAGGGAAAAAAACAGAACCGAACCGAAATTAATCTGTTTGAACCGGTTTTCGGTTCGGTTCGGTTTGGTTCAAAAAATTAAAAAAAATAATTCGGTTTGGTTGTTTATTTTGATTCAAAACCGGACCGAACCAGAAATGCTCAGCCCTAACGCCACCATTCATCGTTTCGAATATATTTTATCCGTAGGTTGCATTTCCACGACAAAAAAATCCCATCAACCTCACACGTATCCGCTCGATCAAGAATACAAAGAAGAAGAAGAAAACTTCTAATTATTCATTTTTTATACCTTCAAATGATTAATACATGCTACAAACACCACATTATAGTATAATATCAAACTTTACGGGGTGTAGCTTAACTGTTCAGACTCTAAGTTTGTTCCTTAAAGATCACCAGTTCGAGTCTCACAAACCTCAAGACCATTAAAGACTTATATGGTCGTTAACTTCAGGATCCGTAAGATTAGTCGAGGAACGCGTAAACTGGTCCAGATACCAAAAATCATGCATGCATGGTACTATAAAGTTTGCTTACATGGTGTTTTGAAACCATTAAGCAATAATTACAACCTTGAAGATAAAATATTTTCAGAATTAATATTGTTTTTCTTTTTCTTTTTTTTTTTTATTCAAGGAAGCATGGGAAAGAAGAAAACGAGAGAAGGACATGTAACCAGGCAACGGGCACTCACATCCCAACATCAATCGAAGGGAATAAAGCCATTTTTTATTTGAATAATCAAATAAAAAAGTCTATTTAAAAAATACAATAATTAATTTCACTTTTTTATTCTTTCGCCTGTTACTATCAAAAAATTAATGTAGGACAATATCTCTAGTCTTCCAGTTGGCCCTACACTATTTTTTTTTACTACTTCTCGTTAATTAATAGAATAAAGAAAACAAAAATATCAAAATCTTGAAAAGAAGAGATTCTCAAAATATCACAAAAAAAAAAAAAAAATCTGGCGATTTAAACAGCTGCATTTTATACCGACATTCCTCAGATCTTCCTGCACAGTTTGTGTTCTTTGCTATTCAACTTTTTTTCATCGGTCAATATTTTATCCAAAAAATCTCCCTTCTTTATTTTTATAGAAACCTCAAACTCACTGGTTTATCGCATGGACCCAAATTTGGATAGTAAAAAAATAATATTTAGACGGTCAAGATTGTTTTGGTATTATTATTAAATTTAATATAATAGTTTAAAATTGAAAAACTGACTAGATTGTTTAATTAATATTTAATCACTTTACTAAATTCTGAATTGGGTTATAAATTTTATTGACTCCAATTATTATATTATACTTTATTCTATGATAAAATATATTAAAATTGATTACCATTAACCTAATATTTAATAATAAAATTAAAAAAATTCTAGAAATATAAAAAAACAAACAAAAAAAAGTTTAATTGCGTTTTAAAAAAACACAAATGAAGACACAAAGATAACGTTTGGGAATGCGGTGCAAATCATGTTTTTAAAAATTTAATTTATTTTTTGTTAAAAATTAATTTTTTTATATGTTTTGGATCGTTTTGATGCGCTGATCTCAAAAATAAGTTTTTTTAAAAATAAAAAAAATACTATTTTAATGCATTTCAGCATAAAAAATATTTTAAAAAACAACCATAACCAATAAACAGGCCTTTTAAAGTTAAACTCGCATCCATTTTATATAGTTAACACTAATCACTTGAACTAAGAATCAAAATTAATATAAAATAATTAAAATAATATATTAAATTGTTAAACCGGCCATCATGATTTTTAGTTGTTTTAATAATTTAATAATTTTAACTTTTTGATTTTTTGAGATAAGTATTATTGTCTTAACTATTTTATTTATTTTTTTTATTTTTCAAAGTATTTTTTTAATAAAAATATATTAAATAATATTTTTTTAATATCATTATATTATAACTATTTAAAAATATAATTAAAAAAAAACTTTAAATCTTTTCAGAAGCGATCCTGCACGGAAAAAACAATCGGTGCCTTAATTTTGTTAGATAGATATTTTTGTTGAAGAGAAATGGGGCTATTATTGGCTACTAGGCAGTGTAGAGCTTTTCTCATGCGGTCCTCTCTGACTCTCTCTCTATCCATCTACGGCTTTCTTCTTTATTTCCATGACACTCATTTCATGGCGTAAAACTTGGGGATTTGGTAGGTGCCCAGTTGATGAGTTGTTCAAAACTTTATGTCTCAAGTAATTGCTGATAGATAAAGAACCAAGCTTTAAAAGGGTTATCAATAATATCCATCTTTGGATGAACATGATTTTCTGCAAAAAGTTGAGACGTTGTTTTTAGATTGGTTGTGGAGAGTGAATTCAAAGCAAAGTTAAGATTTTACCAAAAAGTTTACTCATTTTTATTTGCTTGTAACAGTTGGATTTGACCTCTTCCGTTTGCTTGCTTACATTGTTTGGTATCCTTGAACTACTGAGTTTTCAAAGCAGACACTTGGTTTGGTGGTCATATCTTAGGATTAAGATTGTTGGTTTTTTCTTTAATGATGCTGGGTGTTTGTGTTTATTTGTAGCTACACAATGAAAATAATGGATTTTTGTGAGAGGGGATAGTGATGCTTTGGTGGCATTGGAGATGGACAGGAGGAGTTGGTTATGGAGAAGGAAGTCTTCAGAGAAGAGTCCTGGGGAGACAGAGAGTTCAGGATCCATCTCTTCTCATTCTGAAAGATTCTCTGATGATCAGGTTGGTTCAATTTTGGGTTTTGAGTTTCTTGCGCATTGCTACCCCTTGAACCTCTTTGTTAATTGAAAAAAGAGAGAAAGAAGAGCAAATGGGAGTGATCTTTGGATATTGGAATGGATTTTCCCAATTTAGGATTTTCTTTTTGTGCCGTATTTGTCATGTCCTGTCACTCTTAAGATTGGTCTCAAATTATGTCCTTTTGCTCATCTTTCTGAGTTCACAAAAAATACTCTCAAAAGAAATTTCCCAAACGAATCCTGCTGTTCTTATCCTAGGATAGTTTCTTCCCGCACCTCCAAGCAGAATCCTTCTTATTTTGTATTGTCTTGTTAGGCCGTGAAGGTGTTGCTCGCTTGAAGTGCTTGTTTGGTTTTGCCTTCTGACAGAATATCACTGCAAAAAATTATGAGCATTTTTTTCTACAGCTTTAATTCTGGAGGTTGGCTGAAGCAATTCAGATATAAATGAGCATTTCTAAATTGACTAGTATGAATCTATGGCCTAGGCTTGAGTCCATCTTCTCCTTAATAGAGGGAGTAAAGTTTGAATAGTGAATTCAATTCCTTGAACTCTTTGCAGTTCCAACAATCCCATCTCTTTCATAAAGTTTCGTCAGCATCTTCTTTAATGTCTGCTAGTTGCTCAGGCTCTTCACTTGTAGTGTTGCTGTCTGCTACCCTCCTCATTGTGATGTGAAGATTGAACACGGTTTAATACTTGCTCTACGGATTCTTGGATGTTGCTGGGGCTAGCTCCTACTTGACTTGAAACTTCTTGGACATAGCTAAAAAAAATTTCAAACTTGCCCAAAAAAATTTCTTCAACCATCTGAAATATGCTCTAGTATGGATTGCATCTGCTCTGCAAGGCATGCATCATCCATTCAGTTTCAGTGGAAGAAGAAGAAGCACAATTAGAATTAACAGCAGTTTCATGTGGGACCATATCCATATTTTAAAAATGTTCCTTTCCATTCTGAAGGTGAAATGGGTGTTTACGATCACTTGAGCAGTTGTCTATGAGGATACCTATACTTTTTGAATCTTAACCAATAGAATTCCGCTTGGCTTGAATCTTCATATTACATCACCCACTTAGTCTCTTCACCATCCTGATTCTACATGGATCAGGGATGATGATTTTTGTTCTGTGAATCTTAATTTATTAGGCTGGCACCTGCAGTTTAACTCTCTACAATCAATTTAGTTTCATTTTAGGTTCTGTTTAGTAGGTTGGAATTCCTATTCTTATTAAAAGGATGCCCACTCCTTTTCCTGTATCTATATAAAAACTCTGGTAAGCTTTTGAAACTGAGAATTGAATATCTTATTGTCTTATTGATTCTCCATTATATCATTGTGTCCTTGTTTTAATTGATGCTGGAGAAATTCTGATTTTTCTTTCTTTCTTCTTGGCAAAGGTATATCCAACTCATAATCCTCAATCACCAGAAGTTACATCTGAAGCTTTACTTACTGATGAAGACATTAGAGACAATGTGAGGACCTTAACAGATAAACTATCTGCTGCTCTCCTGAACCTTAGTGCCAAAGAAGAGTTGGTAAAGCAGCATGCCAAAGTTGCAGAAGAAGCAGTTTCAGGTATTTATTCGATTTTTTTCCTGCTCTCATTCAAGGTTGAGCTAGTGTTTGGTTTCTTCTAAATTAGAAGAATACAAACTTGTTAAATAAAAAATATATATCAAGGCCACCCCAGTTTGTAAAGCTAGTGTTGTTCCGAGATACCAGTTAAATCCCTCCCATGATATAGGTATAAGAGCAGGGAGGGATTAAAGCTGAAGGAGGGCTTTTCTCTATGGTGTAACCCGGCCATTAAAAAAAAAAACAAAAAAGTAAAAGAAAACAATCGATGGCATTTTTTAGAGATTGTCCACAAACCTCTTTTTTTTTTTTTTTTCCAACACCATCCCTTTTCTTATCCTAATTAGGATGCGATCTATAACCTTCTTCAAATATCTGTATTATCAGCTATTATTAATTTTTCTGCCTCAAATTCTAGGGTGGGAGAAAGCTGAAAAAGAACTGTCAGCTTTAAAGCAACAAATTGAGGCTGGTACTAAGAAGAACTCTGGACTTGAAGATAGAGTTTCTCATCTGGATGCAGCACTTAAGGAGTGTGTGAGGCAGCTAAGACAATCAAGAGAAGAGCAAGAGAGAAGGATCAATGAAGCTGTTACCAAGAAAATTTGCGAATGGGAATCAACAAAGTCTGAGCTTGAGGCCCAGCTCATTGAGCTCCAGGCTCGACTTCAAACTGCAAAAAGTGATGCCACTGTGTCAGCTGATTCTGAGTTATGGCAAAAGCTTAATGCTGTAGAGAAAGAGAATTTGTCCCTTAAGCGTGAGCTCTTTTCTCGAGCTGAGGAGATACAGGTTAGAATTTTGGAGAGGGACTTGAGCACCCAGGCTGCTGAAACAGCAAGCAAACTACAACTGGAAAGTATAAAGAAGCTTGCTAAACTTGAAGCTGAGTGTCGCAAGTTGAAAGCCATTGCTCGTAAAGCATCAGCTGCTAATGATCATAAATCTTTAACAGCCTCTTCAATTTGTGCTGAGTCTTTCACAGACAGCCAATCCGATAATGGGGAGAGGCTACTGGCAATTGAAAGTGATTCATGCAAGAGGAGCGGCTTGGAAATGAATGAATGTGATCAAATTTGCTCTGACTCATGGGCATGTGCTCATGCTACCGAACTTGATCAATCCAAGAAGCAGAGGCCTATTGGAAGAAACGTAATGGCCCCTTCTTTAGAAATTAATCTCATGGATGATTTTCTGGAAATGGAAAGACTTGCAGCTTTGCCAGATACAGAAAGTGGAATTTCTTACCTTGAGGCAGGACCTGTATCAGATAAAGGAAATGGTAGTGGAAACCCATTGAAAGAAGAACTTGAATCCATCATTAACAGGACTACTGAACTGGAGGAGAAGTTGGATAAGATGGAAGAAGAAAAATTTAAATCAGAAATGGCCTTGACTGAATGCCAGAGGCAGCTTGAGACATTAAGGAGTCAGCTGAAGGAAGCAGATGCAAAGATGGAGGAGCTGCAAGATCTGTTGACTCTTGCAAATGAATCAAGACAAGCTAGAGAGGAAGAGATAATGCGATCTGATTCAAAGAGAAAAGAGACAGAATCACAACTCAGAATTGCTGAAGCTGAGATCAAAACCTTGCTTTCTAAAATTGTTTCATTAGATGCAGAGGTTGAGAAGGAGCGTGCTTTGTCAGCTGAAAATGCTGCAAAGAGCCAGGAGTTGGAGGATGAGCTCTCAAAAATGAAATGTGAAGTTGAGCTCCAGCATGAGATTGAGCGCAAGCGTATTGCCAGCTTTAACGAAGAGTTGAAGATAACACAGGTCAGTATCTTAAGACTCACTTGAAGCTCGATATCTATTCCCATTTCAAATTCATAAACGTTGCATTTAATTTTAATTGAGTCCACTTACATGGTCTTTGGTGCCTAAAACTGCAATACATATTGATCCCCTTGCATTTTTCGTCTTTGCCGCAATACTCTGTTACAGCAACTTATAGCAAGCCAAGTCAACTAAATTGTGGCGTGAAGCTCACCAATTAGAACACATAACAGATTTCTTTAAAACATTGATTTTGTGAATTCACAAATTTTTATTGCTTGTTTGTTATTTGACCATTTAAAGCCAATGCTTGACAGAATGGCAAATGTATTGTGAAAAATACAAGGCTATAAAATGAAGATTCAAACTCACCTTTTCCCTGCATTGTTATATGCAAAACCCAAATTGTGGAATTTAATTGATAAATAAACCTACCGTCACTGTACTTTTCTGGAATAAAAATGTCCTGAATTCTTTCATAGTGATCTGCATTCTGGGATAATTCAACTGGTATTTATTTATTTATTTATTTTTCAAATTTCAAAGTCTCATGAGAGGGAATGTTTAGACTAGAAATACCATTGTTGATATTCCCTCTTGCTTGCCGATTTACAAGCCATTTAAACTTAAATTTTGCAAACTCAAGTCTCTCCATCTAATATCTTATACTCATTGTCCATTTCAAATTAACTTCCATATTGCAAATGTTCTACAAAAGCAATGGTCCCTGTTGCACTTTTGTTCTTTTCAATAATTTTCTTTTAGTTAGCCACTTGATTAAATTATTAGAAACGATATCTCAAAGAGATTAAAATATTTTCTTTATCATGCTTTTGGATTAATTTCCATTAAAACGTGCAGTTTTACCTTTACAAGAAAAAAAAAGGTTTCAAAGCCACTTTCAGATTTCCTTTCATGAATTTTTCAACGACATCCTTTGTCAGAATCATATTCGGTCTTGTAAAAACCAATTGGTATCACAGTTATGATTGATGTGAGATACCTAAAATCTTTGTATATCTGGATGCACGCTAATCATGACTTGATCTGTTAAACATAACTGGGTTAAAGAACAGGAGTAATTTGCTAAAAAACCTGCTTTCTTAATTTGGTATTCATATCTTCTGTTTCATGGCGCAGGAGAAAGAGCTAGCTGTTGCTGCAAGTAAACTTGCCGAGTGCCAGAAAACCATATCTTCTCTTGGTCTTCAATTGAAATCTCTTGCAACTTTGGAAGACCTGCTTGATTCTGATAAATCATCGGATGTCAGTAGTGAAGAATCAAAGGATCATGAGAATGGTGAACGCTGGAGATTAGATCTTGGAAATCAATCTTCAAGTAGAGATTCTGAGGCTATCCAGGTCACCGGAGGTGCTTTAAGATTAAAGAATGGCGGTGATTGGGAGTCGTCATTATCATTAAACTCGAGCTTTGTTTCTGAAAAAACCCGAAGTGGGTTTGGAAAGTTTTTCCCCAGAGGTCAGAGTAGGGCTCCCAATGAAAACTAGTATATGTTAAAAATGACATTTAAGGAATCCACTAGGTAATAAGTTTTCCATTGTAAAGCATTCATTCTTGTCATAAAAAAAATGCAGATTCCTTCTTTTGAATCTGCAGTTGTATTTATATACATATCACCTCTTGCACAAACAGATCATCCATGGAAAAATATATTTATACATAAGAAATAATGTTCTTCCTGCTATCATTTGGTGCCTTTCAGATTCATACGTTTATACATTGCACATCCCTATCCCTGTGTGCAAGTGTTCGCGTGTATGGGTTTGCATTTGCGTGTATCCACACGCATGTTAGAAACTTCGACAAATATGGATGTATTCCTCTTGAACTGACGAGGTCTCGTGGCTTCTCACACCTGTTTGGCTGGTTATAAAGACGAAAGCAACAATCCAATAGGGAATTTGCAACGAAAAAAGAACAAAATGATCTGTGCGGTTTGGCTGTTTTGGAGAGGTGAAAAAAAGACGGTGTCTCAAGGCGTATCTTTTTTTCCCCATAAAAAATATTAAAAAAATATAAAATTCAAGAGTGTTGGGTTTATCTATAAAAAAAATCAAAGAACTTTGGACCTTTTATTATTACAGACCCAAGAATCTTAGGTTTGACTGTAATCCGGACTCATTAAACTTGAGTCGGGACGCAAGATCCAAGGGCCTTGGGTCCGGACACCGGATCCAATAGCTTTGGATTTGAACACTGACCCAAGTGACTTTGCCCTGGCGGGGTTGGAAGACCCAAGAGACTTGGATTTGCGCCCTTGCCTCTCCCAAGCAACTTGGGTCAGACGAACCCTCCAACCCTAAGTTCTTGAGTCTGAAAGATATGTCTGACACAAGTTAGTAGTAGTAGTAGTAATAATAATAATAACAATAATAATAATAATTGATTATTCTTAAAATCAAATTTATGTTTTTTTTTATAGTAATAATATTTATTGTAATTTTAATAATATTAATAATAATATTTAACTTATCTGTGCTTATATTTTTCAATCTTTTAAATTTTTTTTTATGTTTTTCTTTGATGGTAGTAATATTTTTTTATTAAAATCAGGTAATGATAATAACAATAGTAATAATAATTCTTAATTTTACCCTTTAAATCAAATTTATTATTGTTTTTCAATATTAATAATATTTTCTACAAATTTATTAATTATTATATGAATAATATTAATTATAATACAAATTATAATAAAAATAATATTATTTTTAATATTAATAATATTTATTATAATAAAAATCATAATATTTATATCACAAATAATAATATTTTAATACTACTACTTTTAATTATAATAAAAGTAATAATATTTAGAATACAAATAATACTATTTATTATATTAATAATAATAATAAACTTGTCTAGCTAAAGTTTTTATAGTAATAATTGTTTTTTAAAAAAATTATTAACGGTAATGATAATAATAATAATAATAATAATAATTATTATTATTTTTTCATTTTTCTTTTCTGCAGGGTTTGCAGACCTAGCCGCCCGAGTATGCGAACCTAAGGCGTGGGTCAGAAGAGACCCCAACGTGCAGGTTTGCAACCAGCAAGCGGTTCTGCAGAGTCAGGCGCGCTGGGCCGCAGACCCCATGCTCGCCTGGGTCTTCACCCAACGCGCGGGCCTGCAGACCCATGCGCGTGGGCATGCAAACCTGGTCGTCAGGTCTTCAGCAAGGCGTGCGGGTTTCCTAGCTCCTGGGGCATGGCAGCCCAATGCCAGGTGTTTGCAGCTTGGTGCTGCTGCCAGGCTCGCTGGCTGTCCCTAACGTCAGGCCTTGACAACCCCAACACGAGGTGTTTATTTGCTGGGCTGCTGTTAGGTGTGCGGGTCTGGTCGTAGTGTCCTGACCTGAAGCCGAGCGCCAGGTGTCTGCAGCCTGGGTCATGTAGCCCTATCAAAATCCGAATT
>Ga0307510_10010919_pt1 | contig 10791 bp, 8 predicted proteins | sample 12_EM_MG_FD_207224 | JGI IMG/M metagenome (GOLD analysis project Ga0307510, IMG submission 207224) | Populus trichocarpa ectomycorrhiza microbial communities from riparian zone in the Pacific Northwest, United States - 12_EM | ecosystem: Host-associated > Plants > Roots > Unclassified | place... | reverse complement strand
AATCAAACTAAAAATATCATAAATTCATAATTCATCCTTATTTCTGTCTAGAATCTCGAATTATGCTCTAGGGACCAATCTATAATTTTTTAAAGTTCAGGGATTAAATTGTAATTTTCACAAATTAAGGGACCAAACTGAAATTTTATAATTTTCAACTTCAAACCCAGATTTTTTCACAGATCACCTACTGATTTACCAGAATATCTAACTCAATTTTATCATTTAAGCAAATCATAACTCAAAATCATCATCCTTGCTTAAAATCTTTCAAAATCAACCATTACCCATAACAATTAACCCATAATATTCTAATCAATTCATCAATCAAACCCAAAACAAAATCTTCAAACCTTAATCATTAACAAAACCAAAATCAAAGATAAATAACACAATTATACACTTCAAAGCATAAATCTTACATTTTAAACTTATTTTCTCTAACTCTCTTCTCCTTCCTTTATCTTTCTCTCTTTTCTCTTATTTCCCCCTTTCTTCTCTCCTGTCGGCTCTCTCTCTTAAATTAGATTTTTTTTATTATTATTCTATTTATACTTATTTTATTTAATTACCACAATACCCCTTATTCATTTATACACGCTTCTAAGTCTCAAAGGATATTGTTGTCTTTTCCTATTTATTTTTTCAAAACATCACAGCTTTATTGGCAAAATAACAAGGGAGTTTTCCACCAAGGACATGGGATCCTTAAGTTATTTTTTAGTCTTGGGAGCACATCAACATCCTTCTAGTCTTTTTCTAAGTCAGATCAAATATGCCCATGACATTCTACAACGTGCCCAATTACTGGACTGCAAACCAGTAGGCAATCCTATGGTCATTGCTCATCATCTCTCTAGCACTGGTTCTGACTTCCATGATCTCTCTATTATATTAGTCTCTTGTTGGTGCACTTCAATACCTCACAATCACAAGACCAAATATTGTTCATCATTGTTGTTAGTCAATTATTTCCAGGCTATAAAAAGGATCATTCACTACATTAAGGGACTCTTCAATTTGGTCTAACTCTCACTCAATCTTCTTCACGAGCTCTTCTCGCTTATTCTGATGCTGAATGAGCCAGTTGCCATGACACGAGACTATCTATTTCTAATTAAGTATCTCCTTCTTTACCTCCAGTCATTCTCTGAGATAATCAAAGTTCAATTTTCCTTGCTGTCAATCTAGACTCACATAAACGATCTAAACGCATTGATCTAGATTATCACTTCGTACGAGAATCAGAACAAACTTCGGGTTCGCTACGTTCCAACTCATCTCCAACTAGCAGACATGTTTATAACAACTCCTTGAATATATGAGATAACAATAGATAGCTAGGTTTGATTTTGTATTTATTTGAATGTGTTTTATCATATCTGTAACTCTATGACAGACTAGAAAACCATAGATGTGGTGCGGTGATTTCACAACCTTTCCGTACTTGAATTAGTTGCAAAGGAGATTCATCATCCTAATCTCATCATGCACATTCTCACTTGCTCTCACATCACGTTATGCAACTCTTTATGCTAGCTGTTGCTAGAGTTTGCATAATAAGAGCAAAATGAACAAGCATTCCTATTAAGCCAGGACAATTTGATGTGAGTAAACACAAACACAGACCTTCGACATGTATTCAATTTGTTTAGCTCTAATTTTAAATTTCTTTTGTTAGCCATCTGAAAATAAATACTAAGATGAGCAGAATTCCAGGCTTTTAAAGCTGACAAAGACCATAAATTGCAACCAAAATCGGAGTTTGTTTCCCTCTAGATATACATAACAAAGTCAGTAATCAATTAAATATGCCCCATGGTTTCTGTTCCTCTGCGTTGTTTTCCCTTGCTAGTCAAACTCTCATGACCAAGAAAACAGACTGCGATTTAATAGTTGGTGAAACTAAGAGTGTATTCCGATGGCTTTGCCACATCGTAGAGCATTAGAAGGAATGTCATATTCATTTGCAAGGCTGTGGACTTGAGTCCAGACTCTGAGATAGAATTGTTGCCCAAGATACTGCCTTTCCCATATTGCTGACCTCATGTTCCACATACCCTGGTTGTCTAATGAGACGTAAATAGCAGTCCATGATTTTGGGTACACCTGCAAGTAGGTGAAAGCTCATCAAGAAAATGAAAACAAAAGTAAACAACTGAAACAATTTGATAATAGGCATGCTTGATCATTGCATTTCTTGTTTATAATGATATTATCCGAATTTGAGCTGCAGAAAATGATGGAATGAAATTGCTTAGCTTCCTAAGTTGCATACTCAACCACGTAGACTGAATTCATGAAGCACGAGTAATAGGATGGTATGCAAAAAACATCGACTTAAAGTATAAGACGATGAACCGAGAAAAAGAACTGTAACCAGTCTCATAAACAGAGTTGTTCTTTAAGTATGGAAATTCTGAGTTATGGCAAACCACAAATAGCTTAGCAAATACTACAGTTTTTGGAAAAACTTAAGGGTAATCATACAACAATTAGTCGGTTACAAGGAAAAGATGATGGCTTTGGAACTGAGAATAAAGCAAATGTTTCTGGCAATGAATCTTTTACCATTTTTTCTCCTTCTACACGAGTGAAGAACAGGTTTGCGTCTTGCCACATGAAACTAATGAATTTTAGTATTTTATCACATGCAATTAGTAGGCGAGCTATCTGTCATCTGCCATACTGATCCAGGAAAACAATCTAATGAGAACATCTATTTATTTTACCTGAACAGTGTGTCTGGTAAGAGCATCAACTAGATTGTACATGCTTCTCTTGGCCGAAGTCCACTGGCCATTACCATAACTGTATATGTGGTGAAGTAAGGATTAGAGTCTCCTTATTGTGCAAAAATTATATATATCAAAATGTTTCGTAGTTACCCAATAACCCAGAAGTCATAGCCGTCAAGATGCCAAGATTGCATAGTTTTTTCATCATTTTGAAAAACAACTTCAAGAAAATCATGGAGGTTGGCAGACATAACAGAGGTAGATAAGAATGCAGCACCACCAGAAGGAGAGCTTTCGATGGAATCCACACTAAAGACTCCAGGGATGCCAAAGTAGTCAGCCAGCTTCAGTGGGGTATCTGAATTAATATAGGATACCCTGTTAACTGCATAGCGCTGCTTTCCATTTATTAAAGGAGCTGAATTAGCCAATTCAATGGTCTTTGTTGGTGTAATCTTTCCATAGTGATATGAGCCCTGAGGATTTGGCCTGGCAGCACTCGCTGTCAAATTCCACCTGCAAGAAAAACAACAATGAAATGACGAGAAACAATCATTCTACTCGAATGTCAAATGAATCAACTCAACTTGTGCAGATGGAAAACAAGCTCAAATTTTCTGAAGTTTTAAATACTTGTAAGTTCGTGCTTGCATCATGGACCCATGATATCCGTAAGACGGAGCCGCCGGCAAAGGTCCAGAGGCTGGCGTCCGAGAGTTTGAGTAGTGTAAAACTGCTGTTGTTGTTAGAATCTTCCTATTAAAACGTGTAGATGCAATGATGTAGTAATCCTTTGGAGCCTGGTTTAAGGTTACTAAGACAGCAACGGATTGGCCAACATGCACATCAAGCGAGTCATATATGTTCTGAACAGTGTGAGATCCTTCAACCTCAACTAACTTCATGCTGTGGCCCTGAATTCTGAAGTTTAATGAGGTTGACATCCCCATATTTGAAATCCTGAACATATAGGTTTTACCTGAAGATAAAAGGCAAATATTGTTGGTAAAAATAATTGTGAAAGAGTATGATTAGAAAGGTTTAAATGTTGAATATCATGAAAGGAACCAAGAAAATTATAGTGCAATGTATGACCTTGATCACCACTGAAGGTAGAATAAGTTTGGCCATTTATAAGTACTCCGTCAGGAAAGGGAAGAGTTTTGCCTGAGTCCAAGTATGCCTGTAAGGTCTGTAAAATAAAAACTGATTAACATGGACGGTGGTGCCAAGACAGGAAGACAGACTTCCAAAAGAAGCTATGACATTTGCACAGGAAACTTGGTCCAGGAAACGTGTAGAACTAATTTATTAAACCACTGCTCTATGGCATCAGGGCCCTGCAATGAATCATTTCCAGCCATATAATGATCAAGATTTCACCTAATTGACATGATTTTCAGAAAACTCATGGTTCAATAGGTTGTGTTCCAAAGGAAAAGGAAACCAAAACATAGCAGCTTGTAAACGACAATAAATCTCGAGTGATATCACATCCACCAAGGGGAGGCATATTTCCCAAAGCAAGAAAGAAAAGAATTCAGTCATTTCGGTTAACCTCAGAGAAAATTGGAGTAAAATTCATAATCGCAGGCTCTCATCACCCAGTTGCTGTTCTGGGCAATAGGCTAATGGTTTGGAAGCAAATAAAAACAAAAAATACACCCAAATAACACAACTCAAACATCATAAAACATGTATGTTTCAGCATTTGCCTATATGCTTGCTAAAGCGTGTCAATGGGAATGTCTTGGTACTGAACAAAATATCAGTACTGGAATTTTTGAAGAAATACAGAACGTATCTAGATAGTAAAGAAAAGAAAAGAGAACACCTTCAAAGTAAAAGAAAAGTAAATGTTGCTTACCTTGTGGCTGGTCTTGTACCAATCACCAATAAGTAGAGTGAAATCGCCATCAGGAACTGGAAAAGGAATTGGGATCCTCGGTCTCTCATAGATATTGATTGCCCCATATCCTCCAGCAGCTCTGTGCAACAGAGTTGATGGGAAGTATGTGAAGGAACCAATTTGATCCTTGGTTTGGAATTTGTAAGTGTAGTTAGAGTTGGGAGGGATGGGACAATTGGTTCCCAGCACTCCATCTTGCCATGAGTTCTTCCTTTGTTTAATTCCATTCCTAGTTGTTACAAAACAATTTCTCAGTATGCAATGCTTTCACTATCAAAAATCCAAGAGCAATGCAGATACAATTTATGCCTCCAAAGTTGAACATATCAAAAAATGAAAAGAAAGAAGAAAGAGTAGTAGTTAACCCAAGAGACGATTCATTCAAGAAATGCAGTGACAAGAGAAAAACCACCCACCATGTCAACAGGAAAGGCTGATCCAGCTTGTTAAAGAGGTTGAGGATAATGTTGTCATTAGTGACCACATCAAGCCTAGGACCAGGAAACTGGCCATTGATAAGGATAACCTGCATGGACAAAACCCAGAAACACACAACCTTCCATTTTAAGAAAAACCTAAATCCAAAATTATCACAAACAGTATAACAGAGCAGCAGCAGCAGCATGAGTTACCAACCTGTTGGGGCACATCAAGAAGTTTAACAGTCCCATAAGTGACAGTCCATGTATAATACCTATAAGGGTCATCTGCATTCACTAAAGAAGCACTCAAAACAGCCAAAACTCCACATAACAAGTGAAGCAAGACAGCATTTCCCATTGGATCTGCAAAAATAAAAAACGCCATGCAAGTGAACCAATGCCACCAAAGTCAGCTATAAACAAAAACAAAATGAGACATAAGACTTCACTCTCATTGACTACAAGTAAAAGATTGAGAAAGGAACATTACTAGTTACTGGATTTGAGAGGGATGACAGTTGTTCTTAGGTGGTGACAATAATAATCTGATAGAAGTGGATTGGTGAGGTCAGGCTTTAAATAAGGACAGCCCGCGAAACAGAGCTACACCACTTGATGTTTTTTTTTTACCTTGCATTAAACTGAGCTCATACATATTCGGCGGATTTCACGCGTTCACGCGTTCTAATCATAATCTCTTTAAACCAAAGATTAAATCATTTCTTTTCTTTTCTTTTCATGCAAAAAGTAAGTTTAGTTGTGATTTGAAAGGAGATCATACCAAAACCATCCTCTAATTGCGCTCACCAGCTTTAATCTTTTTTTCTTTTCTTTTTCCGCTTGAATTGTCAATTTTTGTTTTTTTCTTTGTTCTTTAGTACTTTTTTTTTTTAATTACTAGTAATGATCAATTGGAGTTATATTTTCTCTGTTTTCACTGTCTTTCATCTCAAAACAATCACGCTGGTCCTCGATGCTTTAAAATATTTCACTAACAACAATAATAAAAGACAACGCTTGCATTTGCTCATAGCTTGCTTGACGCAGTACTTGACTCCAGCTAAGTGAAGGTTCAGATGAAATTCAAACTGGATAGTGCCCATTAAACTCGGACATGACTGACCAAACCTACCTAAGAAAAAACCTTACTGAATTTCAGGAAGGTGTTACTAATGCCGACATGTTCTCTTATAGTTCCATATATCTCTGTATTGAACCAACAAGTCATGCGCTCGACAGGTTGCATCTGCCATATAGCTTCTGCCCAGAAAGAATTGCACAGGTCAAGTACCGGTTGCCCATGATTGAAGAGTCTTTTGAAGTGGAAGAGGAAGTTTCCTTGCATCCATTAATCCATTACAAGAATATCCATTGAGGGTTCTTTTTAAGCAGAAAATTTATCCAATGACTTGTCTCTAGTGAAATCTATACTGGAAAAACAAAAGGGAAACCTCAGATTTGGGTCCTATCTATAACCCTATTCTCAATTGAGTCTCTAAACTATATTTTTCATCAATTGGGTCCCAATCACATTTAGTATCCTCATTTGGTCCATCCATCATAAAAATAAACCCAATATCGTCTAAAACCTAGAGTCGGGGGATTCAATTGAGGAAATTCTTAGTCACGTTGACTCAAGAAGGATCCAATGGGATAAATCGGGACTCGTTTGTTTAAAATTTAGTTGGGGACCTAATTGAGATAAGAGTTATACATTGAGGACTAATATGAGGTAACCACGAAACAAAAGCGAGAGGATCCGTGATGAGCGCCCACGTGAGATGTCGGCGATTGGGGTTTAAGCTTTTGACTCTAAAACAACAAGTGGGTACCACACGTATTTACCATTGCGCGTGACACATCGTTCAAAGAAAAAAAAGAGAGAGAGAGAGAGAGAGAGAGAGAGAGAGTGGAAGAAGAGGTAGAAGAAGAGAAAATTGGCCACAATTTTGCGGTGGAGCCGTGCCCCTGCCTGTGACCATTGATGAGCCATAATTTTTTCTGCATGAGAATACGGGTTTTAGGTGGGGATAGTGGGGACCCTTCCACCGTCTAAAGCCTTCTCTCTGCCCCACACTACCTGAGCCAATGGGTAGTGCTTGATGGGGATCGTCATAATTTATTTTTCTTTATAGCACTAGGGGAAAAAAAATAAAAAGGTGCTTGAATGCACTCATTATGTATTACATTACAGAAAACTCTAAATTATGTGAGTAAAATATGGAAGCAATCCATGGTCCACGATGAAAACCTCACTTTACTTTCAAAGAAACCTTCCATTTAATTATCACTAAGGGATAAAATAGTTTTTTTATTGGGACACATTAATCATTTTCTAACTAAATGGGGTCAGATCTATCTTTTATACCTGGTTATTAAATCCGGTCTGGCGGGTTGACCGGGAATCTAGTCAATCCGGTGGCTGGACCGGTTCGAGTTTAATAAAAGACCGGTCGAGGCAACAACCCGGCAAAACTCGATCACCCAACTGGTCAACTCATGACTCGTGGCGAGACCCGGTGTTTGTTTTTTTTTTCAAATATGGGATTTGAAACCCATTGGTTTCAAATATGAGATAAAAAACTTTTTGGTTTAAATACTTCAACTTAAAGGAATAACATATTATCTTTTCAATGTCCCCAAGGAGCGTAGCGTGATGGCAAAGGGCTTGAGATCTGCACAGCAGGTCTCGTGTTCGAGTCAGAGCGTGCACCTCTTGTAAGAGCCTGGGACAGCCGGGATTTTACTCGCTCACCTGGGCCCACAAAGTGCGCTTTCCGGGAAGTGAGGTTTCCTCGAATCCAAAAAAAAAAATATTATCTTTTCAATGTGGGATTTGAAACCCTTTCGTATATATACTCTATGTTCCCAAGAAAAAAGTTATGTTCTTTCAATGTGAGATTTGAAATCTATTAGTATATATACTCTACGTTCCAAAGAAAAAAGTTATTTTTTCAATGTGGGATAAAAAAACTTTTTGGTTTAAATACTTCAACTTAAAAGGATAATATAGTATATATTCAATGTGGGATTTGAAACTTTTTCGTATATATACTCTATGTTTCCAAGAAAAAAATTGTGTTTTTTCAATATGAGATTTGAAATATATACTTATGTTCTCAAGAAAAAAGTTATGTTCTTTCAATGTGGGATTTGAAATCTATTAGTATATATACTCTATGTTCCCAAGAAAAAAGTTATTTTTTCAATGTGGGATAAAAAATGTTTTTGGTTTAAATACTTTAACTTAAAAGCTTAACATAATATCTTTTTAATGTGGGATAATTTTTTTTTAAAATATTCTTTTAAACTTCATTATTTACAATATGTATAGCCTATATTTACATGGATTTTTTATTAATTTTTTCATATAAAATATTAAAATTTTAATTTTTTTTTTAATTTTCCGGGTTGACCCGAGTTGACTCATGAAACCCGTGACTCGGCCCCTTGACCGGGTCAACCCCCAGGCCGGGTTTAATACTATGCTTTTATATATTTTTGGAATAGTGTAATGCTTAAATATTTTAAAATAGTGTTATGTAGCATTGAGAAAAAAATTGAGAGTTCCTACAAATATTTATAAATATAGGGTCTTGTTAAGAAATATATTTATTTTATTTTATTTTATTTATTAAGAGTAAAATAATATTTTTAGTTTAGTCTATATATAATCTCTTTGTATTTAGGTTAAAACAAAAACTTCTAAATAAAGTGATCTATGAAACCCTAGCCTTTCCCCTTTCTTATGTTCGTATTTTCTCTTTGTTTAATTTTATATTGTTTAACATGGTATCAGAGCATGGTTTTATGGAACGAGGTTTAATCTTAAACACAGCTTTCATCTTCCCTTCAGTTTCTGCAATCTGATATTTGTGTTTTGTTTCTGCAAATTTGGTATTTGTTCTTCCTTTCAGTTTTTTCAATTTAGTATTTGTGTTCTATTTTTGCAACTTTCTTTGGAGTGATCATATAACTTTGAGAATATATTTGTTCAGTTTTTGTGATATTTGTTCAATTTCTGCAATTAGGTATTTTGTTCTTTGCTTCCTTTTCGTTCTAGTTTTTCTTTGTTTGTTGATTATGGCTAATGAAAAAGATGATTTTGCTTCAGTTTGTGAGTGTGAGGTTGGATGGAAAGAACCATTCATATTGGAGTTATGTAATGAAAAAAAATTTTAAGGGCAAAAAGATGTAGGGATATGTTAGTGAAACTTATGTGATACTTTGGAATACTGATGTGGGGTATGGTGCTTTGATAAATGCATAGAAAGCAAACAATGCAAAGATTATTACTTGGATTAACAATTATGTTGAGCATTATATAGGTATGTAGTTGGCGAAGTATGAGACAACAAATGAGGTTTGGGGTCATCTACAAAAGTTATTCATGCAATCAAATTTTGCAAAGTAGTATCAATTAGAGAATGACATGCGAGCTCTTCACTAGAAGAATATAAGTATTTAAGAGTTTTATTCTGCTATGACAGATCTTTAGGATTAATTGGCTTTTACAGAATCGACAGAATTAAAGACATGTGGTGCCTATATTGATCATAAAGAGCAGCAATGATTAGTACAATTTTTAACAGCACTTCACAATCATTTTAAAGGACTTAGAGGTTCAATTTTGCATCATTCGACATTGTTTTCTATTGACTCTGTTATCAGTAAGTTATTGGCTCAAGAAATACATCTTCAATCTTATTCTAAAAAGGAAATTATTTTTGCTTCGAATCGTTCTGTACTAGCAGTACCCTCTAAGTCATTCTCTAATCAATAAAATAAGCCTTACACAAGGGTTTCCTTCAATAAGTTCTATAAGCAGAAAAGTCATTGGAAGGCTTAGTGTCCCAAGTTAAGACAGTAGAATCAAGCTTGGAAGCTTGACAGTTAGTCATAATCTAATGCTCATAGACCACCTCATGGTTATAAACCACCACACCACAATACTGAAGCAGTAGTTTCATCATGCTCTATCATTGATCTTAGTACTTCGGTCGAGCAATTTCAGAAGTTTATCTCCTTACAACCACAAGCATTATCCACTTCTTCTCTCGTAGGATAGTTTCCTCGTAGTTCCTCAGGTATGTCACATTTTGAATGGGTCATGGATTATAGTGCTTCATATCATATGTCTTCAGATTCTTTATCTTTTACTTATGTGTCTCATTTGCCCTCTATTCCTGTTATAACTGTTGATGGCACTCTCATACCCTTAGCAGGTGTTGGTTCTGTTGTCACACCTCACTTGTCTTTCCCTAATGTTTATCTTATTTCGATACTTAGATTGAATTTTTATTTTGTTGGTCATTTATGTGATTTTGGTGATTATTTAGTTATTTTTCCTTTTCTTTTTGTTATGTACATGATCTGCAATCTTAGAAGCTAATTGGGATAGACCGTAGGGAGAATGAACTATATATTTTAGATGAGTTAAAAGTGTCAATTGTTGTTGCTGCTATTACTGTTGATTTGTCTTTTTTTTTTCTGTGTCCTTTCTCTTCTAGTTTTTATTTATGGCATTCTTATCTAGGTCATGTTTCGTCTTCTCGTTTGAGATTTTTGGCATCCATAAGAGCTTTAAAAATTTTGCAAACTTGTGATATTTCTGATTGTAGTGGATGTAAACTGACAAAATTTTCTGTTTTACTTTTTAATTGAAGTATTTTTGTTTCTTCTTCCCCATTTGACTTGATTCATTTTGATGTATAAGAACCTT
>Ga0307510_10010918_pt1 | contig 10791 bp, 11 predicted proteins | sample 12_EM_MG_FD_207224 | JGI IMG/M metagenome (GOLD analysis project Ga0307510, IMG submission 207224) | Populus trichocarpa ectomycorrhiza microbial communities from riparian zone in the Pacific Northwest, United States - 12_EM | ecosystem: Host-associated > Plants > Roots > Unclassified | place... | reverse complement strand
TTACTAAAAAAAATCAATAATTTTTATTTAATTATTTACAAATTTACCATTATTTTTTATTTAATGATTAAAAATCTCAAGTACATTTAAACATCCCTACACAGGCTACACTGCTTTAACATCCCCAGCTCCAGTACTGGAGTTGGCCCCCGGCTACACTGATCAACTGTAAATTCAAGGGGTTGCGAGGGCTTTTAAAAAGGGAAACAGCTGCTCGTTAGCAAGATTGACGGTGTATGTGTGAATGTATTTGGTTCAGAGTATTTTTTTTTTAGAAATATATTAAAATAATATTTTTTATTTTTTAAAAATTATTTTTAATATCATTATATTAAAATAATTTACAAAATAAAAAAATAATTTAAAACAATTTTTTTTTTTAAAAAAAAAACACAATTTCAATCACATTATCAAACAAAACTTTATAACAAAATGAAGAATATGCACATATGCTTTTAGCATAAAGTGTATACAAATTGAAAGATTAATATAATATTAGTTGTCAAAACAATCTCGCATCACTATCATCGCGTAACAAGGAAGACCAGTTGAAGGAAACTGCAAAAAAAATAAAAAAATAATAAATTCAAAATATCGAGCAAACTGATTAAGAACGAGGTTTGACTTGGTCTCATAAGATCTCATATCATTTGCTCTGCATTGAATTCTCGTCTTTGTTGAAAGGGATATCTCAGTATGGTATTGACTCTTTATATATATATATATATATATATGTATATATATAGAAAAGGAGAGAGAGTGAGAGCCGAAATAAAATGGAACAACGAGGTAATTACAGGCAGTATAATTCCTGACTATTCACAAACCTCATATGTTACTATGTTAGTGGACAGCATCTCCTCGCTCTTATGTACACGTCTCAAAACATTGCACATAACACACAAATAGCAAGCTTACATGCAACCTCGACATTATTTGTAAATAAAACAGGAAGAGTTTGAATTAGAGAAGAATCATAGGATCAGGAATATGGTGAGGGAGAGAAAGGCAAGCGAAGGTGAAGGAAGAAAAGGTAAGCAATGATGGCTTGGGACCGAAAGATGGAGGAGGCTGAATCACTCCATGGAGTTCGGAGAGCTCGAAAACGATACCCTGGGGTGCGGCAGCGGCCGTCAGGGCGATGGGTGGCAGAGATAAAAGACACAATTCAAGAGATTAGAGTGTGGTTGGGGACTTATGATACAGCTGGGGAAGCCGCAAGAGCTTATGACGAAGCAGCTTGCTTGCTTCGTGGAGCTAATACTCGAACAAAAATTTCTGGCCTTGCTCCCCATCTTCTCGTTCAAAGCCAGCTCTTCCCCTAAAGATTGTCAACATTCTGTTACTTAGGCTTAAAGCTAGAAACAATGCCTTGATACCAACTACCGCTTTTCCTGTTAACCAAGAGGAGAAAGGCAAGAGAAGTGGAAGAAAATCAGTTCGATCACTTCTTCGAAATGCCTGGAGATTTCATCATTGTTGAAAATAGTGATACCGCAAATAGCACTGCTGATACTATGACTACTAGTGATCACATGAGTGGTTGCTTTGAATCTAGTTATACCACAGAAGATCATAGGAACACATGGCGCATTTGAAGTAGATGATAACTGGAGTAATGTTGATGGCAATGGTCAAAGTGGACAGCAAGAAGGGAGAGGAGAAGAAGAGATTGATATGAGGCTGTTTGATTTTCAATTTGATGATGCATTAGAATCATCTTGCTACCATCCTCCATTTGACATAGCACAGGAGATGATGGAGCCAATGGAGCAGGAACATAACGGGGACGAGCCACCAAATGTTAGGAGAGATCATGAAAGCATGAACGCAAGTTCACGGCTTCTCTTTATGCCTATAATGGGGTATCCGAATGTTTAAGGCTGGCACTCAGATCAGGAGTGCCAGCAGTGGCAACTTGTGGATATGATTTGCCCTCTAACCTTAGAATCAACAGTAATAACAACGAAGAGGAAGAGAAAAGGGATGGAAAGGGAAAATATGTCGAAGAGGAGGTCCAAGAAGTCGTTGGGATTCCACATGCACCAACAGCAAGGTCGTCTTCTTCTCCCTCTTCATTGAGCAAGGAAGGTTGTGAATTATCTCTTTGGAGCTCGCTGGATCTTCCTCCTATCTGCTTCAATATTATTTAGGGGATATTGATCATAACATAAGCTAATAGTGTCGGTGCTATTTTTGTAGCAACTTAGCCTGGATTCTTCATGTTTCATTAAGCAACAAAATAAGCGACAATTGCAGTTCAGCGTTGCTTCTTTTTGGTTCATGATACAATGCAGGGATCAATAATGAATCAAATTCTAATTCTAGTTCAGCCGTGCTTGAGGCGCCAGGTTTGCTAACCCTCTTGGATTATTGAGTTGTATCCCCCATGTGCAAGAATTAAAGCAGAACAAACAGCTCTGCTAGAAGGAGAAGGAGGTCGCTTGCCTCCAGAAATAAGCTAGGTGGTTAATCACTTGTATAATTACACTGTACTTTCATTTTCACATTCTAATTACAATAAGATTTAGGAACCAAACCCAAGATTGGTCCTCTCATTCCACAATATGCTTGAGCATATCCATTGCTCCCGCAATATCAATAAGCCTAATTTTTAAACCAATCGGGAGGTTAAGCATCATTAATAGCTTCTTTTATTGGTTTGAATCATGATTAATATCTGCCTCTTCAGTTTTTCAAAGGTGGTTTGAGTTAAAAATAGTCAGGATACTAGGCGTGTGGTCATGATCCTCTAATAGATTTCCCGCAGGATCTTCTCAATCTGCTCAACTTTCCGTACACTCAAGATTTGTATGACCTAATCAGTAAGATAAAGAAGCTACTTAACTTTAATTAATGTGATGATCCAAGACTTTTCCTAGTCTTGGTGCAGATTGTCAAAAGTTTAGTTCCTTCCATTTACCTAAATCATATTTAAGGAACGTTGCCACCTTGCTTTACAACTTTAGCTAGAGAAAGTGAGGGAGAGACTTTAAGATGTTTCTGTTTGGTACCAAGTTCAACACTAAATTAATGGCTACAGAGCATATTCAATAATGCTGTGTTTTTTTTTTTTTTTTGCAAAGGTGCATGATTTAAAAGAGGTGATGACATTGTGGGGATAAAAAGGAACATCTAGGAGCATAAAATAGAAATGCAAATATTCATGTGACAGATTCTGAGACATTAGCATGACAGGCAAACAATCTGAGATAGACAGATTCATTTTATTTCCTTCGTCATGGCCAACTATCTAACCAATCCTTCTTTTTTCCAGCCCTAGTGTAACTTTGAATTTCTTTCCCCTTTTGTCCACACCCACTAGCAGGGCCACTGCATCTGTTGGGATTGTTTTCACCGCATTATGGTACAAAATGAGCCATCTTGGCATCCATTAACGATCAAGAAAAAAGAATTCAGTTTGTCATTTCCAATGGTTGGTTTTAGTATTATAATATCTCGTGAATGTTGAACATGCCATATCTGAAAGTAAATGCCATGAACACACACACACACGTATCTGTTTTATCTCTACCTGAACCAGCAGCAATACATGATTAGAAATTAGAATTCGTCCTCTCTAATTTTTTTGTTATACCATTCATGAAAAGGGTTTAAACCATTGAAATGCTCTAATTGAGGCACTGTAATCATGGTTTTGCTTAGGAAAGCAGCGATATAACCCGAGGATCCTTAGCTCTCCATGGGGATTGCTTAAGGTTGTTTTGATCTAGCAATGCTGCCCATGAGTGATTTACGAGTTTAAAAAAAAAACCTCATTTCTTTGTGTTAGAAATGCAGGACACGCCAGCTAACAACTCCATGAACAATTTCTTCGGGTAGAAAGAGAACGCAAATGTCATCAAAAGAAATATTAACCCTTTGGACAATGATCTTGGACAAGATGTGGCTGGAATTAACTGACCATGCGTGCTGCTTTCGTTTGATCATTTTGGTTGCAGTAATATAGTCTTCTCATTGTCCAAAGGGTGGGAACTACTCCAAACCATTGATTCAGCTCATGAAAAATGTGTTCATGTATCTCACTGATTAGCAGATCCAGAGGGTGTTTGAATAATCACGCTTTTAAGTGATTGTCCTCTGCCACTTAATCGGGAAACTTTATCTTCTAACCGCCCTCTCCTTCAGAGAGACAGAGAGAGAGAGAGAGAGCTCCTCGTCAACCCCATTTGCATAGTTTTTTCCGTATTTAATTTGCATCATATCTTCTTCCACCCCTGAACTTTTTGACATTGATAATGGTCCAAACCATGTGTTAACTACCAAAGCTTACATCATCGGTTTTTCTATACCATGTGGATTCGTTTATACTGTTGGATTTACATGCCTTTCTCTCTTTATCTGTCTCCTTCCTAGGAGGCCTATCTTCCCCGTAGCCCCCTGATTGAGACCTGCACACTTTCTTTAATCTTATATAACGGTCAAACAAAAAAAAAAAAGATTTACAGTGCCAATATGGTAGACGGCATCATTAATCTCTGGTGTGAAAGCATGATGCCTAGAGGAAAAGGATGGAGTTATATTAACAAGAATTGTTAAGACTATGAAATCATCTTGGTAAGAACATGTTTTTTGGGGAATGCAACCAATCACAATTGGTCTTTTTCATTCAGCTCAATAATAGAAAATGGAGAAATGAAAGCAATACAAGATTTTAAAAAACCCATCATCACAACTTTTATGGTGAGAGTGGTGATAGAATTATTTTTTTTGGGAGTCTAATTCAGTGAAGATAATTACGAACTTCCGAATCAAAGTTAACGAGTTGAGTAAAACTTCTTTCCTCTCGACAGGCAGTTGCACTGTGACACAATGGCTCAGCAAGGAATATCATGATGCCACATGTCTGCCTTACTGTAACTTGGAAACTGTGATTGTTTGACCAATCTTCTGTTTTTGTCAATATCTTGAAGGATTCATAATTTCATATAAACAAGAGCAGTGGACGATGCTAGTGGGCATGATGTGGTCCAGATTTATAAGGAAAAAAAATGGTTTGAATTATCCTAGGCTCCACACTAATGATATTGTCCCATCACCACATTCCAACAATGTTTATCCTTAAAAATATTTGGAAAGACCCACCTTCCCAAGTGCATGAATGGCCCCCAATCTCATCCCCACCTCCATTAATCATGTTAACAAAAGTTTAGGCAAAAGGGGAGGCCGAAGGTAAGAATAAATACCATGTGAACAGATCATGGCTAGAAAAAAAACAAAAACAAATACAGCGTTGAGGTGGTCTTTTTGTATTCGAGGATAGTTTTGGTGATACTGATCTTTACCGCCTGATAGAATTAGCTTTTGTTTATGGTGAATAGGCGGGGGATAAGTGATTTCCCACGCCTATGTATCATGCATGTATGTTCAATACCGACCGCAGAAAGAGAGGGGAGAGGAAGGAACAGAACATTCGCATTCATAATAACCCTACTGATGTCAAAGGATATTAGACACACAACACATCATGAGGAATGAGGAGGTCTGGATATCCCCTTCCATACCAGGCAACTTTTGCAAAACAGTCCATAAAAGCGTTGTTGGTAGATGTAAGCATCATTCAAGAAGAAAAACCACCTCTGGTTTGGTTGTGTAATTAGGATTGTCGGTAGATAAACACACCATTCAAGAATTAGGGCCTGGAATTGGGATTTCTTTGAATTTGCACAGGGGCTTTACTTGTAGGCAGGCAGTAGGCACACAGCACTAGCAAGAAGTAAACTGGGTAGCTCGGTTTGCTTGTGCTTCTGTCATGTCTCCAAGCCCTCACCACTTTTTGGTCCGCCAAGTGGTCCCAATAGATGAAACATGGCTACAATTTAGTCCGAGTCCATTCATCTAATGCAAGTGGATGGCAATGATGAGGATGATCAACAAGATGATGCTAAAATACTCAGCAGTAAATAAGGAGAAGGGAAAAAGAAATAAATTGTAAGATATAAAGGAGGACATGGAAGTCCAGTAGCTATCAGCTGACAATAATTTCCTCCTAATAAAATGTATGCTTTTCCTCACCCCATTTGACTTCAAATCAGAATCAGGAAAGAAGAGGGTAAAAAAAAAAGAGAGGTGAGGATAGTTTTATGGAAAAAGAGTGACTGCTAGTCAATGCATCATAAAGGGTATATCAGTAGCCCTACTAACCTTAAGATATGCTTTGTACACACACAGATTGCAATAACTACAAAACATCCTTACCCATTTTATGAGTGGGGCCTTTTAACTTTCTTTAAAGCCAGCCCAGACACCCTCCTTTGAACTTCACTACTTCGGCAACATTAAGCCCCTCTTCAGAACCAGACACAAAGAACCTCAGGAGCTAAAACCCAAACTCCTCTCTCTCTCTCTCTCTCTCTCTCTCTCTGCCTTAACTACAGTTCCTTCTGAGACACTCTAGCATTGATATCTGCAAAAGGAGCCCATGTCTTCTCTTTCCTTTTGCTTCTCATGAGAAGCAAAGTCCTTTTTTCTCACCGTGTTTTGTTTCGCTCTCTCACAACGAAGTCATGGAAGAGACAGAAGAGTCCAGTGGTAACAAGAAATGCACCACCAAGACCAGGACTTTCAGAGGAAGGACCAACACTCACAAGCATCATTATCACCAGTATCAGTATCAGTATCAATATCACTATCACTATCAGCACCAACTCTTGCAATACTCAAATCAATATGGTTTCTTTAACCATAACCAGTACCCGGGTTACTACCCAGCTCTTCTTCCTTTACCTCCACCAATACCTCTCCAACTTGCTCTAACACCGCCTCTCCCTCAAAACCATAGCTTTATATCGAAAACCCAGTTGCAGAAACCTTTATGCAAGCTAAATAACCCCCCTCCCCCTCCTCCTTCCCCCGCTCCTCCTACCTCCTCTGATACCAAAGGCCCAGCTGTTACAACTTCACCAGGTAACATTACTAATCTGAAACCACCTTCTGTTTCGTAATTTTTTTCAGTTATTTCTTGTTCTTCTTGTGATACCATTATATGCATGTATGTCCCTTGGAAGTTTATATTTATTGTTTCATGTCCCTTGGAAGTTTATATTTATTGTTTCAGTCCAAGGACTCTAGAGAAGTACTTGTGTTCTTTTGCTTTGAGCTTTTATACTACCGAGTTATTAAATTATGACAGCTCTTTCATTTTAATCTCCTTGGGTACATTAAAGTAGTATAGAGTTATCAGCAATGAGGAATCTAATTATTTACAAAAGGAGAATAATGAAGATATTTAATCTAATTGCCAAACAGATTTTTTCTTTTACTTATAAGAAATAGGACTCAAATGCTATAATGTTCTTGATTTTATTGTAGCTCTAGATCTTTTTAACCATTTCTAGATGATCTAGTATGAGACCAAACCATACCCAAGTGGTTGAATTTAGTTCCATTGACTTACGGATAGTTTTCACCATGTATGAACAGCTTTTGAGGGGCTTCAACAACAGAAGAATCGGCCTCTTAAAGGAGATGGTGGAAGGAAAGTCATGAGTGCCACCACACAATCACTAGTGGTTGCAAGGAGACCAGATTCTGGTGGTGTAGAAGGATCAGTTATTACTCTCCTTGCCAACCATTTCCCTGTTCAATTCGACTCCTCGCAACGAATTTTCCATTACAATGTGGAAATTTCTCCTAATCCTTCCAGGGAGGTTGCCCGGATGATCAAGCAAAAACTGGTGAAGGAAAATTCAGCTGTGCTCTCTGGTGCTCTTCCAGCCTACGATGGCCGAAAAAGTCTTTACAGTCCTGTTGAATTCCAAAAGGATAGGCTTGAGTTCTATGTTAGCCTCCCAATCCCAACTAGTAAGTCATCACTGCCTTTTGGAGAATTCAATTTCTTGCAAGAGAAGCATCAACAGCTCAAACTATTTCGAATAAATATCAAGCTTGTTTCGAAGTTGGATGGCAAGGAATTGAGTCGCTACTTGAGCAAGGAAGGCGATGATTGGATCCCTCTGCCTCAGGATTATCTGCATGCTTTGGATGTTGTTTTGAGAGAGAGTCCAATGGAGAGATGTCTACCTGTGGGAAGATCACTGTATTCTAGTTCAATGGGAGGAACTAAAGAAATTGGAGGTGGAGCGGTTGCATTAAGAGGGTTCTTTCAAAGTCTAAGGCCAACTCAACAAGGGCTAGCTCTCAATGTGGATTTCTCTGTGACTGCTTTTCATGAAAGTATTGGAGTAATTCCCTACCTGCAAAAGCGTCTAGAATTTCTTCGGGACCTTCCTCAAAGGAAAAAAAGAAGTTTGGTTGGTGAAGAAAGGAAAGAAGTGGAGAAGGCCTTAAAGAACATCAGGATCTTTGTTTGTCACAGGGAAACTGTTCAGAGATACCGGGTGTTTGGCCTAACTGAGGAAGCTACAGAAAATCTTTGGTTTTCTGACAGGGATGGAAAAAATCTGAGGTTGCTGAATTACTTCAAGGATCACTACAACTACGATATACAATTCAGAAACTTACCATGCTTGCAGATTAGTAGGAGCAAACCATGTTATCTTCCTATGGAACTCTGTATGATTTGTGAAGGCCAGAAGTTTCTCGGGAAGCTATCTGATGATCAGACTGCAAGGATACTTAAGATGGGCTGCCAAAGACCAAAAGAACGAAAAGCCATCATAGATGGAGTCATGCGAGGATCTGTTGGCCCAACAAGGTGATTCCAAAAGTGCTAAAAGAATGCTCCAGCGAAAGTTTTTCTTGAGTCTCTTGAAAGTTCATTTAAACTAATATTTTCACTCGGTCTTTAGTTTTTTTTAGATTCTTCACTCATTTGTTTCTAACTTTGTAAACCTTTTTCTTAACAGTGGCAGCCAGGGAAGAGAATTCAAACTCCATATTTCAAGAGAAATGACACGATTGAGCGGCAGAATTCTTCAACCTCCAAAACTGAGACTTGGTGATGGTGGCCATGTAAGAGATCTCATTCCTTCTCGCCATGATTGCCAGTGGAACCTGCTGGATAGCCATGTCTTTGAAGGAACTAGAATCCAAAGGTGGGCACTGATAAGTTTTGGGGGCACCCTTGATCAGAAGTCCAGCATTCCAAAATTCATAAACCAGCTATCTCAAAGGTGTGAACAATTAGGCATCTTCCTTAACAAGAACACAATGATTAAACCTCAATATGAGCCAACTCAGGTGCTAAATAACGTCTCCCTTCTGGAATCAAAACTCAAGAAGATCCACAGCGCCGCATCAAACAATCTCCAGCTGCTTATATGCGTAATGGAGAAGAAACACAAAGGGTACGCAGATTTGAAGCGAATAGCAGAGACAAGTGTTGGTGTCGTAACCCAATGCTGCTTGTATTTAAATCTTGGCAAGTTGAGCTCACAATTTCTGGCTAATTTGGCTCTCAAGATCAATGCCAAAGTTGGTGGGTGCACAGTTGCTTTGTACAATTCGTTACCCTCTCAGATTCCTCGCCTCCTTCGTTCCAATGAACCTGTGATGTTCATGGGAGCTGATGTGACTCATCCTCACCCGCTCGACGATATCAGTCCATCTGTTGCTGCTGTGGTTGGTAGCATGAACTGGCCTGCAGCAAACAAGTATGTCTCAAGAATGAGGTCGCAAACACATCGACAAGAAATCATCCAAGACCTTGGTGAAATGGTGAAAGAATTACTAGACGACTTTTACCAAGAATTGAATGAACTTCCCAAAAGAATTATATTCTTTAGGGACGGGGTAAGCGAAACCCAATTTTATAAGGTCCTTAAAGAGGAGTTGCAAGCCATTAGAGAAGCTTGTTCTAGATTCCCTGGTTATAGACCTCCCATTACTTTTGCAGTAGTCCAGAAGAGACATCACACAAGGTTGTTTCCGAATGAAACTGATCCATCTTCAACTCAGAACCAGTTTTCTGACGAAAATATACCCCCTGGGACTGTCGTGGACACTGTGATTACACATCCAAGGGAATTTGATTTCTATCTATGCAGCCATTGGGGAGTGAAAGGTACAAGCAGGCCAACACATTACCATGTCCTGTGGGATGAGAACCAATTCACTTCTGATGAACTACAGAAGTTGGTTTACAATCTGTGCTACACATTTGTAAGGTGCACCAAGCCAGTTTCTTTAGTGCCTCCAGCTTACTATGCTCACTTGGCTGCATATAGAGGCAGACTTTACCTTGAGCGATCAGAGTGCATGGCTTCCATAAGAAATGCTTCTACAATCTCAAGAGCAGCCCCACCAAAGGCAGCTCCTCTACCAAAGCTCAGTGAAAATTTAAAGAAGCTAATGTTCTACTGCTGATTTTTGTCTAAGCCTATGAATTCTTCAATTAATGACTGGCATCAATACAAACAGCACCTAGCTCCAAATGTAGCGCAGCCCATTTATCACTTTAGTGGCTGGATGCCAACGCTTAGAACTTGCATGATGTTAAGAACCTCCTCCTCGTAGCAAAACAAGAAACCAAGAGTTGTGCATTTCTTTGTCAATGAACTATGACGCATGTTCTTGTTTGGCAGGAAGTTGTCTGAATGGCAGAGACTTGCACAAACAGCGCCATTCTTTGTCTTTACTTATTTTCCGCGAAGAAGCAAAACTATTCCCTTAAGATACCAACCAAGTAGATTAAATTGGTAAATTATATTTGCTAAGATACGATTTGTACTAATTATTACATCTTGATGGATGGAAGTGGTTAAAAGACTTCAGGAAATGTGCGACGATGATCACCTGATCAGGAACCTAAGGAAAGAAAAAATACAGCCCATACAACCTTCATGGTATGTGCCAGAGAAATTAAAAGAA
>Ga0307510_10010917_pt1 | contig 10792 bp, 13 predicted proteins | sample 12_EM_MG_FD_207224 | JGI IMG/M metagenome (GOLD analysis project Ga0307510, IMG submission 207224) | Populus trichocarpa ectomycorrhiza microbial communities from riparian zone in the Pacific Northwest, United States - 12_EM | ecosystem: Host-associated > Plants > Roots > Unclassified | place... | reverse complement strand
CCCTGGTGCCAAGAAAATGTAGGTGAAACTTACGAAACCAGTACCTGTCAACATTGCTATTTTCTTAGAAATCATGACATTGAATGCAGAAAAAGAAAAAACATTTGGTTGAATTGATCAAACTTCATTCTAGAAATGATTTTTTAAAATTTTCTGATATTGACATTAAATTATAGTTAAATAAGAAATTTTAGGTAGTTTCTTTGTTGTTTGTTGTGGTAGATAAATTTTTTTTTCTAAATTTGTTTTTATTTTTATTTTTGTATTTTGTTTTGGTTATTGGCTTTATAGATAATTATAAAAAAAGAAAGAAAAAAAAAAGGATAGACATTTATATACCGTGTGAAATTAATTATATCATTTATAATATATGTCTTGTGAGAAAATAAATGGAAGGATGTAATCATCATCATTAAGAATATAGAATTTCATAGGGTTGACCTGATCGATGGCTAGGTGCTTTATTCTTTCTTAATTGTCTAGGTTCAAATCTTGAGGCCATCATCGTTGATGCTATATAATATAGGGTAGAGTATTTTACCAGGAGCACAAGACAAGTTCCTGGTTTCTTCGAATAAAATAACTAGCTAGCAAGCACTGGTAAATCCATACATTACCATATGGGGAACTACAACTCCACAACAGGCAGTGGTGCTTCTGCTTATTCTCGACTTCCTAGTAGTCACTATTCTCCTGATGATGATCACTCCCTAAGGGACCCTCTTCTACGCAATATTACACAGGTTAATTATGGATTTAATTAGTTTTTTTCTTTCTTTTTATTTACCACTTGATTTGCTGAACATGTTCATCTGGGTCTTGAACATTTAGTATGATAACTTTGCTTGTTGATTATGGCATGCAGAAGGTGGAGGAGCAACATCAACAGCTTCTTCATCATATTTATGAAGCAACTCGTGTAAAGGAGACAGTAAAATCGGCCACTACGTCTAGCTCTAGCTTTAACCCTAACCCTCCTCCCTCTAAGCCCATGCAGGTAATATTTAGGTTTTTAATTTCATTTCCTGATAAATTTTACGTCATCAGTTAATTTCGTGTTGAATATATATATATTTCTGATGTTTACTGCAACCCATGAAGGAGGAGCAAAAGCCGAATGGTCACCATGCCCTTGAAAAGGAGCAAAAGCCGAATGGTCACCATGCCCTTGAAAAGGAGCTTCATCAAGAGTTGATCAGGCATGGAGTTGCAAAGCCAAAAGCTTTAGCTTCATGCCCTTCATGTTATGTGAGTCGTTGATCCTTTCATTGCATCAATCCAAATGAACACATCATTTCCGATGAATATTTAATATATGATGTGAAATCTAATTAATAGCTGAAGATCAGGTAAATAATAATTTGCTGGTAATATATGGTTGTCTTCAATATTATTGTTAATTAATTTGTTATTGATGAAGAAACAAGGAGAGGCCATTGAGAGACTCAAGGAGAAGAATGCTAGTCTAGAGAAGAGAGTCATGGAGTTGACAGCTACTATAGAAGAGATGAAGAGGACTAGCGATTCATACATAATTAATAATAATAATATCAAGATACCTGCGGCAGGCTCAGGCTCAGGCTCAGGCTCAGGCTCAACACCCCATCAGAGCAACATCAACACTCCAATTATACCTGATGATCTTGTAAACCTGCAAACCAGTCCAGTTCCTGATAGCAGTACCAATGAAATTGAGATGAAGAATGATTCAATGATGAGTGAACAAAGCTCCGCGACACAAGCTCTACAATCTGAGATCATCTATGGATCCCTGAATGATCTTACTGGATGCCTAGTGGTTTTGATTTTTCTAGTGGCCGTGCTCATTGGTGTTTCACTATAAACAATCATCATTTCATAATAATAATTAAGACATATATAAATATCTTATGCATGCATGCATGTGCTCATGATACATGTCTTCCATGATTTTTGTAGCGTTTATATAGTACATTGAATAAAAAAGACCAAGTTTGTTTTTTTTGCTGTCGGTATTTTAATTATTTTGGATATTGACTTTATAGTTTTTTAATATACTCTTAATTAATGATTATAAATAAAGAAAGAGACAAAGACAACCCTTTATATTTTTTATTTTCATGAAGGTTATTTCATGAGGTTTGCTAAAATAAATAAATAATTTAAGTCTACATAAGTAGATATATATATGCAGACAGACACAACACCCTGCTGACTAAATTACTAAACACTCCTCATGACAGTCCAATTACAGTTTCCCACGTGGAAATGTTATTAACCAGTCAACGGTCTTCTATCTCGTGAAGCTATCATTAATTAATAGTCCAAGAAAAAAAGAAAGAGTTGAGTATTTGATAAGTAATTTTATTTTACCGAATAAAGAAAAATAAAAGGAGAGGAATTATCATTGACCTAATCAAAGGATTGCACTGTTCGACAATTAAAATCAATGTTTTCATTAATATCTTGTTGTATCACTCTCTTATATACCACCCGTCTAGTCTCAATACCATATATTCTCAACTTTTTAATTTAATTATTTTTATAAAATTAAAATTAGTTTGAGTTGACTTGAGACTCAGTTGATTTGAAATATAAATAAATACAAGTAAAAAAAGAGAAAAAGCTTAGTTGACATGAACAAAAATCCAAGTTGATTGCGACCGAGTCAAAATCCGACCCTCAACGAGTTAATTTAATTTTTTTTGGATAAAAACAATATCATTTTGATTCTTTAAAAAAATGAGATCAACCCGGGTCAAATCTCTTGATTTATAACTCGGGCCTGCCTTAGATCGATCCCGAGTTGAGTCTTAGAAGCTAATTAATTTGTAATTTAATATATAATATATTTTTTTGTTCTTCTGGGGTATATGCGTTGATTAATAAAAGTGAAGGGTTTGAAGTTTGATTTCATCATCTCATGTTGTTGCTAGTTTCAAAGAAGTAACCTTTTGAATTTTGCTGCTGATTAAACTTTCGATTTCGGCCCCATGATAATTAATTAACCTGGTAAGTTCTTAGCTAGCAACTAGAAGAGGACTTGTACTCCTGCCGGTTTGGTATGCATCATGATCAGAATTAATAAATGAGAAGCTTCAGCTTAATTCCTTGAGTTGCCTTTTCAATATTTAGGTTACATGTAGTGTTGACCTTTACAATTTCAAAGGTCTTGCCTTTTCATTAAGGTTACTTAGCGTTGGCCTTTACTATTCAAAGGTCTTGCCTTTTCATTTAGGTTACTTAGCGTTGGCCTTTACTATTTCAAAGGTCTTGCCTTGTTGTCTTATATATATATATATATATATATATATAGCTTGCCTCTTGTCATTAGTTTATATTATAACCTTCATAGATTCTTGAATGATTATCTGCAACTTGCGGGGGTGCTGACTGATATATGAAGAATAGAGTTCCAAGTTGTCATTTTTATAATCCAAGTTATTAGGTAATATTTTTTTTAAAAAAAAAAGATTTTTCTCTTGTCATGGAATGTTTTGTACTATTTTCTAGTATCAGTTGTTGCTCAGTGAGTGGGATATATATGAATATCTAAATTATTGAGCTGCTAAATATATAGTTGTAGAGATGTGAAAGCTTATATATGTAACTGAAATCGTTTGATGAGCAGTTTGTACCAAAACCAGTACGATCAGAAAGTTGGCAGCATCAATATGGGATGCATACATTCAAGGAATCAGGGTCATCATCATGATCCTTATTGGTGTAGGGCTTCATCAAAATATCCAAGCACTTCTCTATATTCAGCAAGGCATGCTGCTTATGATGATGGAAGAAGCAAGCTGCATTCAAGGTATTCAAGAAATGGTGACGATTACCATTCTCTTGAGCAGGTGAAAATGCTTCTCCCTTGCAGCTACTTAATATCTAATTAATTTAGATATCTGAGTTGTTGCCTCCTCATCCCCACTTTTTGTGGCGCCCACACACACCTGCTGCCATTAGAGGAATACAAGAGTTTTTCCTTCTGTATTTTTGAACATTGAGTTCATCTGGCTATTGCTTGTATTTGCCTCTAGAACTAGAAAAAGAAATAGTAAAACCTGATCGCACAACTTATGTAGGTTACGAAAGCTCTTGTGCAAGCTGGTCTGGAATCTTCCAACCTTATTGTAGGCATTGATTTTACCAAAAGCAATGAGTGGACCGGCTCGCGGTCTTTCCATCATAAGAGCCTGCATCACCTTGGGGATTCTCTGAATCCGTATGAACAGGCAATTTCAATAATAGGAAGAACGTTGTCAGATTTTGATGAGGATAACCGCATCCCTTGTTTTGGCTTCGGTGATGGTGAGTCATCTATTACCTTTCTTGCTCAATGCAAGATGCATGGCATATTTATTCAGCAATTTGCTATTCCAGTACTGTTTTAGGGGCATAGAATGGACTGTTGTATCATTGAAGTCTTTAAATTCGTTTGCAGACACAACTCGTGATAAAAAAGTCTTTAGCTTCTATCCAGATGATCAAGTATGCCATGGCTTTGAGGAAGTCCGGAGTCGTTACAGAGAATTAGTCCCCCATGTTCACTTAGCTGGTTAGTTTAAACGATTCTTCTTACATTGATCACGTCAAGTTTTCCTTTGACCTACTTCTGGTGAAACATTTCTTGCGTTGAGCCATGACAGGACCAACATCTTTTGCTCCAATCATTGAAACTGCTATTGAAATTGTGGACAATAGTGGTGGTCAGTATCATATTCTTCTGATCATTGCTGATGGACAGGTCAGTTCCTTCTACTTTGAAGTCTGCAGATGTAACTATTACCTCTTAAGAGTTTAAATCTTTCCCTGAAACGTTTTTTTAATGCTCTTGACTGCATGATATGTCAGGTTACAAGAAGTGTAGACACTGCTAATGGACAGTTAAGTCCTCAGGAGCAGAATACTACTGATGCCATTGTAAAAGCAAGGTATTAATATTCTGAAAAATGTATTTTTTCAACATTTTGCAGTTTGTGTTTAACAAAATCTGTATTTTTTTTAATCCTTTTGCAGTAATTATCCCTTGTCAATTGTGCTGGTTGGAGTTGGTGATGGACCATGGGACATGATGCATCAATTCGATGACAACATTCCTTGTCGGGCTTTCGATAATTTTCAGGTTGAAATATTAACTTGGGGAACTTCGACAGAAGCTTCGAATCTTTGAAGTCGGATTGATTGCTAATGCGTTGTTCGTTCAATGCAGTTTGTGAATTTCACAGAAATTATGTCGAAGCACATTCCCGTGTCGAAGAAGGAGACAGAGTTTGCTCTGAATGCTTTAATGGAAATGCCATCCCAATATAAAGCCACAATAGACCTCCAACTCTTAGGGTAATATGATATCCACTAACATTCAGCTTAGTAGTTGAAGTGTGTTCTAGTTTTCTTACAATGATCTATAGCCTGCACTCTCATCATCATCTACTTGCAGCTTCCAAAGAGGTACTCCTGTAAGGAATATTGCTCTTCCTCCTCCACCTGGAAACAGCTCGGTTAATTCCTGTCCCAAATATAGCAGCAATAATGCTTATGCCCCGTCTGCAGATCATTCTTCAGACAACAGGCGGGTAGATCTCATATTCTAGTCTTCTGAGATAACGTGAAAGTTTTTCTCTTGGTTACCCAGTTTTTAATTGTTTCGTTATGCTTTGCAGCAATGTCCCTTGTGTTTATGCAATAAGAAAGATCTTGCATTCGGCTGCGGACATCAGGTAACCTAAAAACAACATGCATATGGACCTAACATTGCCATCTCTTTCCTGACAATTATGGCTCGTTCTGATTTCCGCAAATCTTTTGCAGACATGCTATGATTGTGGGAAATACTTGATGCGATGCCCCATTTGTCGAGCCTATATAACCACAAGGATAAAATTGTACGAGTAAGCTGAGCAGCAACTATAACAGTTATAACAGTGGGAACCTAAGACATTGTTTACACACTTGTGTGATTATAAATTATGGAGGGTAGCCCGAAAAATATTAAGAGATTGGGCAACCTCTATTATCCTTAGCTTCTTCTTTTCTTTCTTATTAGGATTCCAATCTTTTTTTGTTCCGCATCATATAGAAAGTTGACAGGACAAGGCGTTGTTAGATTAATGCTCAATTTCCATAAAACTGCTCTTTAGCTATTGGAGAACCTCTCAAATAATCACTTCAACACAATAGCTTTAGCTATTAAATAAAATTTTAAAATATGATTTATATTATTCTCTAACACATTCCCTTAAATGAAAGTCTTTTGGGTTTAAAACTTGCACAAACCCCATTACCTTATGCTTGATTTTTTATCAAATAAATGGGGATGGTGACATTCAAACTCATGAATGTTTGGTCATCAAGACTCTAATACTATGTTAAAAAACCAATTCAACCTAATAGCTTAAGCTATTAGGTGAGGTCTCAAGCATAGTTTTAAAACATGGCCCGGCCCGGAGCTGGAACTGGGTCGGGTTGAAGAAAAAACAGGGGAAGGAAAAACCCGGTGTAACCCGGTAAGACCCGGTCAAAAAACTGGTTGCAACCCGTTGACTTTTGTTTTTTTTACTAAAACGACGTCGTTTTGATTAAAAAAAAAAGAATTGACCCGGACGACCCGGTAACCAAATCAAAACCCGGAACTTGGACCTTGAACCAGACCGGGTCTAAAAACTATGGTTACAAGATATAACTTATCATCATCCTAGATATTTCACATCTCTCAATTCCTTTGACCCCTTCACTGGAGAAGATATTTATAACTTATCATCACCATCAGTTTCACAAATAAACCTCAGTACCTTAATTTATTACGTGTGGTAATTTTCTGGCCTAAATTTTATGTGATTAAGGACATTATAACCAGACAAATGATCGGTTGTGATATTAAACAAGGGAAAGATTTCTGATAAGTTGCGTTAAGCTCTAATTAACAGTACTTTCTAATAATTATATTACCTTTTTATTTTCTGCAATTAATATTACTGTAACATAAGAATTTTCAACAACAGCAGAGAAAATATATATGGTGACGTTGCCGATAATTCTTTTGTTATCCACTAACAGATAAAAGGAGGATCGATCGATAACATCGGTACCTATAAATCCAGGCATGCAATCCAGCTCCCAAGAGCTTCTTAAGGATAGGTAACAGTACTGTTCCTGCAGAGTACTCGATCGTTCCATCTTCCGATCACACAGTACTGCTACCATGTCACAATAAGGTTTAAGATGACAAATATATCAAAACAACAATAACCTTTATATATAAATACAAGCTCTAAGCCTTAAAAATCATATATAATTAATGTTAGCATGCGGTTCTGCCTGTATGATAGTTTTGTGATGGTGGCATGCAAGGCCTGCTAGCTGGGCATCTTTTCTGTTTAAGAATGAATTATACCTCAGAGGCCAGCATGTAAGCACCTAGCTAGCTAGCTATTTATTTATTTGGTTACCACCTATACCAGATTCCATAATATATAGTACTACCATATTAAATCAATATTCAAACCTTTATGAATAAACACATCAAAATATTGTTTTTTGTGGTCTTGCCTTTCCAGCAGGATTGAAGCGGCGGTGAATCGGAGTGGAAATGCTGTCCAAGTTGGTCTTGAAGAAAGCCTACATCAGTACTAGCCATGCAAAAAAGAAAAAAGAAAAAAGGAAAGCCTACATCAGTACTAGCCATGCAAAACTATGGATTATTATGCACGATGAACCATCAAAAAACACACAAGGGCAAGTGATTGGAACATCTATATATTTATCTGTCCAGTGAAACGAAGGGTAGGCGAATTAAGGTGATCATTAATTAAGCTCGGAGAAGTTGAAATAGCTAGGAGAGAGAGGTTTCGTATATTAAGACTTTGTAGCTAGGATTTGATTATAAGGATTTACATGAGAGAGAGAGAGAGAGAGAGGGAGAGGGAGAGGGATGGTGTAGTCCTGCTTTAGCAAGGCGTTGACGACGGTGATGGGGATATATATGGGGATGGCTTTATCAATGTCCTTAATTTATCTAATGGCGGTGAAACCTTGGGCGCCTACAAGCGGCCTTCAATGAAGTTTGAAAACATATATTTGATTTAATTAAAAATAATTTTAGAAATTAATAAATCTATAAACAGCGCTCTATATTTATCCAATAGGATACTAGCTAGAGATTCCTAAATATTATTTTAAATTTATTATTTTCTGTACGTATAAATTTTAGAAACTGAACAATAACATGGCCGGACATAACATAAACACAACAAGAAAGAAATTTATAGCAAGAAAAGTCAGCCAAAATACTGACTAGGACATGAGCTAGGATAGATACACAATCCATAAATCTCACTTTATTTTTTCTCACTCTGTACAATTTTTCCCTTTACATAAGAAAATCCTGACTTAAGCATTGTTATATGTTCATCAAAGAACTTATTTTTTCGAAACTAATCAAATTGTAATTTTTGTGTAGATTTTTTTAACACTTCATCATATTCTATATATGAATGTTTAACACACCAAAATCATTCCACGTACATGGAAACTTCATCATTATCGACTTAAGGGTGGTCTGCCAAACCCATCATGGATATTGGCAAAGGAATAATAATAAAAATAAACTAAAAAAATGCACACAGAAAGTCTCCTCTCTGACGGCTCACAGATTTCCAGTACTGTGTGGTTTAGTGCTCTCCATGCAAAGCGTAATGGCCCAACTTGTTACTGAAAGTGTGTGTGTGTTCAAGCACGCAGTGAAGCAAACAAATCTTCCAAGTCTTGATAATTAAGGACGCCCGCTCATAGTCAGTGATGGCAGCTCGCTCATAGTTACTGAAAGCTGTGTGTATGTGTGTGTTCAAGCACGTAGTGAAGCAAACAAATCTTCCAAGTCTTGATAAGGAGGCCGCTCATAGTCAGTGATGGCAGCTCGCTCATAGTTACTGAAATCAGTCAATCTACATATTAAGCTTAATAAAGGACAAAAAAATGCCCTTACAGAACTGATAGACACTGCACTTTTAGTTGATGAACAAGTACATGTTTGCGTTCGTTGTTGAAATTTTTTTCAAATTATTTTTATTTAAAAATATATTAAAATAATATTTTTTTAAAAAAAAAACCTCACTTTTAATATAAAACAATTTAAAACTTCAAAAAATTAAAAATAATCAAAATTTACTGATGCAGCCCCAAACAGGAGCTAAGAAGTAATGAAAGAAGAAGAGACACCCCACTTGCTCATAAATTTCCAAGCGGCCTACGGAAAGTATATGCAACTTTGTGGTATTAATAGGATGTTATAGACAGGATACGTACTCTAATGGTGGCTTTCATGGCTAGCCTCCTCTTGGTGGCATTCTTTACCATTTGTGCTCATGATGCATGCAACTGAAGGTTCTTGTATGTTGATTATCATAAAATTGATAAATACAATTACTATATTGCGATCACTTTTATAGATAAAATTTTGCATTCCTGTATTTTTCAGTAGATACTGACAAAAAAATTCTCCTAGTATATACTGAAAAAATAACAAAGGATATTATAATAAGATTCAAAAAGACAAATTATACGGTGACATGATATTTTTACCAATAGAATAACCAATAAAGTTTCTGAAGAAATAATTTCATCGATAATGCCGTCAATGATATTTGATTTATAACCTGGTGATCGACCCTCATCTCTCCCTCCCTCATTTCTCTATTTTTCTTATGCATTTTTTTCTCCAACAAACAACCACCCCTTCCCCACAACCTCAACGCAATTCAACCTCCCACAACACTTAGTTTGTCAACATTGGTGTTCTGATTCAAATTTTATAAAGGATTATCCACTTTAAGTAAACAAATCTACCATTTTTTTTATTTGAACTCAATTTTAAAATATTGATTTTTTTCATATTTTTTGTAGTATATGTATTTTGTTTGGGTGTTTACTTGTTTTATAGTTTTTTTCATATAAATTTGTTGTATGGATTTATGATTTGTACATGTTAGGGTTTGTTTTAGATTTTGTAAAATTGTATTTGTTTATAGATTGATGAAACATATGTAGAATTTTTTACTTAGGTGTTTTGTGATAAAATAAATAATGACTTATTTAACGGGTCAATTTTATATTTTTGTCAATCTTATTGTTGAGTTGAAATTTTCGGTAAATATATAAAAATTTGAATTTATATAGATATTTAATAATGAATTAAAAATACTATTAAAATAGATTGAATAAGTTTGAGCTAAATCAATATTTTTGTAAATTATTTAGTTAACGTAGTTAATTAATACATATTGTCATCTTTATTTTATATAGGTTTGATATAAGTGTTCATGGATGTATAGAGATTCACCCCTAAAAGTTGTGGAGGATGGATTATTGTAATGAGGTTCAGAATTTTATTAATAACACACTATCTAATCCAAGAAATATTAGTTAAGAGGGTATAGATGTCTATGCAAGAGATATAAAAATAAAAGGTTTCTTGATCTAAATGTTGTAACGATGCATCTTCTACATAAAGGGTTCATGAAGAAATACATGTGTTGGCAAGCATATAGAGAATCATATGTTCCTCACGATACCATGGTAGAAAGGATGGTTGGCTTAGCTTCTAGTTTTAGCAACGTGCATGAAGTTTTAGATGACAATAGTAATATTTCTTATAGGATTATGATTATGGATACGATGAGAATGAATCAGGGTCATACCAGCTAATGTTCAATCATAGATTAAGAACCTAATGTGATTGCATAATTTACCATGAAAGTGATCGATATGGTCTCCCTAGTGCGATTGCACAACTCTCCAATAATAGGATGAACAATAC
>Ga0307510_10010916_pt1 | contig 10794 bp, 5 predicted proteins | sample 12_EM_MG_FD_207224 | JGI IMG/M metagenome (GOLD analysis project Ga0307510, IMG submission 207224) | Populus trichocarpa ectomycorrhiza microbial communities from riparian zone in the Pacific Northwest, United States - 12_EM | ecosystem: Host-associated > Plants > Roots > Unclassified | place... | reverse complement strand
GGCGAGATGAGAGTCGCATGTGAACAGCTCTTTACCTTCCAATCAGATTTCGTTCTTGCTTTGCTCATGCAGATGGCTGAGGTAGGTCACACTGGAACTTTCTCTCTCCTTGTATCTCATGACATGTCCAAGAAGTGGAAAACGTGCGTGACCCCTTTCATGGTAACTAGATTGGTGGTTCAAACTGCAGCGGATTTCGGGTTAAATTTTTTAAAATATAAAATAATATCCAGTGATAATAGTGTTTTTAAAGGAGAAAAAAATTTAAGATTTAGTTCATTAATTGAATAATCTTAATTTATTTGATAGTATTATTGAAAAAAAGTCAATGATTAATAAACAAAAATAAATGCTTGCTAATATTATAAAAAAAAATCCTCTAAATTTCTTAACATATCTTGAAGATATTATTTGATAACAAGGTCATGATAAACGTGTAAAGAAAAAAATAAAAGAAATTTAAAGCTCAATTATCAAAAAGACAAACGTTGAAGAACAAGCTGGAAAAAAAATTTAATTTAAAAAAATTAGAAAAAAAAACTTGATATGATAACCCCTCGTAAAAAACAAGAAAAATTACGAAGCTCAAGACATAATAAACTAATATCAAATGATAAAAAAATTACAATTTTTTTTTTAAAAATAACCTAGAAAACCAAAATTAAATAAAGATAATCTTAAAAACAAGTGATATACATCACAATACCAAAATTATTTTATAAAAAATAAATATAAAAAAATCACGAATCAAGTTAATTTTTTTTTCTTTTAATGTCAATCTCATCATTTCCCATGCAACCAAAGCATTAAATGACTAAAAAAAAATCATGGAACACAATTTTATTTTCTTAATTTTAAAAATATTTAAGTCATTCTATTATACATTTAAAATATTAATATAAGAATAACAAATAAATCATATAAAAAAAATATTTTTACCACCAATAGCCTAAAGAATTTTGTTTGAGAAGTGCATATGATAATTTTACTATTCCACAGTGAAACTGCGAGGGCTGTATTATTAACGCTCCCGCTCTCTTCCCGCCAGCAACTTCCATTTTGTGAGATGCTCGGCTTTGCGATTTTGGACCAAGAAGCTTTTCAAAATCTAAAAATAATTCTATTTCAATCAGCAATTACAAATACAGTGCAACATGACAAACAAAGAAACAAATGAACGAGGTGAGAGAGAGAACAAAAAAAAATCAACTGAAAAGGCAGTGTAAATCAGAATAAAAAACCACCGGAATCCTTTCCAATCTTTGTTGTAAAAAAGTACTCAAAATTTGGGGCAACCGCAGGGCAAAAACACTCTCCAAAAGGCTTTTTGGCTTGACCTTGACAGAGCAGAGCTTCTGCGACAAGGTTTGATGTCTACTCGCAGCACGCTGGCTGGTGCTCCTTCTGCAACTTCTCCCAAAGACATAATACTAACCTTGGGCTTTGATAATGGGCAAGAATATAATCTGTTTCACATCCAGCATTATAAAACCTGTCATCGGTCATGTAATGCACTTCTTGACCACTGTTCTTGAATTGCTCAATCCATATGCCCATCGCAACATCTTCTAGTTTAAAAAGCTGACAAAAAGCAGAAAGATAATTAAGAGAAAGCAAGAAGAACCAACAGATGATGTAGCTCCATTGTTCTTTTCTTATGCTTGAAATAAATGCATCAACTCCAAGGACAGAGAGAGATGAAAGATGTACAATCGTAATAACATAGAAGGTGTTTAGTATTCTTCGACTTGGAAACCAAAAAACATGATCTTGTTTCTTGAATTCTCCATTAGCTTTTTTTGCAGTTCCCTAGATGTCAAGGAAAACCTTTCCACATTTTCATGCTTGCATTTAAATGATAAAAATATGTGACGGGTGGCTTACCAAGCAGAGGAGAGAAGCAAGACCACTCAAAGCAGATCCTAACACCTAATGAATATTGCAATAGCATTTCTCAGCTTTTAAGAGAAATTTACCTTGAGATCTCTTTCCTGGTGGCCTCGGACAATGAACTTTGCAATGTCCCGTGATATAATGTAACCGGGGCCATGAGCCCATGGTGGATATGCATCATGTGGCCATTCCTGCAAAAAATGACATTCAGCAAAATAAAATAAAAAAACTATCCGGGTAAGAGGTGAATCAGAATGCAGCAGAACAAATATAATCAATATGCAACTCAACCAGGAATTGGGGTGCTTGCCTCGTTGCTGATATACCATTTGCTGTCTCTATCCCTGTGAGGCGATGAATCAAGGGATATGCGACCATACAAGAGACCATTTGATGGCTTTTCCTTGAGGCTTGTGAGTACTTGATCAATCCTAACAAAAGCATCGTCGTCTGTTTTCATTATGTATTTAGCAGGGAGAATTTTGGTCTGCATTTTCAGCAAAGATAAATGAGTAACAAAACAGGTAAAGGAGACTGAGAAAGTGGTTTAAGTACAAATCATTACATACTCCCATAATGCAGATTGCAATTGTTTTCAAACTTATCAGGCTGTAATAATCGACGAAAGGCATCAATTGGATATCTCCATATACCAGGGCTTCTTTCCACAGCTCAAGATTGACTTGACTGTTCTTGTGCTGCAGGGATGAAAAATACCAAATTATTTATCAAATAATTTTTCTGAATGCAACCATGTTGCACATCTTAGGCATGATTTGCATAAAACCAAATTAATTATCAAAGATGCTAAATGGTTGTATATTATTTTACCCAATATTTATCAGAAAAAAGGCTCACGTAGCATGAGCCACATAAGATTGGCAGTCTCAGGAAGTAGCATTCATTAATGCATTTCAACTATTAAGAGACATTAACCAATACATTGCACATACAGCTAAAATGTAATCTAAATTGCAGAAAATATAGCACATCGGAAGTTAGAAGAATATGGAGATTGTCTTTGTGTGTGTGTGTGTGAAGTTTGCCATGGACTACAACTCATCACTTACCAGGCCAATGAAAAATCGCACAGCTACATCCCCTGAGCGTGCAGCCTCATATTGCATCCAAGACCTCCTCAGTGCCATGCGACGCTCGAAATTGTTTCCAGTGGAGAAAATCCCAATCAACATTACAAGTCTCTTTCTTGTTACCAGTGGAGCTTTCAGGTGCTCAACATCCACCACTAAGTCATTATCTTCAGGTACAGGCAACCCTCTTGCCAAGGCAGATAAAATGTCCACACCACCAGTCACTTTGACCCCGCTCACTAACCATGGTTCAAGTTTCTGCACATAGAGAGTGAATCCAATGGGATGCTCGCTACTATGAAGCTGATATAATATCAACAAGTTATAATTCCAATTTTTTTAACTGTTTATAACACCATACCTTACCTCCCTGTACACAAAAGATGTTTCATGCCTTCCATTTACTGTCATATGGAATCCCTCCAAACCAACCCATAATGTAGCAGTGAAAGCATTTCCTTCAACAAATGGAAAATTAGCTCTTTCATGGGCAATTCCTTGGGAAACATTGGCTGATACATCACCAACAGAGCTGGCATTTCCATTTTCTTCCATGGTGCTTCTGACAACTTTTTCATTGCAAAGCACAAGTCCATCAACTGTCATATTAACTAATAGGTTAGATTACCGTTGCTATTTCAAGAATCTTTAGATAATGTTGCTATTTCAAGAATCTAACTTCAAACTTCTTTTCCATGTAAAAAGGTGGGGGAATGGAAAATACTCCAATACTCTAGAAGTATCCACCATTCCATACTCCATCCACTTAAATAAAGCCATGTGTACTAATTGATATATCATATTAAAGTTGATATGAATTTTATTTGTATTTTCATATATTGTTTCTATTTTCCTAAATCACCTGAATCATAGTAATTTTAATGATGATTGTCAATGAGTACATATGGCTTCATTTAAGTTAATGGAATAAGGAGTGGTGGGTAATCCTGGAGTACTGGAGTGTTTTTCAAGGGGGAATAGGCATTGGGATTAGATGCAACTAGGAAAAGAGGTGGTGTGAAAGAAAAAATCCTTCAAAAAGGACTAGGATGCCAGTTCTAATGATAAGGTTATTCTAATGTTCGTTTTTTTTCCTTTTAAGTTCAATGTGGTAAGTGAGTTCCAGTCCATTACAAAAACCAGACAAAATTTGAAATATGTTCAAGACAGAGAGCAGATACATTTGTTTACAGTTACCGCAGCAGAGTACTTGACATGATATTTTTCCCTAAAACAGTGGTGCTATAATCCTATGCTAGTTTAAATGCAATCCAATGGAAGATTATGAAAAATTCTTTTTAAATGTAACCAAGCACCAGCTCTATGGCATCTAAAGCTTGTCATAAAATGATGGTATCCAAAATATAAGACATGATCATACTATTATAACAGTTCAAATCAAGGATGAGTTTCGTGAAGGAAATCAAAACAAAGCGGGCGCAAATTTCCCAGATCCAGTGTTGTATGATAGACTATTTGATAAATAAAACAGCCTAATCTGTGGAGGGAAATGAAGCAAAGCCCAAGAAGAAATTAAAACTGAAGCAGCATCCTTCTACAATACCAGCACGTTTACCATAATTCTCTTCTATAATTGCTGTCACATGAAAGGACTCCTGACCAAAGCAATATGGATATTCCAATTTATATCATATCTATTTCCATTCGAGGTACTTGCTTAACTAAATTATACCAACACTATTTTATTGATGGTACCTACCAAGAAAACATTGTAAAGTAAGGTTGTCAATTCCGTTTCGGTAGGTGTTTTGTTTTTTCAATTGGAATGGAATGTTTCAGTTTCGGAGTGTTTCAGCGTACCGTTACGAGGTTGTACTGTTTATATATATATATTCAACAAACATAATTCAAATTCAAGATAAATTAATTATAAATTATGCAATACAAACACAATGCCAAACAAATATAATTTCAAAATTTAAAATATTTCTAAATAGTCAAGATTAAATAGATCTTTAACTTAAAATAATTCAACTTAAACAAAATATCAAAATATTATGAAAGTAAAATGTTTTAACACAAATATTTTAAATATAAAGTTAGGTCAATGTCATCAAGGCTAATGGAATCTAAAGCATTCTTTGTTTTGCTCAAATTCCTACAAAGTATAAACATGAAAAAAACAACATGAATATAAACCATATATATTTTAAAAAATTAATATCATTGTTAATGAAAATAGTAATAATAATTTTCAATATTATTTTCAATATCATTGTTATTGAAAATAGTAATGAAAAAGAGATTTTGTTCCGTTTTGTTCCATTTTTTGAATTGGTATGGAATGTTTCGGGCATTCCGGGCGAAACGGAACGAAATTGACAACCTATGTAAACCGAAACATCATTAGTTAATTTAACTAATGTATTCACAAGATTAAAAAAAAAAAAACACATACGATTACCAAGTGCCACGAGTCCAATGGCTGCACGGACAACGAGTAATGTTTGCGTGTAGCATTTAATTATGGAATGTTTAAGCAATACAATGTTAAAACATGGGAGTTGCATTAATTCTAGAACAACTGCAGGTATGGACTCCAGATAATGCGTTGTCACAAACAAGAAAGAATCAAAATGATTTATACCTTTTGGGATGTTAACAGATCTATGACTAGGACATCTTTCTTCTTTTCCCCAGCCATGTTCTTTAGTCCATGTATTCTGCACAACAAATGGCTCCTCTGTCATATTGTCTCCTGGTAGGCTCACATTGTACTGCAAGATAATAGGAGGGTTTGACTCCACTGGAAGTTGAGACCCTAGAAGTTGAATCTGAAAGCTTCTGCTGTGCCCATCTGGAATGCCAAGTACTGAAATGGAAGAATCTTCAGCTAGACCACAAGGGATATCAAGAATTGTTTCACCACTTGATGTTGTCAAATCAATTGTGCTTACAGAGTATGGACAGTTCTTATCCTCTGTTTTGTTAATATTGGAGAGCTGGGCAGCCTTGTTTTCCTTGATTTTGGACAATAAGTCCTTCCATGCTATCGAAGCCTCTCTAATCCCCTGATTTGTTTCAGGCAAAGCATCAGACCTTGACAGCAGCAAACGCATCTGAAACCAAACAACCAAGGCATTTGATTCATCCTTGGAAATATTGTTTTGAGCATACAAATCACTAAGCCCTTCAACATTTATATAATGTGGCTTCTTGGATGATTTTGTTGCTTTCTTCAGTTCCAATTGAGGAGATTTAGCAGGATGGTTGTCCTTCAAATGAGAATCACCAGCTGGATGATTTCGGAAAAAATCATATGATGACTGCTTTTTTTGTGTCCGAGTTCCCACAAGGCTATAACTGAAAACCAGAATTATTGCAAGAGCTATAATCACAACCCCTCCGGACCATTTCTTCATTTTGAACATAGACAAAGCTATTTTCAATGATTTCATTCTTGCACATCCCAAATAATCAGACTCATCTATGTAGCACTGTCATAAGCAATAAAACCTGCAAATAAGAATGTAGCCTCATTCTTGAATTTTCGCCTTCAATTTGAACTTATTCTGTTATAATTTTTACTCTGTCCAAACCAACCAATGATGATAGATTTGAGAGAGTTTTCAACATTACCGGTCAAAAAATAGCTGATTTAAATCAGAGAAAGCACGGCAGAAGAAATAAAATAAATGGCACAAATCTCGATAAAATCCAAGCAAATGAAAAGACCGGACTCAAGCAAGCTTGCTAGAGCCAATTTGAAAAGGCAAGCTGAGCTTTTCATGTATCATATTCTAGGAACACACCCATAATTCTGTTTTCCATTCTTTTCATCTTTATTCGCAGGAACTATGCCAAAGTAGCAAAGCACAACTACCAAGTTCTAGCACTAATAAATTAATAGATCATCTTCATCTTCACATATCAAAGCACAATCTTAATCACCTCCTGTACCAAATCACATACCATCATTACCTATCATATTATTTCATCCATTTTTGTAACTTAAAAAGAGAAATTAAGAACAAAAGTTCAAGGCTTTTACAAACATCTACCAGTAAATAAAGTACAAATGCAAGTATCTTTCAAATGAATCAATCAAGCAGCAGAAACATGAAATTATTTAAGTGACTAGAGAAACATACAAAACAAAGCAACAACCTCAAATACAGGTAATGCAAAGAGAGACAACGGCAAGAAGAGGAAACTTAACTTGTTAAATGCTAAAACGGGCTTTTTTTTAGCTTGCTACTATGTTGATCTTGGAAACGATTAAGTCACTAAACGAAACCTACAATGCAAAGCACCAAACTCAAATGACCAAATCTTCACATATCTACAAACATAAATGCAAAGAGAGCAGAGAAGAAGAAAACTGAAGCTGTTCAAGAAACAGTTACAAGCAAACTAGACTTACTTCTATTCATTCTAGAATGGGTTTTTGAGCTTGCTGCTAGTGCTGATCTTCGAGGTTGAAACTTCATTTTCAGGGAACTAAAGGGTCACCATTGCTGCTGGTTAGAATCAGCAACCGCTGTCTCTACATACATCCGGCGTCGTTTCTGCGGTTGTCTGAAAATGGGACATTAAGATTTAAGAAGACATGATCCGGCACTGATAAAACCAGTGCCACGTAATTACTGGAGTGTTCGCTATATTTCCTACCTTGAGATTCACTGTAGCATATCATTATAGAAAGATTCCTTCTTGTCTGATCTGAAGTCTGAAGCCTTGATGAACTTCATTAAAAAGAAAACTCCCTGATGGACTCGCAGATATTTTGGTGGGCATTTGGGCTTCCAAGCCACGGGTTTTAAGAAGAATGCCCTTGATTTGACATGATTATAAAAAAAAACATAAGAAAAAGACGAATCAGCCATTTGTCTATGTGTACAGTGAATTAACTCCCTGGATCAGTTTTTTTATTTTTTTTATTTTAACAAGACGCAGATAGAAAGTAAATGGTTTATTCCGTTTATGCCTTGAACAGATTTAGACAGTGTTTATGATTTGGAAGCGATTTTAAAAAGTTTTGAAAATTTTTTATTTTTTTATTTTATTTTAAAATAATACATTTTTTATATTTTTAAATTATTTCAATGTACTAATATTAAAAATAATTTTAAAAAAATAAAAAAATATTTTAAAAAATAACTAATACCACCCTTTCAATTATTCCCACAAATAGAAACAATGATGCTGTTAGATAGGTGGTAGTTATTACCTACCTGACAATATCATAACCTATGGAAACACTTCAAATAAAACCATAATTCTCAGGTCTCAAGGTTACAATACGAAACTATAAAGAAATAAACAGAATAGCCTGATTTCTTATGAAAATTTTGTGATTCAACAATTCTATGGAAAAAAAAATAGCACATCAATTATTCATATAAAATTTAAAGACGACTTAATAAAAACGAATTCAAATCTAAGTATTAAGAGTAATTAAAATCCAAAATCATTTGAAAAAATAATTAAAACACCAAAAACATCATTTTTCAAGCTTAATCTCCGGATTCGTAAAATCATTCATAAAAATGTAAGTTGATCATACTATGATAATTTTATTATCCTGTGCATTTAATACATCAAGACTTTCATAGACTCTGCCTTATTTATCCAACCATAAACATATTCACAACAATTTACACATTATATTACCACGAATTCAGTCTTGGAAAAGTGAAGAGCTTCGGGTATGGAAGATTTTTTTTGTTCGATTTGGTTTTTATTAAAAAAAAATAATGAAACTGAATTTTTTTAAAAAAAAACAAAACCGGTTCAAACCGATCATTTTTGGTTTGGTTGTTTGGATAAAAACCGATTTGGCTCGGTTTTTTCAGTTTGGCTATATTTTTTTCCGGTTTGACTTGGTTTTTTTCGGTTTGGGTTCGGTTTGGTTTTTTCAGTTTCAGTCTTATAAAATCAAAACCGAACCGATCGGTTTTTTCAAATTTTTAATTGGTTCAAACATTTTTTTTATGATTTTTTTTCTATTTTTTCAATTTAATCAATTTTTTAATTTTTTTAATCACCTCTTCGAGCACACATAATCGCTTCCAGAACATTTTGCCCCCAGCACCGAAGATGTTTGTGCATTAGCCTTCCTAATTTGCTATGTGCCATATTAATAGTGACTTTTTAATTAAATTTTTTCTTCACTTCTAATATTGATTACATTTAATCTATCTTATATATATATATATATATATATATATATATATATATTAAATACCATTACTTAATATTTATAAAAGTTTAATTTATCAATTCATATTTTTCAGTGATTACGAACATCTACAAAATAATTTACAAACATATTTATACATTCTATAATATGTATTAATTTATCCACTTTACACGTGGTAATATTTAAACAATTAAAGTTAAGATAATGAATTCATTAATAAATATATTTATTATAATTCTAACTCGGAAACGAAACGTTAAAAAAAAGTTGTCGGCACCAAAAAGTTTCGTACTAACTAAAAACCCGAAAGGTCTTCAACAACGGTATTGAAAACTTTGGGAACAACCATTAAAATGTTTATATCTATTTTTAAAGATGTGTTTAATCTGTAGTTTTGCAAATTTTTATTTTTTTGAATTGATTTATATAATGATATAAAAAAAACTTAATAAATAACTTTTTAAATATATTTCTATACAAAAATTACTTTAAAAAACATCTTACCTGTGAAACGTGCTCTCCACAGTCTACATGAAGGTGTAAATTAATTTTTTTTTTTTAAAAAAAAAAGTCTTTAAAGAACTCGTAATTCCAAGACCACACATACTTTCCGAACAGCGAAGGGAGAAATCACAAAAGTTTAAGAAACTATTACTATTATTATTGTTGAAACTGAAAACACGCATTACTGTTGTTACAATAACAACAATTCAGCGGCATAAAGGAGAGAAAAAGATCAAACACACACACAGTAACTTAATTAATAATTTAGATGTAGTAAATACTAGATTGATTCAAAAACCATGAATCTTGATCTGGTCCTTCTTCACAATGTTCTGATTAACAAGGAAATTCTGGACGTTCTTGCGTTGATCACCTTGGAGTTGAATGACCTTGCCAAGTTCCTTGTCCTGCACAACATTCCCATTACAACAGAAATCTTTCTTGAGAGTCTTGAGGATCTTTTCGTAGCTCAACTCTTTAGGTAGACCCTGAACTGTAGTCAAGCTCTTCTTTCCATTCCTTTGCTGTATGCGTATGTGCACATACTCTTTGGTCCCTGACTGTTTGGCATCGGCAAATGGATCGAAAGCGCTAGGAATCTCGAATTCTAGCACCATATATCTACTTCTTGCTCGACAGAACTCGCAACAGACGATTTTTTTTTTTTCTGAGCAGGATTTGTGTTTTGGATTCCAAGATGAGAAAATTACAGACCACTAGAGATTGCTTTTATAGGAACGCATAGGTTGGTTTATAGTGGTTAGAAGAATAGAGGTGGGCTCTTCACACGTGTACGGAGCAGATCAAGGAACAATGAATGTGAACGGCTGGATTTAGGTTTTTCGTTTAAGATATGGACGGTTCAGGCGTGCAATTGACGCATCTAGGGACCCACCCTGGAGTCCATTAAGAAAGTTCTGGATCGAGCGAGAAGGGAGAAGAATCTCGTAAAGAAAACACGCGGTCCACACATTTTATTTACCTAAAATAATAATCCTCTGGTGCCAGATTCTCTAGCACCCAATTCGCTTGCATCAATTCGAGCAAGAAAGAAAATATTCTCTCATCGTGTTTGGAAACCATAGATTTAATACGAAATTGAACTCATTCTAATTCTCTACGTGTGGTTTTTCTTATGAGATA
>Ga0307510_10010915_pt1 | contig 10795 bp, 4 predicted proteins | sample 12_EM_MG_FD_207224 | JGI IMG/M metagenome (GOLD analysis project Ga0307510, IMG submission 207224) | Populus trichocarpa ectomycorrhiza microbial communities from riparian zone in the Pacific Northwest, United States - 12_EM | ecosystem: Host-associated > Plants > Roots > Unclassified | place... | reverse complement strand
GTGCCGGCCGGCTGGGTTCGTGGACCACGTTCAATTTCAACGTGGGCTACCAGCTGCCCGATGACGCCAGCATCAGCCTGATCGTGAACAACCTGCGCAATACCAAGCCGCCGGTGGATCGTTCGTACTACGGGCTGCCGTATTTCAATGCGGGGAATTACGACATATACGGTCGATCGTTATTCGTGGAGTTCAACTGGCATTTTGGCGGCAAGAAATAACCGCAATATAAAACGATAATGTTTTGCCTAGGGGCGCCACTTGGCGCCCCTATTTTTTTGCGGATTTCGCAGTGTTTCACGATTGTGAAGATGTCGTCATGTAGATGAAAAGAAATGAAAGGAACGCGAAAGAAAAGCAGTGGAAGGTTGCTAATTGGAATTTAACAAGCAGCCTTGGCTTTTCTTAACGCCAAAGCCCGCAACGAAGGGGAGCACTCGTTGCTGGTGATAGTTCGATTGCATGGATGCGTTTGCCACTACTTGTCCGGAGATGCACATGTCCTTGGGGAATAACCACCACAGCCGTCGCGCGCTTGCGCGACGCTCGCTTACACTTGCCGTAGTCACGGCGCTTTCGCTGGGCGCCGCCGCACCCGTGTTCGCACAGTCCACCACGGGTTCGATCTATGGTGATGCGCCTGTCGGCGCCAACGAGACGATCCTTCTGCAGAGCTCGTCGGGTCTTAATCGCACGATCACCGTCGGTGCCGATGGGCGTTTTGCGGCCAGTTCGTTGCCGCTGGGTACCTATACGGTCTCCCTGCAGCGTGACGGCGCTACTGTCGATACTCGCAACAACATCACCCTGGCTGTCGGTGGTGCTACCCAGGTGTCGTTCGCTGGCGGCCCCAATGCCTCCGGTGCGACCGAACTGGGTGCCATGCAGGTCACCGCCAATGCGCTGCCCTCGATTGACGTCAGCCAGGTGGATTCCCGCACCACCATCACTTCGCAGCAGTTGGCAAAGTTGCCGCTGCAGCGCAGCGCCGAAGCGATCGCCACGTTGGCCCCGGGTGTGAACTCCGGTACTTCGCTCCTAACCGGTGAGGGCGGCCAGGTGCTGAACTCGTTCGGCGGCTCGTCGATCGCCGAGAATGCTTATTACATCAACGGCTTCAACACCACCGACCCGCTGCGTAACTTCGGCGGCCTGACGCTGCCATACGGCGCGATCGACCAGGAGCAGGTGCTGACCGGCGGCTACGGTGCGCAGTACGGCCGTTCCGACGGCGGCGTGATCAGCCAGGTCGGCAAGCGCGGTACCAACGAATGGCACTTTGGCGCGCAGGTATTGTTCACGCCCAAGTTCGCCGAGGCCAGCCCGAAGAACATCTACTACCCGGTGGGCCCGCAGTACGCCACGCCTGACGAGGGCGGCCGCCAGGGCGAGTTGTACCGGTACCGCAATAACAACATGGATACCACCGAGACGGTGGACGGCTACTTCGGCGGACCGCTGATCAAGGACAAACTGTTCATCTTCGGCGCTGCCGAGGCCGAGCGCCGCGTCAGCGGCCGCAACACCAGCTCGTCCGACACCAACATCGATCAGACCTATAGCTATACCGACCCGAAGTGGTACGCAAAGCTCGACTGGAACATCACCGACAACAACATCCTCGAGTTCACGGGTGCGTCGCAGAAGACCAACTACGACCCGCAGGCTTACAGCTATAGCTATCCGGTGGGCAGCCCCAAGGGCGAGCGTGGTGATTACATCAGCAAGGGCATTGCCACCAAGCAAGGCGCCGACGTTGGCATCCTGAAATACACCGGTTACATCACTGACGACATCACCATCGACGCCCTGTTCGGTAAGATGAAGCAGACGGACATCACCACGGTCCCGCCGGGCGCTGACGCCCTGGTCATCAATGCTGCAAGCCAGAACCCGGCTTTCACCGGCGGCAATTCGCTCACCGGCACGTCGGTGGCCACGACTTCGGTGGATAACCCGAACATCGTCGACAAGACGCGCAACGCACGCTTCGACATCAACTGGAAGGTGGGGTCGCACTCGATCACTGCCGGCATAGACAACATGGACATCCAGTCCATCAATGCCGGTTCGGAGTATCCGGGTGGTTACGCCTGGGACTACGGCCAGCAGAATGATCCCAGCGCTCCCATCATTACCCAGCCGGGTGAAGGCGTCGGCGCTCCGGGCGGCGATGGCTACTACGTTTCCAAGGCGGTCTTCACGACCTTCGCACCGTCAGTGCGCGTGAAGCAGCGCGCACAGTTCATCCAGGACGAGTGGCAGGTAACCGACCGCGTGCTGCTGTCCATTGGCGTGCGCAATGACCAGTTCACCAACTACAACCCGGACGGCGCTGCCTATATCCGCCTGACCCGCCCGAACCTGTCGCCCCGCCTGGGCGCCAGCTGGGACGTGTATGGCGATTCCAGCCTGAAGGTGTACGCCAATGCTGGCCGTTACTACCTGGATGAGCCTTCCAACGTTGCCGTCCGCGGCGCGGCGGGTTCCATCGTCACCGGGCAGTACTTCACCTACACCGGTATCGATCCGGCCACCGGCGCACCGACGGGCCTGACGCAGATTCCGCAGGACCGCTACCCGTCCGTGTCGGCCAACCTCGAGTTCGGCACGCCGCCGGACCCGAAGCAGGTGACCAGCAAGAACGTGCAGGCCGAGTACCAGGATGAATACATCGCTGGTTTCGACAAGTCCTTCGAGATGTTCGGCGACAAGTGGACGGCCGGTGCCAAGGGTGTGTGGCGCAAGCTGCGCAACGACCTTGACGACGTGTGCGATACGGCCGTGTTCGGTGCCGCGGGCGTTGCCCAGGGCTTCGACGAAACCGCAGCCGAAGGCCAGGGCTGCTACATCATGAACCCGGGCAAGAACTCCACCTTCAACGTTCCCAATGGCGACGGTACCTACGGCACCATGACCGTGCCCTGGTCTGCCTTCAACATGCCGGACCTGAAGCGCAAGTACGGTGCACTGAACATGTACCTGGAGCATCCGTACGACGGCAAGTGGTATGGCCGCCTGGATTACACCTGGTCGCATAGCTTCGGCAACACGGAAGGTTCGGTGCGTTCGGATATTGGCCAGAACGACGTGTCGCAGACCGAAGACTGGGACAACCAGGGCGTGATGCAGTACGCCAACGGTGACCAGGCCAATGACCGCCGCCACCAGTTCAAGGCGATCGGGTACTACCAGATCAATCCGGAATGGCTGGTCGGCGCCACCATGCAGGTGCTTTCGGGCACGCCGAAGACCTGCCTGGGCTACCTGGGAGTCGATCAGACCGACCCGTACGGCTACAACGGTGCGTACCACTACTGCGGACCGGCAGGCACGCCGGCACCTCCGGGCAAGACCGGCCGCACCCCGTGGACGGAAATCTTCAGCCTGAATGCCGAGTACCGTCCGGACTTCGCCGACCACAAGCTGGCCTTCAACGTGCTGGTGTACAACCTCTTCAACCAGCAGCGTCCGACGCAGTTCGACAATACGTCCGAGCAGGGTGGCGGTATCACTTCGCCGAACTTCTTCCTGCCGTTGTCTTACGAGACCCCGCGCTACGTACAGTTCGGTGTCACCTACGACTTCTAACCTTCTTAGCCATAACTAGAAACAGCGGCGGCCTTTCCCGGGGCCGCCGCGAAAAGCATCCCCAGACTCATGCCGAGGCCCTTTGGCCTCGGCTTTTTTTCGCCTGGAATCCGGCTTCGGGTTCTTGCGCCTGTCGCTTAATCGCAAGTTCCTACGCGTAGGAATTTTTCCTAGATACCGCAAATTCCTTTCTAAAGAAACCTTCATGAAAGGTGTGGAAAGCGAAGGTGGACTTCATGCGGAATTAACTTTCCGAAAGGGTCTGCTCCGGCGTGCCGGAGCCCGTGCGACGACTGGGGAGGCCTGTCGCCGGTGACTGCAGAACCGCATGGACGCTTTGCCGAACTTTTCTGGGGAAAACAAGATGACCACTTTTAACGTGCGCATCGCCCGTAGGGCGATCGCAACGTCCATTGCCTTGGGCCTGGCCCTCGGCGCCGGCGGTGCCGCCTTTGCGCAGAGCAACTCGTCGGGCTCGATCTTCGGCCAGACCGAAGCACCCAACGCTACGATCCATATCGAGAATACCGATACGGGTCTTGTCCGTGATATCACGCCGGACAAGGACGGCCGCTATCGCGTGGCCTCGTTGCCGATCGGCACGTACAAGGTGAGCCTTGTCAGCAACGGAGCCACCGTCGACACCCGCAACAACGTGGCTGTCACCCTTGGCGGCGGTGTCAACGTTTCGTTCAACAACGCCGCGCCGTCGGCCGACAATGCGCAGAACCTCGGCGCCGTGACCGTGGTGGGTAACGCCCTTCCCGCGATCGATGTGTCCTCGGTGGACTCGCGCACGGTGCTGACCTCCGAGCAGCTGCAGAAGCTGCCCGTGCAGCGCAACATCACCGCCACGTCCCTGCTGGCACCCGGTACTGTCCAGGCCGACGCGCGCTACGGCAACGTCGCTTCGTTCGGCGGTTCGTCCGCTTCGGAAAACCAGTACTACATCAACGGTTTTGCCGTCACCAACTCGCTCACCGGCGTGGGTTCCATCACCCTGCCTTTCGATGCGATCGACCAGCAGCAGGTGCTCACCGGCGGCTATGGTCCGGAGTTTGGCCGCTCCACCGGCGGCGTGGTGAACATCATCACCAAGCGCGGTGGCAACACCTGGCAGGGTAGCGTCGGCGCGTACTGGTCGCCCAGCTCGCTCGAGCAGTCGCCCAAGTCGATCTACCATCCGGCCTGCGCCCCGGCGCTCAGCAATGCTTGCGGCACGATCTACCAGTACCGCGGCGACAATACCCAGTCGCAGCTGCAGTACTCGGCCGAAATCGGTGGTCCGCTGATCAAGGACAAGCTGTTCATCTATGCTGCCGGCGACTTCGTCCACGGCACCGGCCAGACCATCGCATCCACGGCCACGGCACAGGAAACCACCTACACCACGCGTGCAGCGCGCTGGTTGGGCAAGATCGACTGGAACATCACAAACGATCACATCATCGAACTGACGGGCATCGGCGACAACGAGCAGGAAAACGACTCGTTGATGAACTACAGCTACGCGCAGGGTTCCACCACCACCTACAAGGGCAATGCCTACACCAAGAACTACAACGGTGTCGGCACCAATGCCACCCCGGGCGGTACCGTCTACATCGCCAAGTACACCGGTTACATCACCGATGACTTCACGATCAACGCCCTGTACGGCAAGACGCATTCGGACCACACCCAGGACGTCACCAGTGCCGCCAGCGACAACTGCGGCCTGGTCACCGATAACCGTGCCGCTCATCAGGCCAACCCGCAGACCGGCTGTAACATCGTCAGCTCCGTGCTTTCTCCGGGCGCCAACGACAAGACCAGCGGCTGGCGCATCGATCTGGAATACAAGCTCGGCAGCCACGACATCACTGGCGGCGTGGACAACTACAACATCCGCGACTTCTCCGGCCTTGTCGATCCGCCTGCGGGTGAAGCGGTGTATTACGACAACGACGGCGGTCCGGGCTCCTATCCAGGTCATTCCGACGTGACATTCCCGGCGGGCACCGCCGAGTACGTGGACCTTCGCTACTTCGCCGCTACGGCGCACGTGAAAGTGACCCAGCAAGCCCAGTACCTGCAGGACCGCTGGCAGGTGACTGATCGCGTCCTGGCATCGATCGGCCTGCGTAACGAGCAGTTCGACAACTACAACGGCAGCGGCGTGGTCTACGCCAAGCAGCGCCACCAGCTTGCTCCGCGCCTGGGCGCTACCTGGGACGTCTTTGGTGATTCGACGCTGAAGATCTATGGCAACGCTGGCCGCTATCACCTGGCCATCCCGGCCAACGTAGCCATTCGTGGTGCCTCGGCGTCCACGTACACCACCCAGCTGGCCACGTTCACCAGCATCGACCCGGTCACCGGCATGCCCGAGGGCGTGACCAAGTACGGCGCCACCCAGTTCGAGAACGGCGCCAATGGCGTTGCTCCCGATCCGAAGCTGGTCGCCGCGCGCAACCTGAAGGCTTACTACCAGGACGAGTACATCCTGGGCGCCGACAAGCAACTGTCCAACAACTGGACTACCGGTGTGAAGCTCACCTACCGGAAGCTGCGCAGCATCATCGACGATACCTGCGACAGCCGTCCGTTCGAGGCCTATGCGCTGGCCCACAACATCCCGTTGACCAACCCGGCTTACCTGTACGATCCGGCCAACCCCGGCGCACCCTGCTTCCTCTCCAATCCGGGTAGCTCCAACACCTACACGGTGGACACCACCGGCAACGGTACGTACCAGACCTTCGACCTCAGCAAGAAGGACCTGGGCTACCCCAACCTCAAGCGCAAGTACGTGGCGGCGGACTTCTACCTGCAGCACGACTTCTCCGACGGCTGGTACGGCAAGCTGGAGTACGTGTACTCGCACAGCTTCGGTAACTCCGAAGGCCAGCTGGATTCGGACATCGGCCAGCAGGACGTGTCTACGACCGAGTCGTGGGACTTCCCGGAAATCATGCTGGGTACGAACGGCTCGCTGCCGAACGACCGCCGCCATGTGCTCAAGGGCTACGGCTTCTACCAGCTCACGCCTGAGTGGCTGGTCGGTGCGAACCTCAACATCGCCTCGGGTGAGCCGAAGAGCTGCATGGGCCTGTACCCGGCCGACCCGTACGGCTATGGCCACAACTACTTCTACTGCGGCGGCCAGGTGGTTCCCCGTGGATCGCGTGGTCGCCTGCCGTTCACCGAGACACTCAACCTCAACGCTTCGTATGCCCCGGAGGTCTTCGCGCACAAGCTGACCTTCAGCTTCGACGTGTTCAACGTGTTCGGCCAGCAGCGTGCGACATCGTTCTACGAGTACGGCGAGAAGTCCTCGCCGAACGCTGCCGGCACCGGCGGCGTGGTCGACCCGGACTACGGCCGCGTGATCAGCTACACCGCTCCGCGTAGCGCCCGCCTCGGCGTCCGCTACGACTTCTCACTGTAATCAGCTTGGTTAAACCATAACTAGAAAAACACGGCGGCTGTTCCCGCAGCCGCCGAAGAGCATCTCCCTGGACCAGGCCACCGTTTCCCCAAGAGCGGTGGCCTTTTTTTATGTCCTAGGGGTGTACGGACTCGGCGAGAGGTAGCTCGAGCTGGATGGCTATGGAGGCGCTATAAGACTCAGCGCGTTACCGGGCAAATTCGGCAGGATTCGCGCATGCGTTAGCGCTAGCGTCCGTAGGTGAACGACGTGGCGCATGGGAAGGAGCGGACTAAGCCTGCCGAGCCCCGGTCTCTCGGAAGTAATGCAGCACGAAGCCATCAGGGCTTCGTGTCGCGAATCACCTGGATGAAAACTATTGATAGGCGTATACGGGCGGGAAATACTCTGGCGGGTTGTGCGTCAAATTTCCGCAGTTATCGGGCTGAGGCTGGGCCGCTAGAACCGCGCATGCCTGCGTCAATGTAAATCCCGAAGGCAAGATTCCTTCGAGGGAGGCGTCGTTAACTCCGGCGTCACCGCCACCTGGAAATCCCATGTAGCACGGGTATGACTGGACGACGACATACTGCGTGACGGAGCCGCCACTCAAGTGGGTGTTGCTGCATGTCAGAAGACTCTGGCCTACAAAATGGCCGGAGGCATCAAAATACGCGTATGAAATGGTGTTACTTGTCGCTGCCATCGCCGGCATCACAAGACCCGCCGCTAGAACTACTGACACCACGCAGGCAAACTTTTTAATCGTGCGCATTACATAGCCTCCTGCTCCTAGGAGCAGTCGTGTAGTTGGTTTGAATCCCCTGCTGATCTGCTGCCAGCGTTGGGACGTTATTCCTGCACCTGCAAGCTAGTCGTGCACCTCAAGTCCAGAAGCCTTCGAGAACCTCGGGGCGATTCACGGGCCTCGCCGTAGTTGGGAAGTGGATCAGGTCCTGCATGGAAGGCTCCAGGAATGTGTATACCGCTCTAACCGAGCTCCTCTTGAACATTTCCATGGCCGCCGCATGAAGCGCTTTCGCTTCGCGTCCGCGCGCCGACCCGGCATAGGCGCCAGCCATATACGTAAGCCTTTCAAGGCAATGATCAAGCGCATCTGCGCACTCCTTGTCCGTAAGTACGTCCTCGCATAGATCCGATGCGAGCTCAGGCGAGTCTGGAGAAGGCGTTCGCGGGGGGAACGACTTGGATAACGACTGGATTTCAGTTACCCCGTCCAGGGCGCGCATGAGTGTTGCATGGGCTGCCACGAAATCACGACTTGCGATATGCAACTCCGCGACTCGCAAGAGCTCAATGGCATCTCCCGGGACCAAGTAGTTATCCTCGTCGGCGATGGCTGCGTTAAGTTGCCCAACTGCGTCTTTGACGTCCGCCCAGGTTACATTCCCGTCGGGCGAAAATGGAGGTTGGCCGAGTGCCTTTGTGTATGCCTGCGACCAAGGACTGGGTTCAAAGGCATCGGGTGATCCGGGTGGCGATGAAGGCGATAACGATCCAGAGATGTCAGATGACGATTCGGAGAAATCACTTTCATAATCAGAGTGCGTCGTTCCCAACGATAACTCCTCGTCCACACAGGTTCCCGCCTTGTCCGATGCGGTTGGCACCAGGTCTAGGAAATAGTTCTCGAGATCGTTTTGCCTATTGATACTCGCGTTCGTTTGCAGATCGGGCACACCGGCCGAATGACCTGAATCCAGCGATTCCTTGGACGAGGCTCGCGACAGCACGCGCCTCGACGAATCGACATATAAGGTGTCGAACCTGGACTTCAGTGCCGCTAACCGTGCACTTGGCGGCGACACTGTCAGAATGCCTACACTCACCTTACCATCCGAAAGGGTGGGCTCACGCAGTATCTCGTCACTTGGACTACCACGGCCCGAATCATTATCAGGCGAAGCAGGTGGTGACGACGGCGGTACAGGCCGCGGCATGGAAAATTTCGTTGGCGTAGCAATGTCTTCGTTCGAACGCACCAACGATGCCTGGCGCGTCTTCAAGTCGGCCTTACGGTTTCGAACGATATTGGCGAGGTGATTGATGACCGGACCAGGATTCCTGGTCGACTTAACCGGTCCCCTTGCCTGTGCACGATCAATTACTTCATCACGAAAAGGTTCACCATCGACACAGGGAACGCAGTCGCGAGGCATTGGCTCCCAGACAACGGCGCCAGAGTGCATGCCCGCACCCAGACGCTTTGGTATGGCAGCACGGTCAAGGCGCGCAGGGGCCCGTGCCTTTGTTGAAGCAAGTTCCTCAAAGAACGCTCGATGCGTGGCCACTTCCGCTCGGCCCGGGAGAACAGCCGATTCACTCGTTGACCTCGATGTCGCCAGGCTCGTCGCTCTGCCATGCTCGGAAGAAACCGAATGAAGTGCTGGACGAAGCAACGATTGAGAGCCCGTCATGGCCTGGTGGGTCGAAGCGTCACGCGGAGCGTTCGCTACAGCCGATGGGCCCGCCTTGCGCACCATGACCCGAGCGAGCGTGACCGTCGTGTCGCTTGGGTCGATCCGGGCGACAGGCCGGTCAAACCGTGCGACCAGTGCGGCCACACTTCCAAATGTCAGGTGCATAGGATACGTCCGTGTATTGAATGCATTGTGATTGAATCAGGTGATGCGTGCGTGTTAGAAAATACGGCAATTGATTTGCAGCCACCGCAGGGCACCTCCAGGGACCAGGTCACCCTCTTCACAAGAATGGTGGCCTTTTTCTAGCCAAATACTTGGGAGGTGGACATGGTACGAATGAGCGGCAGGAGATTATTCGCGCCATTGCAAGCAGTCTTGGCATCCACGACTTCGAAAACGCGCTGGGTGGCTGAATGCAGACTCCGTGCCGTCACCCCGCGTTCCGTACCTGGGTGCTTGCGCGCGATTTGAAAGAGTTCTTTTTGGATAGTATGCAGTTCGCGAATATAGTAAGCATTGGTGAGTGACCTACGGGACTCCATTGTGTTGGGCGCATCTCCAGACCCCAATCCCGACATAACAGCGATGTCGAGATCGCCGAAGACGTTATCCGAGCCCACCGACGGGAGCGATGAGCTGCGGCTTGATACTCGACTCAGGTCGCTTTTTGACCTCCCATTCGAGTTTTCGTTGTCGGGAACGAAATGAGAACGCGGCGGCTCAATGTTCTTGAAAATGAACTTGGTCGACGCCAATCGAACGGCATCGATACGTTGCGATGCGATTTTAAGCGCTTCATCAGGTCCGTTTTCCAGCAGGACACGCGCAACCTCGTTACTGAGGTTCCGCGCTGCGTCGCCCCTTTGTGAACCACCAAAGAGATGCACCATGCCAGCCAGTTCCCCTCGCAGGCTGCGCAGTACTTCGGCGGTGTGCGCTTGGACGTCCTTTCCTGGCGAAGTTACAGCAAACTGTGGCGATGCCTGTGAGGTGTAACCGTCGCCTATACGAGACTTTACGTTGATGATGAAGTTGCGGAATGCTCCACTGAAGCCCGTCGAAATCTTTTGAGACAAGGGTGGTGATATCTTTGCCTTGGAGGAAGGCGGGGAATCGGCAGCCGACGCGCTGAGCGATGTTTGCCCGGCCAACCTGGCCCGCGGCAAACTTGAAACCCGCCGCGATCCGACCGTCACCCAATTGGGCTCAGCGTCGGTCGCTCTCGCACGCAGGTAGTCCTTTGCCAGGACGGTGGCCTTCTGGACGACCATATCCTTGTGGTCAGGTGGCATCGACTTGTCCAAAGCGTGCCGATCCTGCAACGAGGTTGAGCGTCGGGCTATGGCACGCT
>Ga0307510_10010914_pt1 | contig 10795 bp, 12 predicted proteins | sample 12_EM_MG_FD_207224 | JGI IMG/M metagenome (GOLD analysis project Ga0307510, IMG submission 207224) | Populus trichocarpa ectomycorrhiza microbial communities from riparian zone in the Pacific Northwest, United States - 12_EM | ecosystem: Host-associated > Plants > Roots > Unclassified | place... | reverse complement strand
AACGGGCGTAACAAGAGGCCAACGGCGATGGCATGCGGTGGAGAGAGAAGGGAAAATTAACCTGTATTGCTTGCCTAGAGATGCTCCTTGGCCGGGGCCAGGCGAGGGGGTTATATACAAGTACGCGGATCGTTTCTATGCGCACGATAGCAATCGCGAGGTGACAAGGAGTGGCGTTGTTCGACAGTGAAGGTTAGGGTATAATACCGGAGGAAAGAGTGGGATGGAGAACAAGTTTCTAAGTCGAAAGGGTATAGATAACCTTCAAGAGTCCTGAATGTTCCTGATTATAGTAAAATGCATCCAGCACCGAAGTGGTTCCAAACAAGGGCCCGACTGACAAGGTGTCATGCAGGTTGCGCGTGACGGTGGAATGACGGCAGTCGAGGCAGCGCGCGCTTGTGGTGTCGACCGGTGAAGGTGGGCGATCCACGTGTTATTTGAGGTGCGATGAGAGGGGAATTGAGAGGCAGTGGGCGGAGAATCGGTCGAGGGGCGACGGAGGCGAAGGACTCGGAGATGGAGGCGTGGTGTAGTCGTGGTGTGCGAAGAAGAGGCTGATGCGTCGAGTTGGCAAGCGCACGGTGGCCATTACGTGATCGAAAGTGCTCCGCTCCAGTTCCGTTCTACGAGGTTACAGTGCATGCATACCTTACAGTACAAATCGGCCATCTGACGAATCCACAGAATATAGAAGTAGGGCTGGAGTCGGCTCCATTGTTGGTTTAATAATGGGTTTCTCTATTCACGCACCATCGCCATCATTATCTTTCGATGCAAACAGGGATTTCATGATCAAGATCGTCAGTATTCGCGACATGGGGTGGGCACAGCCGCGCTACTCCCATAACGTTGCGGTATTGCCTCGTACTCGTACACATCCCACGCATATAGCCCTCCCTTGAGTTCGATTCCCTTCTGCCACGGCATGAGCGGACATGTGCGTCATATGCCTTACAGCCACATCACACTCGTGACAGCACGTGCATCTCGGTCTGCTCAGGGCTCACCATGAATCCATCTATCCACCCTCTCCTGGTGGTCCAACTCCTAGCAGTCTTGACGAGTTCTGGTGTATGCACGCGGATGTTCTGCGCGACACTGACGACGCACACAGTGCAGACTTCATGCCGAGGTTGGAGCCTGTTATACTTCCTTAATCGAGTGGCTGGTTTTGGGAGCATGGCTGGGTAACCCCAAATCCGATCTTTGAGACGCATGGGTCCGTCAAGAGATGAAGCGCTGCTGCCAGGCCCACCACCAAACGACCCAGACGACTCATTGCTTGATGCATGTTACCGGAGAACAAAGGCGAGCAGGGCGTGCTCCATTGCGTTGGTGGAACGAGGGTATTCGAGGTAGGTGTGGCGGATGGGCAGCGCAGCGGGACCGAGGCGCTTGTCATTTACCTGCAGACTCGACGCTCAGAGCAGCAGGGCAGTAGAATGGGGCGTGTAATGGCACCGACGACACAAATGACAAATGATGATACAGGGGCGCTGCACTTGCCCTTGAAGCTGGACGGAGATCATTAGGGAGGGCCCTGTAGGATCTATGTGACTGTGCCTTGTACGGCATAGACCTGAAATCTTCTCCGGGGGTGCAGTGCAACAAGTGTTGGTCAGGTACTGACTTGCTCGTGTGGCATAAAATGCCAACATAGGGGTAGCCGAACCTGCCTGCATCGGGGCACACCAATAAGATGGGCTGGCATTGAACGTGGGTGCTTCACCTGCCCTGGTCAAGGAGACTGCTGGCTATCCGCTCGCTGGTGTGACTTTGGAAGCCGCAACCGCTGAGACCTACGCAGAGGAACTCTCGGCGCAGCAGGTGGCCAGGCATGGGTCTCCCACAAGAACAAAAAAGCCACATGATACTGGTCGATAAAAGAAAGACCCTCTCTACTTCAATCAGTCAGGGTGGACACCAACAAGATATCTATCTACTTACTTTTGGCAATGCATCTACGGAGCCGCCTGATTTAATAAGTGACTGGCAAAGAGAAAGGGCGAGGGTACGAAGTGGGTGCGAAGGGGGAAAACAAGGGAGAGCGACGACACGAGACACAAAGATCAACGCCTCGTTTGACACTCACAAACTCCGACGGATTGCCTTGTAACTCCGACTTCTGTGTGTTCTCTTCACCAGTGGTTCACGAGGAAAAGGTTCAAAAATGTGGGGAATTGTAACACTTTCGTAACATGGGGGTGTTATTAGTACTTGTTACGGTAAGGTGGCATTCAAGAGTGGCCGAGGGCGCGCTGCAAGGCGAGGTAATCGGGGCATGGACTGTGGTCAATCAACGAGAGAAATTGGAGAGACGTGTGTTGATTTGATGGATGGAGTTTGCTGCTTAGTCAAAAGGGGAAATAAGGCACACAAAGCGGTCGTTTAGTGACGTTAGTCGCTCTCTCGCCTCGACTTAGCTCGTTTTCGCCCTTTTCCACCGCTCTTTGGTCGTCCCGTCGTCCTCTCATATATAGCCTATCCTCTCGTTCCTGCACCACTTCCTCTCCCCTCAAGTCACGGAAGAACTCCAAAGAACTTTCAGACGAGTTTGGCCGCGTTTCCAGCCGAAATTCTACCCGCGGTACGGTGACCGTCCCCGTGAAGAAGGACAGGAATGTCGAAAAGACCCGCACCCACACCCTGAGCGGCGTCAAGGGCAGGGCCCCTGGTGCCGTCCCCAACGAAGAAGAGATCGTCATCCCCGGTGGGAGCTTTTCCCCTCTCAACCTCGACCCACTCGGCGGCGAACCTGCAAGTCCGTCAGATTCAGAACGGGGTCCGTACCTTCACCTCTCTTCTTTCATGTTATCTTTCTCCCCCATCATCATCGTCATCCCACATTCTCGAAGCGCTGGGCGCGATCTCGCGCTGTTTTGGGGATCATCAATGCTGTGCCCCGGGCGCCACAGTCGCGTGTGGCTGGTTTGCCCCTCTTCGGGTCTCGTGCTTTCGCCCCAAACCCCCAACCTTGGACGCCCTTACTAACAATGAGCATCACAGGTTACCGCCAGCGGGAGCAAGAATACGGTTGCCCTCTCATATTTCCACCACGTTGTCCTTGGCCTCGATGAGGTCGACCGTCTCGTCCACACCGTCACCGAAAAGCTCGGCACCCGTGGTCTCACAACCCCTTTCCTTTTTTTCCGGTCTTGCCCTTGACCTCAACTCTTCCAGAGTTCGTCGCCTCATACAAGCCTTCCTCCGCACTTGTGGGTCGTTCCCTGCGCCGGACGCCGAGCGCACATGGCACGAGGAGGCCCGGTTTGCTGCGCCCGCAGAACTTGCCATGTGCCTGCGATGGGGTCTCGCCCGAGTTTTGCGTGTCTCTGGGGGCAATGCCGTGCGAGGCCTCCTCTCTTGTGATTTGTATGTCGAGTGGAGTGAGGCCGAACTTGGTAAGCCAATTTCTCCCCCACGTCTTTATACACAACAATGTTGATTCTCGTTCATAGTCCAAGATTATCCAGCAACCCATTTTGAAGCCCTCATCGCACATTTACAGCAACCACTCCCTTTAATCATACACAATGTTCTTTCTCTCCTCGCGGGTCTTACAGCCCACTCGTCATCTTCAGGGCATACCCCTCCAACCCTTTCACCACTTTTCGGACCCCTTCTTTTCGGCCTTGGTCCCGCCGCGTTACCTTTTCACCACACCTATCTTGAATACATTCATGCCACCAACGCAATGGAGCACGTCCTACTCGCCTTTGTTCGTTGGCAAGACGCACCAAGTAATGAGACGTCTGGTTCGTTTGGCGACGGACCTACCAGCGCTGCATCTCTGGGCGTGCCCGCGCGGCTCAAAAATTGAATTCGGGGTTACCCAGCCATGCTCCCGGAACGAGCCACTCGATCAAGGAAGCATGACAGGCTTCAACCTCGCCATGGAGCCCGCACGGTGCGCGTTGTCAGCGTAAGGCGGAACGTCCGCATGTATACACCAGACCTTGACAAGACTGCTGCAAGTTGGGCTACTCGACCTCCCAGCGGGGTGACTCACACACCAAATGTATTCCCACAATCTCGCGATTGGGAGCGAGTGGCACCACCGACACTCAAGCTGACGCCGCGATATGCAGACCGTCCCAAGAAGCGCATGGACCTTCACCCTAATTTACATCCACATACGGGCGTCACGTCGTCCAATGCGTCGATCGCTTCCTCTACTACAGTATCCACACTCAGAGATAGCCCGACGGACTACTTCGGTTTAGAAAAACCAGCTCCGCGGGGGAAGAGCGATTCCGGAGTTTGACAGAGCTTAAGTGGGTTGAATTTGAGGCGATGGGTTTTGGGGGGCTGGATCCGGCTGTGAAGAATTACAGTTTGACCTCACAGAAAGTGCCCGGACGGTACGTCTCGATACTGGCTTTGTCGTGTTGTGTTACTAATGTTCACGTACCGTGTTACAGTCGCGAGCGGCTAAACGAACGACGCTCACTTGGACGGATTTCTCGTCCACTGGCTTCACTCGCACCGTCACGCCACTGAGCACGATGCTACAATTTAGCACTCCCCTCGTAAATTCAATCTCGTCTTGGCCAGAGCAACAAGCCGATATCACGCGCAAGTTGAAAAAGACACAGAAGTCTCTCCCACCATTTGGATGGGACACCGAGCCTGTGATAGGCGCAGAGGTGATCATCGAGGAGGCGTTCATGGATGTATTCTGCGACCTGAGGTATGGCGGTGGATGGATGGAGATTGAACGGGAGGAAGTTGACAGGGAGTGTAACGAGGCTCTGGTGAGAGCCACTGTCTAGGTCGTTCGTGATCACTGTCTTAACGTCATTTGTCCTTGCAGATCGAGTTCAAATCACTTTCATTAACCCGGTCGACTGTTTCTGGCGGTAGCGACCCGCGCACTTCATCCACCGTCTTCCTTTTCGAGGAGTTTGTGCCGCTCGAATACCGCCAACAATTATCTGCGGGCGTACAAAACAAAAGAACGTTGGGTTCCTTCTTTTCTCCCGGCAAGACAAAGCAATGGAAGCAAGCTGCCACTCTTAATGGACGCCCCTACGTTGTCGGTCACGTTCCTCGGAGTCTGAACTCTCGCGAGGCGGAGTTCGAGGGACTCCTTCGTGGCAACAACAGTTCGACCAAGGTGATTTCACTCGGTCGTGATGGGCCCGTCAGGCGAGACATCACCCACCCCGGGAGCGGACCTCCTGGCTCTTCACAGGGTCCTTCATTGGGGCATACTCGACCAGACATCTCTGCTCCCTTATTCGTTGCGCCACGGGAGGAAACTCCGCATCGTCCGTCTACCCCAGTCATCCAAACAGGCACGCAAGCAGGCATCCAAGGCACCGCAACCGGAAATAAGCGACGTTTCCGACTACCCACAGGCCTTCCACACAGTCCTCACCCACGCACGTCTGGCCTGACCCCTTCACAAGCAGAAGACGTCGAGTTCGAGACGCGCCTCGCAGGCTACAGTGATGACGAGTTGAATAGCATCAACGCGAATTCACGGAAGGGGACGAAGGAGGAACGCCGACGGTCGAAGAATGATACCTGGGTCGACATACTGGTTGCGAGCCACTCACGCCGCGCAGGAAACCGAGACGCGGAGCTTCGCCGACCCGGGGGCCCTCGACCACGCAACGCTAGTCGTCAAGACCCAGAAGTTGCGAGCCAAGAAGTGGCTCAGGTCCTCGCAGGCATTCGTGGCCCTTCACCCCCGTTCGATGGTGAAAGTGTCGACCTCGAGCCAATGAATGTCCCACACCGTTCGAGGATGGACAGTACTGGAACGGCTCTCGATGAAATATACGCGCCAACGATACCTGGCAGCGCCGACCTGGCAGAGCCGGAAGAGGTACCAATCCCAGCACCGCAGCGCCCTCAATGGCGGATGGGCTATTTCGACTTGCATCCTGAGCGGCGGCACGTGCAAGTGGGCGGGGATGGAGGAGACATGTTAGACGACTTCGCCCAGGCCGCAGGAGGTGCTGAGACACCCCCACGACGTAGTGACACGACCGAGAGCGTCTATTCATCCGGGCCGACGCCACCAGCCTCGCCGAAGCAGGCCCTCACCCGGCTTAATACTGAATGGCTTCATCCCAACCCCACCGTTGGCTCCCTCTCCCCCCCTTCCCCTGTGCCAGCTGCAACGCCGAGCCCACAGACACCGACATATACTCCACGTGACCTGCAACGACAGCAGGAGGTGCGCGACAGATTGTCAGGCAAGCCCGGGCCAAAGGCGAGCTCGCTGATCGAGATGTATCGCGAGAAGGAGCGACAGGCTGCCAGCAGTAAAGGCTCTCCGGGCAAGTCTGCTGGTACTTCCTCACAAGAGCAACTACATCAGCCGCCCGCGCTGGTGGTGAAAGAAACGGCGCCGCTGGCACCCCCGCCACCTCCGCAACTCGACTTGTCCCTTTCCGCTCTTGACTTCCCTGGGATGGAGCAGCTTGAAGAAGAGGAGCTAGAGGGTGACGGAGAAGATTATGTGGAGCCGCCGAACTTGGATTTTGACAATGGTCGGGACAGCCCATTCCGGTATATTCACGGTGCGCCGTTACACAACGTGGTGGAGGAGGAAGAGGAAGACTGAAGTGCATGACGAGCGCTTTCGGTGCGTGGTGTGTCATACCTGAAAATGCAGGTTGTCGAAATTGCCCGCTCCTTCCACCCGCCTTTTTTTTTCTTTCTTTTACCAAGATTTTATCAGATTCTCCGCTCCTTGGCTAGTATTCTCTGCCTTGTTGACGAACTCGACGATATCCGCGGACACGGAAAAATAATTATCGATACCTCGTCTCATATTCCCCCACCACCAATGCCTTTTTTTTCTTCTTAATTTGAATACCCGCCCCGCTCGCGCAAAGTACTCGCACAATGTAGTAGCACGACATAGTCAGTGTATTTGTCGTCAGATGCTCGTTTCCCTACCTCTTTTTCTCCAAGTTACTACCCACCGCCTCTCCCTATCTCTCCTCTCTACTTTTACTGTTCTGGTCCCCCCGGTTCCTTTCCCCTCGTTTTAGCGATTACGAGCGCTCGTCGTTCGCGACGTTCTGCTATCCATCTATATGACCGACCCTGCTGTTATCTCTTTCCTTTCCCCCATTTCTTTCTCCTTTTTTCTGTCGGGCGCTACCACATATTTACTCCCCCGCTGAACATGATGATGCTCTACGCTCGTGCTTCCTCCCCACCCTGGTATCCTATCCTATTAGCCGAAATAACACGATGCTGCAGTGAACCAACCATCGTCCATTCTGTGAAACGTGATTCCCCTTTCCAACTTCGACTGAAGTATATAGCGCCACTTGCTACCCGCGGACTCGAATTCGTTCGGGGTATGAAAACAGAATGTGTGCGTGACAAGGAAATCGAAAGCGAGGCCGCTGCCATTGTGAAGTTGTTAGATAGCGCCGTGATACCATGCGGAAGGATGACGTTCATTTAATTACTACATCTATGTGTACCGTACAACTTGAAATTGAGTATGCACAGCGTCTGCAGAATTCAAGAGTATAACTATAGTCGCTTCAACCGAAGCCCATACCCTTCCGGGTTAATCCCATGATCCCAAACCCCACATCCTTTCCCTTGTGCACAACGATAACAACCGTATGACCTGCGCTTGGTCCTCGTCCGATGCCCGCAAGGAAGGTGCGTTGGCCAACTGGATAGGTGTCTCGCCCTTATTGGTCTGGGCACGCGGATCTGCGCCACGATTCAGCAAGACCACCACAGCCTCCAGGTTTCGATGGGATGCGGCCTCATGCAACGGAGTCCATCCCTTCTCGTCCCGGACATCCACATTCGCGCCATACTCGAGGAGTAACTCGACAAACGTGACCTCCTCTCCCCAGCCCCAGTATGATGCCAAATGCAAGGCAGTGTTGCCCAAGTTATCCGGTGCATTGGGATCCGCGCCGTGCTCCAATAACGTCCTTGCAATCGGGGGTGTTCCGTCCCAAATCGCCACATGTAGTGGAGTCCACTTCACATTGTTCTCGTACTTGTCAATTCCATCGCACTCCGCGTTCAGATCTGCGCCATAGCTGATTAGCTGTCGCACGATGTCGGCGCATCTACGGGACGATGCCATGTGAAGTGCGGTCTCGTTCCGGCAGTTCCGTGTCTCTGTGTCGGCGCCACGCTCCAGTAATAGAACCGTAGTCTCTCGACGTTCTTTATCGATCGCTACCTGTAGAGGAGTCCACTTCACGTCACAGTGGCCCTCACCATAGTCTTCGCAAATCGCATTCAGATCTGCGCCACGATCGATTAGCGACCGCACAACGTCGGCGCATCCACGAGACGATGCCATGTAAAAAGCAGTCTGATCCAAGCTACTCAGTACCTCCGTGTCGGCGCCACGCTCCAGGAGTAGAACCACAATATCTCGACGTTCTTGAGAGATCGCTACTTGTAGCGGAGTCCACTTCACCTCACCGTGCTCATTACAGTCTTCGCAAATCGCGTTCAGATCTGCCCCACGATCGATCAGCGACCGCACAACGTCGGCGTATCCACGAGATGATGCGATGTACAACCCAGTCTGATCCATTGGGCCCCTATTCTGCCCGTCTGCACCACGACCCACTAGGAACAGCGCAATATCCAGATGTCCTTTGGTTAAGGCCGCGTTTAACGGAGTCCCCCAATCGCCGCCCTTAGCATTGAGATCTTGTGGATGTGCGGTGAGGAGGCGCTCCACGAGGCCACGGAAGCCACATAGAGCAGCATAATACAGTGGGACTGCATCGGGTTGCTCTGGACGACCGGTGGAGAAGTATATCTGGCGATAGTTATCCATGTTATATACCCAGACCCAGATGGCAAAGTGTGGCTTGTCCTTGTCAAAGAGAAGATCCATCCCATCCTGGATATACGATGATACGTCCTCGAACCGCGCATGCTCCACCCAATGCCTCGCTGCATACTTGGCCAGGCGGAAGGTTTGGATCTTAGCTTTATCCATGCTGAAGTCTAGCTGAAAGAGGACGCTGAGACACGCTTTGGCGAAAAGGGTGTGAGCCGGTTTGGGGAAAATATGGAAGTGGGATACATGTCCCTTATTTGCGATGCGATCGGAGGCCAAATATTCTTTCACAGAGAAATGTGAGAATTGTACTATTTTCCCCTGCCACCGGTCGTCGATGATAGCGACCAAGGTCGAACAAGGAGAGAGTACTGCCGTTTCGGCATCTGTGTCCCGCCAGCGTGGCTCAAACTTTGGAATTCCAGACATTTCCTCATCGAAATTAATCGCAAAGACCTCGGCAAGTTCCTCTACACACAGCGGCCGTGAGGACACCATAATCCATTGGAAGATGCGATGGGCGTCTTTCTGCATCTTCTTAGGGATACCTTGTAATATTTGTTCGTATGTTTCGTCCAGAGTCTCTGGCAATTCTTCCAAAGTACTTGAAATATACCGCAACGGACACTGACGGAGTGTTTCCAACTGGCAGTATGCCCACCGAAACCTGAAGTCATTCCATGAGAAAGGAATACTAGGCGACAGAATCTCAATCACATACATTCCACCACCCTTTTTAGCGAGGGTATCGATCACCAATTCTTTCACCTCTGCCGGCCAATTCCGCATCTTTGTATCTGAGCGGACGACTGACTTGACATATTCGGCTAGGTCTTTGATTTGTCCCTGTTGATTATGCAGTGACACATTATAGGGATTTAAGGGATCGAAAGCTATTCGGATATCGACCTCGGGCCGGCTAGTGGCACAGAAATGTAAATGAGGGAGTTTCAATTCGATAAGCTCCTTCACAATCTCAAGGACCTCTTGGCGTTGTGTTCGAAGCCCAGAAGAATCCGGGCACTCATCGAGTGCGTCCACGACAATGTAGACCGGGGCCTGCCCTTGAAGTGCAAGAATGGCTCTCAAACACTCCAGAAGCGTGTCTATGCTGGGCTCTCGAGAGCCATCACCGTGGGACGAATAGAGGGATGAGAGAACTTGAGAAAATGTATCGGATTGGGAACAGAGCTGAATAAGAACAGAAGTTAAAAGGTTGCGGGCATCCTGTTTGGTGGTATCCCCGAAATGAAAATAGAAGATCGCGAGGATGGCCAACCCAGTCGGACACATGTCCTGGATGTACTTGATGATGCTTGAACTGTCGGTGAGATGAGTACACCGAATGAAGATTGAAGAAGGGTTTTGGTGACATACGAAATGATCGTCTTTCCTGAACCAGCTATGAATCGGAAACGATCAGCGGTGTGAAAAGATGGAAAGGAGAATGCGCACGTAGGCCATTCACCCATAAAAGGGAGGCAGTCGATTTCCATTTTGTGAATGTATCGCCTCGGATAAACCAAGTGGCAGTGCCAGGTTGATGGGCCTTGCGAGCAGTATTGTAATTTGTCCAGGGGTCCGGTGGAGACAACCAAGATCGAATCTTGTCTTGCAATCGGTCACCTACAAGATAGCTTCAGGTTATACATTCGAAATAATAATGTCGGTGAGCGACGAACGTTCCATCTTGTTTACTTTCATTGCTATTTCTTGCATGAGGACTAGTACACAACGTAAAAAAACTTGTGCCTTTATCGCGACGGTCCGCTAGACGTACCGAGGGTCTCTTGGATGTCGTCTGTCGATGCCTTTCCATCTACCAGATTTGTGAATCGTATCACAGACATTCATACGAGAAGACGATGCGCACCTTCCATCACCACTTGCATGTTATTGACCAGACCATATACTACATCGAGCGTCTGGGTAGCAGTCATCCTGGACTCCTCGAGGGTGAGTCGATCGAGACGCTGAAGAACTGATTCGATG
>Ga0307510_10010913_pt1 | contig 10796 bp, 11 predicted proteins | sample 12_EM_MG_FD_207224 | JGI IMG/M metagenome (GOLD analysis project Ga0307510, IMG submission 207224) | Populus trichocarpa ectomycorrhiza microbial communities from riparian zone in the Pacific Northwest, United States - 12_EM | ecosystem: Host-associated > Plants > Roots > Unclassified | place... | reverse complement strand
AAAGAAAAATGGAACCGGCGACAACTATAGGTTAGAAGAATACATCACAGTCGCATCGAATCTATGATCAAGGAATGTCCACCGCCACGGAGGGTGGTCATAATGTGCCAGTAGTTCTTCGAATAGCAGGATAAAAAGTGAAATGGGTGAATGCAAACAATCATACTGTCCAAATATTAGAAGGGCGGCAACTCCCAGAGCTCGTTCCTTCCGGATGGTTGGGAAGGGACGGGTGGCGGTGTGTGGGCAGGTCCTTCAGTTTCTTCATCGGCGGATGGAGTCGATCTAAAATTAACGAAACTCCATGAGACTCGGCAGGGCACATCCGGTGACTGCGAAATGAAACTTACGGTCCATCCCGTTGGGCCGCTTCATGCGCCTGTTTGTGGGCTTTTCTAAACGACTCGGGTATGTCCTCACCGTGTGTTTGGCTCCACTGTTCCATCCATTGTTCAAGCTTCTGTGCAGCTCCAGGTCGTTGGCGGAATAGGAGTGTCATCGAATGGTCCAGGTCCCCCTCCCCCGGATCCAACCCCTTCGGCAACAACATCCAGACAATTCCTACCCAGCACTCCAGCTTATTCCATTCCTTCGCCTTGGTGAGGGATTTTATGATTTGCAGACTATGTGCGAGGTCAAGTCTCAGGAGCCGTGAATCCGATGGGGCCCCTTGCTCCATCAAGAGGTCCGTAGGTGCAAGCTCTAACAGGTATTCCAAAGTTGCGAGCTCCACCATGAGCTCCCAGTACCAATGGGATAGGTGTTGGGTTCCCTCGGAGGATTGGATGGTATCCAAGAGGAGTTTTCCCCAGTTTCCCTTCTTGTCCATATCCTCGACTGTGACACGGAGATGGTTCAGTAACCGAATGAACCTCTCCACCCCTACTCCCTCAAATCCCTTGTAACCGATGAGCTCAATGGAGCGTATGATGAGCCGCCGTAGCCTTGGGGAGAATGGTACCAGGTTGTGAAGACCAACGAGGTGCACTAGACAGAAGCCGAGTAAGTCGAGTGGCCGTTCGTGATATTTGCGTTTCGCAGTCCAGGCATGGAGGAGATCCGCGATCGATTCGCTTTCCTGACTCTGGAAAACTACATCGACCAACCCTCGGTGGTGTTTGGTGTGGGTGAGGCTGGCTTCGATAGACCCGGTCTGAAAATCAAGGTGACGGAAACCGATCTCCAAACAGACAGGGAGGAGGCTCTCCCAATCCGGAATACGTTCGCGTTTCTCATATATTACGGAGCACCATTCATATACGGCTGCTGTCAAGTACTCCGGACGGTGTTCCAACTTGGTCAAGTCGCGTAGCACATGCGGGATGAATGCTCGTTGAGCGGGGGTTCCATCGATTGCCGAAAGGACTGCTTTGAATAATTGACGTAGGGCAGACCGCATGTGACCACTGGTGAAGAGCAGTGAACAACGTGGGGATCAAAAACAGGAGATGGCGTACGATTTATTTTGGATCATCAGCACCTCTGATTCAACAGGCGATCCAAGAAAGGTACACCATGTCAGGAGGCGGTTAAGCTTCGCATCCAGAGTCATGGTCTTGATCTCGTATTCTCCAGAGAAACGATCTGGATCTACTTCGATGTCTCTAGTCTGGGAATAGTGCAAGAGTAGATTTGAAATCCACTGTGAGTGTAGGGGTGTGCAACCTGGATTGATCCTCAGAAGCCATTCCATGTCACTATCGTATCCCCGATGCAAAGCGATAAACCCCAGAAGATGTTCGAGGTCAGGGTCAGGAGCTCGGGTTGTGAATTTTACGGATGGTATGATGCCGTGAAATCTGTCTTCACGGCGGTGAAACAGCAAAATAGTGCTGATCCAGAGCATTGCCCGCCCAGAGTAGTATGCTCTGTCCCTTGACCCGGGATACAGTGTCCTAGTGTGATCGAAGCACGACGCGAACGTTGCGATAATCAGACTACGAATGGGCCACAAATTGACTCCGCAATCGAGCCATTGAATCTCCCCGGCGAGTGGGAGAGCAGCGTCCAGCGCCTCTGGGTCAGTGATGTTCTCGAGGATCCATGACACGCATTGCACGTCATCGGCGTTCGTTCTGCGAATCATGGCAAAACCCTCTGGGCGTAGCCACGGTCTAGGTCGGTCAACCTGTACGGCCTCGAGCGGAATCGTTGGTTGAGATTGACGATGGAGGAGCGACCGGACTCCACGCTTCCACATCTGGTGGGTCCGTGAGAGCACTCGTTTAGAACAAACGATCAGGGAAACGATCCCACGCCAGACCTTCTTCCATGGATCGCGAAGGGCCATGGATGCTGGTGTTTGGAACGGGCACGCATACGATGACATCCCGGCGATCACGATTCCAATGTAAAAGGCGGCTCCAACGCCGGTGAGGCTGATGAGGGTGCATGCAACGGGGGTGTTGATGGACCACATGTGTCGACAGAGTCCACAGGCGAGAAGGAGCAGGGCGGCCTGGAGCATTACCGGAAGGCTATCGACGAAGAAGTGTAACGGCCATTTCTTGAGCCCGTTGAATTTACGTTGACGGTCTCCGCAACGCTCAATCATCGACCCGCCCGAATTGCGCAGGTACCGGTTCAACCATTGCTTCCCCAGCATGGCGACGAATGCGGCGAGAAGGGAGATAATAAGACTCGCGTACATGAGACAGGTGACGCTGACGATCTCGCTCGGTGGACCCTCCTGAACAGGTGGAGCGGTGGGGGTCTCACCGGGGATGGCGGACTGATTGAGAGTGATGAGGATGGCACGGAGGAGGGCCGCAGATTGCTCGTTGGGATCAGGTTGGAGGTTCGGGTGGACATCGATGACGAAGGCTGAGCTGACGGCAGAGAATAGACCCGCCTATGAGAACAAGTGAGATAAATCGCAGGAGCGGATGATATGCAACGCACGAATATCAAGGTGGTATTGAGATCCTCGTCGTACTTCTTGACATAGTCTGTATCGTATTCGGTCGCCTCCCTCTTGTACATCGTGTAGAAGTCGAGGCGAGGATCATCAGTCTTGATGGGTTGGAAGAAAGTTCTAAGAGCATCCTGGAGGCTGGGCGCGGTCAGCAAGACTCGGGGGCCAAAGCAAAATAACGTAGTGAACATGCCACTTGGGATCGATTTTCAGTAGTGGGGGCTCCTTGTCGTCCTTTGCGGCACCCTCCATGAGTGATTATACGCGCTTGGGTGCAGTCGGCCGATGGGGAGAGCAGTGCCGCCTGAGCAGATGTAGAATGAAGTTTGGAAAGAAGTAGTGTAGCCCGCGAGCCGTCGTGGGCCGGTGGGTCGGGAGGAAGGCATGTATTGAAGACCTGGCACAGTCAGAAACTTGGTAGAGAGACCGGCTCAGGTGCGACAAACTGATCAGAGGTAGAGTGGGATGACAGCGGCTTAAGTAAACAGCGCCTCGTTCAGACACTCAAGAACACGCCCAGAACTGCTAACTTTTGTCTCCGTGTCGCGTGGATGCTTTGCGGCGCACGTTCCCATCCATGTCTTGTTATGGTCTGCACGCTCAGTTGGCAGAAGTTCAAACGTTCAGTCACGAATCGTCTCCGAGGCCGCCCATAGTAGAGGTCTAGATTTGACGGTAGCGGGTGACCAGATCAGTGTTTGGACACCTGCGGAGTATCCTCCCTACCTCGTACTCTCCTCGTGTTCCGCGCGTTCGGTCACACAAACTCGAGTGTACTTTATGGCGGCCTGTCAACTATCTGGGGATCGACTCTGAATGTCGAAGAGTCTTTCCTGACGGCTGCCAAGGCGCTAGTCCGAATTCAGGTCCGCAATTTATCGCACAGTGGGCGGGTCAAGCCGGTCATCCGTTTCTTGTATCCAAGCCTCGATATGCGTCTACAGGCTCGAGACAGTAGGAGGAATCAAAGTGGGGGGAAGCATGGAATTTGCAACAACTAGGCTAAACAGAAGAATATATCATGGTCACGCCGTACCCACAATCAAGAGATGGCTGTAACAGAAGACGGCTTCGATACACCGGGAGGTATGGAATAGTGAGATAGAAATTGAACGGATAAATACGATTGATCCTACCACCCCAATGTCAAAAGGCATGGCATGGTAGCGACTCCCAGAACTTGTTACTTTTGGACGTTGGGGAGGACGCGGCCGACATCGAATGGGCGGGATCTTCTGTTCCTTTGTCGCCGGATGGAATCGGTCTAAAATAGGACAAGAGACTGTGTGAGACTCGGGACACGAATCGGGAGAGTGTGAAAGGAAACTTACGGGGCATCCCGTTGTGCTGCCTCGTACGCTTGTTTGCAGATTCGTTTAAACGACTCAGGTATATCCTCGCCATATCTTTGGCTCCATCTTTCCATCTATTGCTCAAGCTTCTGGAGAGCGCCAGGTCGTTGACGGAACAGCAAGACCATCGAACGATCAAGGTCTTCTTCTGTCGTCCCCGGTGGCCATGCCATCCAAACAACTCCCACCCAGCATTCCAACTTATTCCATTCCTGGGCTTCGGTAAGGAGTGTCGTGATCTGTGGACTGTATGCGATCCTGCTGCTCCCAGGCCATGGCTCCGAAATCGCAAGCTCCACTAGTAACTCCTAGTACCAACGGGATAGGTGTTGAGCTCCCTCGGGGGTTTGGAAGGCATCCAGGAGGAGTTTTGCCCAATGGAACTCACAGCCCATATCAATATCCCCTGCTGTGACGTGGAGGTGGTTCAGCAATCCAGTGAAGTTCTCCACTCCTACCCCCTCAAAACCCCTGTGACCGATGTACTGGACGGAGCGCATGAGGAGCCGCCGCAACCTTAAGGAGAATGGACCCGGGTTGTGAAGACCGACGAGGTGCCTGGCACAGGATTCGAGTAATTCGTCCTCAAGTTTATGGGGTGGGTTGCACGTGGTCCAGGCGTGGAGAAAATCCGCAATCACATCGCCTTCCTGACTCTCTTGAAAACTGCATCGACCAATCCTCGGTGGTGTTCGGTGTGAGTGAGGGCAGCTTTGATAAACGGGGACTGAAAATCAAGGTGACGAAAACCGATCTCCCAACAGATAACGAGAAGTCTCTCCCAATCCCCAAGACTCTGGCGGTTCTCGTACACCACAGAACACCATGTGTATGCGGCCTCCGTCAAGCACACGGGGCGAATTTCCAGCTCGGTCAAGTCGTGCAGCATATGCGGGATGAGTCCTAGGTGAATGTGGGTACCGCCGATTGCTGAATGGACCGCTTCGGATAATCGATTTATAATGAGTCCCATGCGATCACTGGTGAAGAGCGGTGAGCAACCTTTAGGGGCAAAATCAGGAGGTGTCGTACGATTTGTCTTGGACCATCAGCGCCTCTTCTTCAACAGGAGATCCGAGGAAGGTGCACCGCACGAGGAGGTGGTTGAGTCTTGTGTTCAGAGGGATGATAATTCCGGTCTTGCGTCTTGCAGAAAAGCAATCCAGGAGATCCCGATGGTTCAGTTTGGTCCGGTTGGCCCGGGAATGATGCGGGGGTAGATTTGAAATCCACTGTGAGTGGGTGCGTGTGAGCTGGTTCGGTAATGAGAAGCCAGTCGATGTAATTACTGGGAGCCCAATCCCCACAGATTGCGGGCGGGAGATGGTCGAGGTCAGGGTCGGGAACCGGGGTTGTGTGTTTTTGGACCGGTAGAGGAAATTCCCTCGCAAACTCCTCGGATTTACACATCGCAAGAGTTCGAATCCAGATTATTGCCCGTCCAGAGCAGTACGCCCTGTCCCTTGACCCGGGATACAACGTCCTGGTGGAATCGAAGCGCGCCTCGAATGTAGAGACAATCACGCCAGAGGGGGGATTGTCATTTATTCCGTCGTCGAACCATCGAACCACGCCAGCGAGCCTGATGACAGCGTCAAGTGCCTCTGAATCGGTGTTGTTTCTGAAGATCCACGATAGACATTGTATGTCATTGGCATTCGTTCGGCGAATGATAGCAAGATCCCTTGGCCTCAACCACAGTCCAGATCGGCGGACCTCTATGCTCCCAAGCGGAATCGTCGGTAGAGATTGGCGGCGGAGGAGCGATCGGACTCCCCGGTTCCACACCCGGCGAGTTCGCGAAAGCATCCGTTTCGGGTAGATGTTAAGGGAGATGATTCCAGGCCGAACCTTCTTCCATGAATCACAAAGAGTGGTTGATACTGGTGTTTGGAACGGACACGCATACGACGACGTGCCAGCGATCACGATTGCGATGTAAAAGATGGCTCCGAGGCCGGTGAGGCCGATGGAGATGCGTGCAACGGGGGCATTGATGGGCCACATGTGTCGGCAGAGTCCACAGACGAGAAGGAGGGAGACCTGGAGCATCACCGGAAGACTCTCGACGAAGAAGTACAATGACCATTTCTCCAGCCCACTGCATTTGCGTTGACGGTCGCCACAACGCTCGATCATCGACCCGCCCGAATTGCGCAAGTACCGGTTCAACCATTGCTCCCCCAGCATGGCGACGAATGCGGCGAGAAGGGAGATCAGAAGGCTCACATACATGAGACAGGTGGCGGTGACAACCTCGCTCAACCTCGCTCGGTGGATTTTCCTGAACAGGTGTAATGGCAGGGGTCTCACCGGGGATGGCAGACTGATTGAGAGTGATGAGGGTGGCACGGAGGAGGGCTGCAGATTGCTCGTTTGGATCGGATTGGAGGTTCGAATGGACATCGATGACAAACGCAGAGCGGACGGCAGAGAACAGACCCGCCTATGAGAACAAGTGAGATAAATGGCAGGAGCGGATGATATACAACGCACGAATATCAAGGTGGTATTGAGGTCTTTGTCGTACTTCTTGACGTAGTCCGTATCGTGCTCGGTCGCCCCCCCCCCCCTTGTACATCATGTAGAAGTCGACGCGCGCATCGTCGGTCTTGAAGAAGGTTCTGAGAGCATCTTGGAGGCTGCATCCGTCAACGGTCAGCGACGCAAACAACGCAGCGCGTCGAACTTACCACTTTGGATCGATTTGCAGCGGCGGAGGTACCTTTTCACTCTCTTCGTTGTCTTCAGCGTCCTCCACGAGTCACCGTAGCACTCTGATGTGGTTGGGCGATAGGTAGAACACTGTGGACGAGTATGTGTGGTGGTTGAATGGAAGGGGACCGACTGGCGAAGCCGGGCAAGAGGTGAGGTAGCTTAAATGCGGCAGTAGGTGTCCGTATGCGCCCATTCTGTCCGACATCCGTTTCCAAGCACTAGAACGGTCCAAAACGAGTGGTCCTTGCTGGTGAGGTCTGGGATGTAGAGATGAATGGATTCGGTCCCAAAAACGAAAGCATGGACAGCGGTGACGGGCGCTTGTTCCCGCCCTTGGCAATATGAGCGCAGCCGCGTTGTTTGTACGACTTGAACATCCTATACGCGCTCCGCTCCAGACGCGTTCTTCACTATCGCCGTTCGATGATGTGCGTGTTCACAACTTCATCTTCGCTTATCCCACTCACACTGCTCCAATCGTCACACATTATATTTATTAGTTTCTGATATTTGAGCCACTTTTTGCGGCGGCTTGGGAAAAGCCCCAGACTCGTATGGTTCCCAAATCTCCTGTAACACCCGAGCTGTCCTCTCCGTCCTGATTGTCGGACTTGCGATCAACGGGGGTCATTTTTTTCTTGAGATTCGACCAATCCCGCCGTCTCTTCCTGTTCCGCCCAGTCCACCTCGTCACGCAGGACACGCTCGCCGTCAATCCCAGATACATACGGATCGCATCGATCTGAGCTTCTGAATCTGCTGCATCTAGAAGGATTCCATGGTCATCTCCCTGAACTCGCATCCATTGGCTATATGATTTTCTCATCGGGACTGCGGCTGGCGGTCTCACGTGGGTGCTTCGTGTTGGAATCGATGAAGGGCGAGCGGTTATCGGGTCAATGGCCCAACGCAAAGCCTTACCTCGAGAAGTTCGATCCCCCAGCGGTGATACCACGTCCGTTCCTTATTCCGTCCGCTCTGGGCTCCTTTGTCGTTCCTCTTTTTTCTCGTCCCCCGCTCCCCCACCCGATTGTTGTGTTGGGCCGCATGTTCTGCGATCCTTGCCCTTCTGTATCGCTCCGTCGTGCCAATTAAAACCATAGACCGATACCCAAACCCTGTACGCAGTATTTACGAGTGTCCGTTGAACCATCGGATCTGTGACACCGGTAAAGTCAAGAAAGGAACACGAGGAGCGAAGAAGTTGCCCATCGGTAAGGCCAAGCTGCAGCTTGGACTCGGGTGGCCTAAAAGCTACGGATCATTGAAGTGCGCAGAATCTCATTTAAATCCTCTCATCGAGAGATTACATACTGTACCAGGATCCTCGATCCGCACGCCCTCCATAAGCGCCTCCCAAACCTGCGATTCCATACAGAGTCGGTCATTCATAGCCACCGCTCCTGTTTGAGAGCCATGACCTGGCAGTCTGAGTATCGGCTGGTAGACATTACTGGCGGTGCTCCCGTCGTGGCTCAGAATCCACGTCACGATATTCACCGTCGAAGCCGGTGCCCGTCCTCCCAGTTGCTCAAAATTCGAGCTCGCGGCACTTGTCCAACTAACAATTCACGGCCATAGTGGGTGTTCCTGCCGGCTGTGGAGGTCTTGACCCGAGTCCAGGTTTAGGATTCATTGCATGGCGGAGGACATGATTCTTCCCGACAACCGTCTCTATGAATTCAAGTTGTTCGTCACCGGGGTCTCAACTTGTGTTGTTGACACGATCGGTTGGGATGCGTGGGCCCGGGAGCGTGTGGCAAATAGTACCCATCGCATTAGAAGTAACGAAGAGGGATAAGGAGAAACATGGAACAGACGACAATTACAGGCCAGAGGAATATATCAGTTACATTGAACCTGCGGTTAAAAAACGGCCACGCCACAGAGGGTGGCCTTAATGCTCTGCGAGTTCTTCGAATAGTGGGATTAAACCGGGGTAGGTGGATGCGAACGATCGTACTGTTCAAATGCTAGGATGATAGCAACTCCCAGAACTCACTTCCTCCAGATGGTTGGGAAGGGACGGGTGGCGGTGTGCGGGCAGGCCCTGCAGTTTCTTCATCGGCAGATGGAATCGGTCTAAAATTAACGAAACTCCATGAGACTCGGCAGGGCACATCCGGTGAGTGCGAAAGGAAACTTACGGTCCATCCCGTTGGGCTGCTTCATGCGCCTGTTTGTGGGCTTGTTTAAACGACTCAGGTACGTCCTTGCCGACTGTTTGGCTCCACCGTTCCATCCATTGTTCGAGCTTCTGTACAGCCCCGGGTCGTTGGCGGAATAGGAGTGTCATCGAATGGTCCAAGTCCCCCTCCCCCAGATCTAACCCCTCTGGCAACAACATCCAGAAAATTCCCACCCAGCACTCCAGCTTATTCCATTCCTTCGCTTTGGTGAGGGATGTTATGATATCCAGACTGTGTGCGAGGTCAAGTTCCAGCTCCAGTGACACCTGAGCTGCGAGCTCCACCAGGAGTTCCCAATACCAATAGGATAGGTGTTGGGCTCCCTCGGAGGATTGGATGGTATCCAGGAGGAGTTTTCCCCAGTTTTCCTTCTTGTCTATATCCTCGGCTGTGACATGGAGATGGCTGAGTAATCCGATGAACCCCTCCACCCCTACCCCCTCAAATCCCTTGTAGCCGATGAGCTCGACAGACCGTATGACGAGATACCGTAACCTTGGGGAGAATGGTACCAGATTGTGAAGACCAACAAGGTATGCTGGACAGAAGTTGAGTAAATGCAGTTGCCCGTAATCGAATTCGGCTTTTACAGTCCAGGCGTGGAGAAGATCCGCGATTGATTCACTTTCCTGACTCTTGAAAACTACATCAACCAACCCTAGGTGGTGTTCGGTGTGGATGAGCCAGATTTTGATATACTTGGTCCGAAAATCGAGGTGACGGAAACCGATCTCCAAACAGACAAGGAGGAGGCTCTCCCAATCCTGAAGACGTTCGCATTTCTCGTATATCACGGAGCACCATTCATATACAATCCTTGTCAAGTACTCCGGACGGTGTTCCAACTTGATCAAGTCGCGTAGCACATGTGGGATGAATCCTTGTTGAGTGGGGGTTCCATTGATCGCCGAAAGGACTGCTTTGGATATTCGACATAGGGCAGACCACATGTGGCCACTGATGAAGAGCAGTGAGCAACCTGAGGAACAAAAATAGGAGATGACGTACGATTTGTTTTGGATCATCAGCACCTCTGATTCAACAGGCGATCCAAGAAAGGTGCACCATGTCAGGAGGCGGTTGAGCTTCGCGTTCAGAGGCGTGGTCTTGATCTCGTGTGCTCCGGAAAGAAGACCCGGATCTATTTCGATGTCGATAATCTGGGAATAATGCAGGAATAGATTTGAAATCCATTGTGAGTGTAGGGGTGTGCAATCTGGGTTGATCTTGAGAAGCCATTCGATGTCACTATCGTATCCCTGATCCAAAGCGAAGAACCCCAGAAGATGTTCGAGGTCAGGGTCAGGAGCTCGGGCTGTGAATTTTCCGAATAGCAGGATCTGGTGAATTCTGGTTCCACGGTAGCGAAACAGCAAGAGGGCGCCGATCCAGAGGGTTGCCCGCCCGGAGTAGTACGCTCTGTCCCTTGACCCGGGATACAGTATTTTGGTGGGATCGAAGCACGACTCAAACGTCGTGATAGTCAGATGATAAATGGGCCACAAATCGACTCCACAATCGAGCCATTGAATCTCTCCAGCGAGTGGGAGAGCAGCGTCCAGTGCCTCTGGGTCGGTGATGTTCCCCAGAATCCATGACACACATTGCACGTCATCGGCGTTC
>Ga0307510_10010912_pt1 | contig 10798 bp, 13 predicted proteins | sample 12_EM_MG_FD_207224 | JGI IMG/M metagenome (GOLD analysis project Ga0307510, IMG submission 207224) | Populus trichocarpa ectomycorrhiza microbial communities from riparian zone in the Pacific Northwest, United States - 12_EM | ecosystem: Host-associated > Plants > Roots > Unclassified | place... | reverse complement strand
CGAGTCCATAGGAAAAGTCCCCCCCGCCTAGCACCTAAGATAATATACCCCAGACACGTAAGGAAACAATACATAGAAACGTACAGGTAGAAAGACCCAAACCCTTCCGCAGGCTCCCCAAAACAAAAGAAACGACGGCTGGGCTAAGGCCCTTTCGGGGCCTGATGGAGAGGATTGATGATCGGCGACATAGGAAAACTCCAGTAGGGGGCCCACCGCAACCATGATGTACGGTCAGGCAGGTCATTACATCGATCCAAGGCGTTGGACAAAGCCACGGAGGCAGTGCTATACGACGACTAGGCCTAACCGAGAAGGGGCCAACCGATCGGGAGGGTAGATGGCGAGCAGAGCCACAGGGCAGAGGGGATGCCAGCCAACGACGATGAGCAGTAGGGTGCCAGCCGGAGAGTAGCAGTAGGGTGCCAGCCGGCGATGAGCAGTAGGGTGCCAGCCGGGGAGAGGATGGTAGCAGTACGGTGCAAGCGGACAGAACCGGGAGGAGGAGAGAGGAAGGATCGCGAACAAGCTAGCCGCAGCCGACAAACTGGCCATAGCAAGGACTTTTGGGACGACGACGAAACCGAGCGAGACCACGATGTCACTAACCGAGGCTTTCCCCATCAGAGGTACCTGCCCAGCAAGCCGAGGCCTACTTCGACCAAGAGTCTGGCACCGTGACGCCGACAGTGAACGAAGCGAGAAGCTTTCCGACCTTGCAAAATGCTAAGCGTGATGCAAAGCCAGTGCAGCGTAAGGGGGAGAACCGAACTTCATGTGCGGGTGTCAACGAAGAACGGGAACAAGAACCCCAAGGAGGGGAGGCATGCGTGCCCCAGGAGAGGAGGGTAGATGGCTTAATGTCAACCCCTAGGCAGTAGCCATCGTGGGGGAAGAGAGGTGGGTGGGGGAAAGTGACGATGATTTCTCGTGGTGTTGAGATTTCAATCGCTGGAGGTGTTGTTGCAATCGTTCGTGCTCCTATCCCTTGGTCGGAACCAAGCGCCTTATATAGGCATCTTCCCACAACCCTAACCTTGGTGACTCATTACCTCGCGCTACATAATCCTCTATGACTCATAGTGAGTCATAGCGCGAAATCCATCGATTACTCACATCAGTCATTGCGCACATTCCCTTTAACCAATCAAAACTCATAAACCAAGTCATGTGCTCGAGTGAGTCGCATGCCTGAAACCCATGACTCATAATGGGAGTCATGTGCGAAAGTCATTACATCATATCATGTCACAATCGTGAGTCATGAAACAAACAACCATTCATAATATAACGATGACTCGCAACTGCGTAGTCATGTGAAAGCTGATGAGTCAAGTGACGTCATCGTCTAAAACATAAACAGGGGATGACTAATAACTGATTAGTCATGTGAAAACAAATTGGCTCACTCAGAATTTGTGACACGATCACCCTCTAGGGATAAACCCATGATTGGGGGTGTGGTGGGTAGAAGTGCTGATAATCTCGTGGTGTTGAGATTTCAATCGCTGGAGGTGCAGAGGGGATGGAGGATGTCAGTGAGGCTCAGGAGGCACCTTGATATTTATATCTTCCGTCGCAGAGTGCGTGGTCCACAAGTATCTAGCATACTAACCAAGCAAGTGCTAACTATTCTGAACATTTCCTCTTAGTGCGAACACTGTTTGACCCTGAATATAATCGCCCCACTATTGACATCCGGAATGGAGAGCGCTTGATTTCTCTCATCTGCCACCACACCCCAGTCTGCGTTGACAATCATTCTTCCGTGAGGAGGAACTGAAACTTGTCTCGATGCTAGACAGTATCCTCATTATCGGATCAAGGAAGCGGCCAACTTCGTAATCTGATGTATGGTAGTAGCAGATATAACTCTGACTTGCTGTTTAGAGACTTTGGTCAGACTAGCGCTTAGGATACTACAAGTGGCACAATCTTCTCGTAGTCTTTTCTTACTGAATAGTCGTAAGTGGTATTATCTCGAAGATACCATTAGTGTGGGTGAGGTGTTACTCCTATTTCATTTGACTATAGACCAGATGAAAATGTGTTGTTACTTTAGTGACCGAGCGTCCTGTCCTGTACCGCTATGTCTGTTACTTTATACGATGTTGTCCGATTTTGCCCTGAACACTTGTATAAGCTCACCGAAGGCCCCCACTCATATATTCTATGAACAGCAACCAGTCGGACAGATGGCCGCGAGGCCTTGGGGGTTATGAGATATGTTCTAATAATGGTGTCCTTTGTCGGTACGCAACGACGAGGCCATGTTGTGTCATCGTGCCGTCCTAACGCCAAGGCCAGAGGGGGGTATTAGCTTCACAGGGTGAAGGTAGGGTAACCCCAGGGCATACAAAATTAGGTGGAAAAGCTATACTTTTTCCATATGTCTAACAAGATGGCAGTATCTAGGGATACTTGTTATATGATAACGGTCGCTGTGGTGGAGGTGTTGAGCATGAGATGAATCTTGGTATAAAGCTCTCTTAGTGTTATGGTCAATTCACTTTATATATAAAAGTCCTGCGTCCTCTACCTAGTTCAACGGAATGATTTCATTTCATGATTTGATAAGAAAACGCAAATCTGATGCTATGTGAAAGAAGTCTGCCATTGTCTGATTCAACTTTAGTAAATGAAACATGATAAGTGCATTCAGCCAGGAAGGTAATCTTTGCTGTCTCAGATGTTGAAAGAAACCATAGCTGATGCCAAGTGATACCACACTAAACTTTATTAATAACACAAGATTATGATGTAGGCTCCCATGAGATACCCACGCATTGTAGTCAACACTTAATATAGTCATACTATCAAATATACCAGGAGCTCACGGGATCAATTGAGCAAACAACCATGCCTACCAAATGTCCATTCTGCACCAAAAATACAGCAACCTTTGGTGCAAATGAGAGGCACCTGCAAACTTCCCATGCACGGGTTAGGGATATGGGAAAGGCATAGCTTTTCCAGCAAATTAATGTTCCATGGGGTTACCTTGCCTTCACCAGGTGATGCTAACACCACTCTCTGGCCCCGGCCTTGGGACAGCACAACAACACTAGACTCTATCATAATTGCATGCCAACAGCAAAAGGCCTCGTGATTGAAACCTATCTCATAAAACTGAATGCGTCGCTGTCCTAAGTCCAACTTGATCATGTTTACTGCAGTTATGAAAGAGAAACTTTGGCAAGCATGTGTAGGTGTTCTGTGTGAAATCGGTTGACGTTGCATAAAGCTACTGACACCGTGGTACTGTACAGGAATCTATGACCCTAATGTAACTGGACATTTTCATTATCTTTACTCTAGAATGAAATGAGACTATGACCATACCAAAGCAATGAGAGATTCGAAAGAATATCATTTGGGCCTATTGGGTAAGGGAAAGCTATAAGGCAAGTGTACTATTGGGATGATCCTAAGCTCGAGTCAAACTAATTGTAACGATTCTATTGTTGAGTATCTATACAACACACCAGGACAGTCGTCACTTGTGTAAGCGAGTCTTGGTTTTTGGTTTTATCTGTGTGTTGGATACTAGCTCGTGAGATAGTACAGGACTGGTGTACTTGTCTTGAAATACACTATATCGTCAGATAATAAGAAGGGTGTATTGTTCGGCATGTAAAACTATCACAATAGATGTACATTGGGCGACAGTTGACTGAGACTATCACAATAGTCTCCAGGTTGTTTGACCATAGGCTATTGTAGAGGTGTGTACGAAGAAGAAGGATTGTGTAATTGTATTGCAACTTAAGTATAGAAAAGTACTTAGATGGTTGCGTGTGGATGCTACCTCTTGGAGTAAATCAGGCCCCTTATAGAGGTACCTTCTCACAACCTCAGCAAAAAAATATCTTCCATTCTGTCTCCTCCACCACTCACTCTGTTTACACATTCCAGGCACTTATAGCGGGAATTCCTCTTCTGGGTGCATCAGCCAGGGCTCATTCTGTCCGGAATTCAAAGGGCTGTATCCAATACATGCAGACACGCATTGGGCATGCTGGCGCATTGGATGCAGCCCTTTTGGTTCCTAACACATTGCACCCCCCCTGGCGCAGCCACCCTCTGATAATCTAGCCCCAGAGCCCAGCATCTTCATCCCTTTGCTCCCCATGTTCTGGTTCCCAGGCTGCCCTTTTGCGCATATCCTATGGCCGGGATCTCTTTCCTCCCGGCCTCACATCCCAATATGCTCGCACACTAGGTTTCTTCCCATGATACACTCTCTTCCTTAACCCCATCACTAGCCTCTCCCTGAATGAATTTCTCATCTGGAACCCCACCAAAACGAATATCACATCCGTTTCTTCCCCACTCCGAGATTCCCCCGTCCTCTTACTTATCTGGTAGACCTTTTCCCGTCATTACTTCCTTCCTCCTCATCTCTCCCAACACGCTCAGGCCCTCCTCCTCCACCTGCCGCCTCCACCTTGTCTTCTTGAATGTCCGGCTAATGTCCCCCCCTCAAAGCTTTTCCCGCAGCTATCTCCTCAGCTCTCCACATTCTATCTTGTGTACTCCATGCCTCTTGCCGCCTTCCCAACCACTTACAGTCTGCTCGTAGGCTGCCACTGTCTTCCCCGGCCCCATACAGGCCGCTTGCAGGCTGCCACCATCTTCCCAGGCGTCTAACCGCTCCCCAGACTTATTCCCGTGCCTGCCAACCTACAGCTGCCCGCCAGATAGCTTAACCAAGCCTGCGCAGTTTAGAACAACCTGGCCGACACATTCCAATGCCTTCTGAACCCACAATTGCCCGAACGATGGCTTACTCATACTTGTGCTGCTTATAACCATCTGCGCAATTTATTCTCATACCTTTCCTTCTCAACCTACCTCACATTACGATTCTTTGACCATTCTTGACCCTTTTAGCACGCATAATTTAATTTAATTCTATTACATATATATATACAATCAGTGAGTGGTAATAAAACCATTCTCCCTCTCCTCGCGATTAGTTTCTTCCACATGCGATTCTGTCTCCCAAGCGTCTTACAACTGCACTGCACCAACCAGTGCTCCCGGGTTCGACCTATCTTCTCGCCGCAGCTTGTGCCGACCATGACCTCCTCTTGTATACACGAGGCTGCTAGCAGCCTCCAATTCTCCCAGCTCTGGGTCACTACGAAACTCCCATCTCAATGCGTCTTTATGATTCTCATATTCTGCTGCCCTCTCGATCTGCTTTCCCAGCTGGTTTGCGATTCAGGCATTCACGGTGGTCATGATCCACTTGATTATTCGATCTTGCCAAGTGCTTCCGGTTTTGCCCCATGATGGTGGCTGACGTTCTAGCACAGCCATTTATATCTTAGCTGACCTTTCACCCAACTCCACTACTTGCTGCTTTCAAAAGTGTCTGGATACCCAGGCTGTCCGAGGATCCAGACACTTTTGCAACCTGCCAGTACCCAGTATTTTTCTTACCCTCAGAAGTGGCCCTTGTGAAAGCCACAGTATCGATACAGATGCAAGTCTGCAAAGATCTCGGTGAATGACGTAATATGGCCGCTGTCACACAGATACATGTCTCATTGATGTTATCTAGGAAACAATGATCCCTACTGCCTTTCATTTTCGGGCCAGAGTAATATTGAGCAAATATCATACCCAGAATCTGGGGTGCTAGGAATCTACCAGAAATTGGCTCTCCACCGCATTAGATCCATTTAGTCTTAATCCCCTTAGAAACAATCCCGACAACTGTCAAAAAGATACCTCATAACTCCCCGGTGGGCAAATCAATCTATCCTCCGCCAATAGATATTCCACACTTTTTGCGCAGGCTGTAGGATCCTTAATACTCAGCTTATAGAGTTCTGTTATAGCTTTCTTTGATCTATGCAGATAGTAAAATCAGCATCCGCTGTGCTTTGCCTGATGTGCAAATCAGTGACCAGAGGACCATCTATTTAGTCTAGGATGGGAGGTCTGTTATCATAGAGCAGTAACTTACCTTGTAATTTAATGCTGGAGTAGCATCAGCAAAGTCGGGAAAGACTAATTTGGTCCAGGCATCGCTACAACCTATGCGGACACCTTCAGTCATAGTGATTATGTCCTGAAATGGATTGACGATGATTGTCCAGTCCTACATCAGGTCACGGGATTTCACCACAATGGTACGCTCAAGTCCTGTTGCCATAGTTTTCCTCCTGCTGGCTTGCGGTCCTCCTCCGGTATCCAATTCCAGCACCGTTGCATCCTGGTGACTTGGGGTTATCAGCGGCGTTGCAGGGCATTCAACACAGTGTGTAAATAGAAGGGAATTGCTAATCTAAAACCTTTTTGACTCAGTCGTACGGGAGTAGACATTCTCCATCCAGGGTAACGAATCCTCCTACTCTAATTCTGGGGATTCCTAGGAGTGATGGTCAGTATCGAGCTCTGTGGGCTAAGAAACTCAGGCCCAATTGGTTTCTGGGCTCCCCAGGCCAATGCATGATCCCTATTGTCCCCATGCTGGCCTAACTCATTCTCCTCTGTCTCCTCACTCTCCTCACTCTCCTCACTCTGGCGATCCTTACCCTCAGAGGTCTCATCATTAGAGTCTAGACTCTCATCTACTGACTTTAAGCCATGCTGCCAATTGTACAGTACAGGCTCAGGTACTTCGAGTTGTGAAGAAGGTGGCTCCCACACGGTATCCCTCCGGCTACCTACAGTGGACCCAGCCGAATCAGATTCACCCCTGCGTAATGTTATTATAGTTAATCTGTCCCAGGACCGAGATCTCCGGAAATGTCTGCTGAGGACTTCTCCTCCTGTTTGCCTTTCCTACCTCCATAAACGCCTTTAGTCCGCTACAAGCCGCCATTGTTGTTGTGACATGGTATGCAGGTGAATAATTGTAGCAGAGAATTGCAGTGTATGATTTTGATATGCGGGTAGTATCAGGAAGCCTCAATTGGTAGGTAGCTAAGAGCACGATATGGGGTATGAACTTGGAAGATCAAAATGGTCTGGCTGGCTTTCTCAACAACTAAGAACATTGATAATTCATTACTTGCTTTCATGTCTGCTGGCGTCAGCACATACCGTGTATCAAAATTGCAGCTTAATACCTGATATAGGAATTTGAAACCGAAGACTTGGCCCTGCTGCTATATCACTAGGGCAATAGGAGTCTTTAGTACTTGGGATTCTTTAACCAGATGAACAAAGGTTAGCAAAATGTACAGACTAATCTTGTTTGAGTAGGTCTGCCAAGCAGGCAAAAATAAATCCAGGTAAGGCGGAGGCTCGGAGCCCAGACACTAATCTCAGAAAGTGCAAGCTGTCCCTAAGGCTCAACAGATAGGATATAAGGTGAAAAGCTAAGATAGGAATAGTATTGAAAGGGGCAACCCTCAATGAAAAACAGCTACAAAAGAACAAGAAGGATTCGCACCAAAGAGCAAACCACTAAAGCTACAAGAGAAAATATATACATAACGGAAACAAGCTGCAAAAGGGCAAGAATAATCTGCCAAGATTCCACAAGCAGGTCCCAGCTGACCTGGTAAATGCAAAACAGCTAGCGGCAAACAAGAATGGTCTGCCACACTGCAGGAGGGACTTGATAGAGCAACCAAGTCTTCATAGACTACACTGGGTTTGGGCCACCTGGTACAGCTACAGCCAGCCAATCCAAACAAGAAATATGAGAGAAAGAATACCAGAATAACTCACAAAACTCTAAAATCTAAATTCCAAAAGAAAAATACCTGAATGAAACACATGCAGGATCTGCAGACAGGTGTAGGTCTAAATTAACTGTACTGATCAGGGCAAGCAGCCCAGATATAGTAGGCTAATCTAAAACACATATAGTCAGAAAACAGTAAAAATAACATGAACGCTAGAAACAAAAATGAAAACACCAAAAGGAAAGGTTGAAGGATCTATCGTGACCTAGCTGTAAATTACGTGAAATGGGCCTGCAACCACTGCTCGCTAGACATTAGCTACATTGGTCGGGGTAGGAGAGCTTTGTTCGCAGAGCTAGTAAGCCAGGACAGAACCGGGCTTGAGCAGACTCCCAACACCCATTTCTGCCGGCACTGCGGCAGACCTTGCCAACAGAATACATGAAAGACCTGGTTGTCGTAACTGGAACTTACAAGGTGTAGAGTAAGCACTAGAATAGGTTGGGGAGTCACCCTGTGCTTCACTCTTGTCTGACTTCGGCAGATATCGGAATCTCACCACACACATCACACTACGCGGATGCTCCGAGGGGGAATGGCTTCTTCTAGGTGTATGGACTTGTGTCGCCAATATGTTGACAGGCATCTCAGCCCCTGAGCCCAGAATCAGAAGAGGCACTGCTGACCTTCTGACCTTTTCTTGCCTAGAGGCAGCAGTCGCAGGATGTTGATCCAGATTGGGATCAAACCAAGACAGACTGTTTGGGGAGGAACAGCTGTTAGCAGGTCAGCCACTCAGATTATGATCCCTATCCAGTGTGTCCAGTCCAACCTCCATGCGGGCATCGATTGGTCCCACCAGCTTTGCCACCTTTCTCTGGAGTTCCGAACTTGAATGCGAATCATATGGGTCATTTGCCTCTTGCATGACCACCATGTTGTGTTTACCACTGTCATTGGCTGGCATCTGGGATGCTTTCTTTAGCTCAGTGTCCTGTTCTTCATGTCTACTAGACCTCAAAACACGAGTGCCCAAGTTAGCACAAGGGACAGACGCTTGCGCACCAGAAGACTCTGGCTCTGAATCGTCAACGTCCGCCCAATTCATGCGGTGTTTATCCTCTGCATTTTTTGTGGTATTACTGCCGCTGGTGGTCCTTGATAAAGTCGTTGACTTTGCAGCTGCAGCAGACGACTCTGGCTGGTGGCCATCTGAGCTCTGCCCATCATGGCTACAAGTGGACCTGTCAGACAAGGTATCTGCAGGCCTGTCCTGATTATCAGGTCAGGCAAAGTTGATCTCACAAGGTGCAGGTGTGCTATCTTCTGTATAGCTCCTGTGATGGGAATAGAGAAGCAGATCTATTAGGTCACTTGGCGGACTTAAAGACTACCATAATTATTATATGAACAAGTCAGCTATTTGTGATTCTGATCATCGCAGCAAGTCGCAGCGGATCCTCAGGATTGTCCTGCAGCGGACGTATACACTGTCTGGTCCCACCAATCAGCATACGGAATCCGACTCCTGGTGCCATGGTTTTGTTTATGCCTGCTAGCAGGTTCACAAAGCATGGCTCAGTTGGCCCCATCCTGTAAACATGTCTACAACTTTGCCACTGGTCTTGGCTATCCAGACAGGAAGTGGGCTACTTGGGCAGACAACTAATGACTCATCTATCCAGAGACAGACAGACAGCAGACCGGCTAGACTTCCAGGTTCTGTATTTGCATATATGTTACATCTTTAATGTGGATGCTTGAGGGCAACGTAACATCATTTCTGGTGAGTGTGAGGTCCGCACCCGCAACAGTGGCAACTGGTGCTCTGAACATGTCTCTTATGATACACTGATCTCTTATTGCTATGTCCTTTAGGAAACGGTTGAGGCATTCAGAATAACATTCACAATAAAGGTTATTAGTCTGCTATGGTCTCGACCTTGGGCTAACAGGCTGAAGGGGAAGAGCATATACATCTATCGCTGTCCATTATGCGGCAGTACTCTCGTACCATCCGGGGATCCTGTCTTGCTCCATCTTTGGTTTCATCCAATTTCAGCTGGCTGTATACTCCAGTCTATTGGTTCGTGGATTGGGGAACCCGCAAACATGGTTTGACCCAGCAATATCGGCAGCCGGTTAATAGGACGCTGAATCATGGAAAGGGAGACCATTCATCCTTTGAGGCTGCGATTGTAATACTGATCGGGGTGGGGTGTGGTAAATGCCTCAGAAAGAGGCTATTGTTTTTGTTTTTTTAGATAGTGGCTCAGCGGATGGAGGATAGCTGCTAGTAGATGCTAGTACTTTGGAGGAGGAAGGATTATGGAAGATCCAAAAATGCAAATAATAGAGCGGGCCTGGTAGAAGGTAAAGGGTGTTCTGCGGATGGTAATGGCTGTTAGAAGGTTATTAGATAGGGAAACGCAGACAGGTAATCTGCAATGAGCTGAGGATACACAGGGGATATTGCAGGAAGGGGAGAGGTTGTGCTGAGCTTTGTGGGTCCTGTTAGGGTAGGCAGGCAGATCGATGATATGATTGTAATTGGGGTAAGAATTATGGAGAGAAGATGGAAGGCGGGAAAGAGAGAGGTTATACAGACTACACAAGGACAGCTTTGGTGGGGTTCGCAGGATTGGACCTTGTACAAACTTGTATAGCTTGAAAAGTCTGCTGACCGAACCACATTGACAATTGGTTTCGGATAAAGTTTTAAGCTGCTATGGAGTGGCATGGGAGCTGCGACCTATGAGCCAAGGCCGTCCCAAAGCTCGTCAGTCAGCAAATAAATAACATTCCCATTTTGAAAGTAGTAGGGTACAGGCAACCACCCTACTACGGTTGTGGAGAAGATAGGACGGCATTGAGGGTAAACCACTAGTTGTCCACACATGTTTGTTACTCCTATTTAGTTAGCAGCGGCACCCATCTGAGAATAGAACAAGTTCTCTCATATCCACTATGGTTCATGCAGTTCAAAATGTGCACAAGGCCGAAAAGCCAGTGTTACGTGGCTGAGTGAAATTCTGTGCCAAGACCATTCAATAATAATAATAAAAACAGATCAAGGGTTTAAGTTTAGGGTTAAAACAGTATATTATTTAATATGATAATAAATGGTGAGAGATACAAGATGATAGAAT
>Ga0307510_10010910_pt1 | contig 10798 bp, 11 predicted proteins | sample 12_EM_MG_FD_207224 | JGI IMG/M metagenome (GOLD analysis project Ga0307510, IMG submission 207224) | Populus trichocarpa ectomycorrhiza microbial communities from riparian zone in the Pacific Northwest, United States - 12_EM | ecosystem: Host-associated > Plants > Roots > Unclassified | place... | reverse complement strand
CGACTGCTGATTTACGGTACGACCAACTAATCGACGTGAACGAGACAAATCGGAAATAAAACCTTGAGCACAACACTGTACAGCGCTCACACCATATTTTGCGTGCATTCGTTCAAATCTCACTCCACCTCTTGTCGCTTCCTTGATAGGGGGTTTTTTTTTCTCCGCAAACACAAGTCTCAGGCGTGCACCTTCACAAGCGCTTCCTGCTTCATGACATATTTCGCCTGTTCATGATGGGTGGGCTTCCAAGTGGAGCGAAGCCCTTGCGGCCATCTAAAACAGGTGATCGTTTGTACAGTAGACTCCCTAACGTCATCTGTTATAGATGACCGCAAATGCCGGCTGCGCTGTTCGATCACAATGATTGCCCCGTTCAGCTAATAGTGGAATGATGGTCACGGTACGTGTTTCGCCACAGAAAGAAGACATGGAGACGTCTCCCCACGTGTCGATCACAAGATTACCAAGGCCGAGGCGAGGCGAAAAAAATATGGACACCAAATTAGGAGTTCCTGATTCTGCAGCAAACACTTAGTTCAGGAAAACAGGACTTTACTAAAGAAGAAACATGAAATTCAAGTAAAAATAATAATTGAGGGACCCTGGCGTGGAAGGGAAAGTTCGCATGAGCGGGCCACTGCACAGGCTGTACAAGCCACAGTCCACCTGTATGGACGCGCCTTTGAGGTATGGTGACGAGAGCCTTCCCACACACGTGCGACTAGTACAATACCATCATATTGTAACTTTGTTCTACGCGAAAAAGGGTTAAGGACATTAGATTTGAGTTTGGAGCGTTGGCGTATCCCCAATGTCATGGCGCCGTCCGCGCTGCCGGCGACCCAACCTCCGGGAGCTGGCCGCCGAGGTTGTCGGGGATGGCGAGAGTGGGGTCAACGTCGCGGGCGAGACGTCCTCCGAACAGTACACCGCCCTCGCGCGCGCGGAAGTCCGCGATACGCTTCTCCACCTCCGGGCGGAAGTGTCGCATGAGACCCTGAATGGGCCAGGCTGCCGCGTCGCCGAGCGCGCAAATGGTGCGGCCTTCGACTTGTTTGCTGCAAGGAGGCGTGAGGTGAGATAAGCCATCAGAGATATGTATGGCGTGATGAGCGAACGCACGTCAATTCGAGAAGCATGTCGATTTCGCGCTGGTGCCCGCGGCCCTCGACAAAGCGGTTCATCATGTTCATCATCCATGTGGTTCCCTCTCTGCAAGGTGTACACTGACCGCACGACTCGTGTTTGTAAAACTGTGCATAGATCAGAACGAATGGTGGGCAGAGTGAACAAAGTATGACGAACTTGGGAGAACCGAGCAATAGCCGCAACAATATCCGTCGACTTGTCCATCACGATGACGGCACCAGTACCGAGACCGGACTGGGCGTCCTTCAGTGAGTCGAAATCCATCCTATGAGTGGAGTGAAAATGAGTAAGAAAGCAACGATGACAACTACTCACAGGACCTCTTCACATTTCGGCTTCGGGAGCACAGGTACGGAGCAACCACCAGGAATAATGCCGAGCAAGTTGTCCCAGCCCCCACGGACGCCGCCAGCATGTTTCTCGATAAGATCCTTCAAAGGGATGCTCATCTCGTCCTCGACCACGCACGGGTTATTAACATGTCCACTGATGCAGAAGAGCTTCGTGCCCTGATTGCGTTCCCGACCAAAGCCCGCGAACCAACTTGCACCTCGCCGACAAATCGTTGGCGCGACGGCAACAGTCTCCACGTTTGCGACCGTCGATGGGCAGCCGAAAAGGCCAACGTCCGCGGGGAACGGTGGCTTGAGACGCGGTTTACCTTGCTTGCCTTCCAGACTTTCGATGAGCGCGGTCTCTTCTCCACAGATGTACGCGCCAGCCCCGCGATGGACGTAGATATCGAAGGCATAACCAGAGCCACAGGCATTCTTTCCGATAAAACCAGCCTTGTATGCCTCTGTGATGGCTTGTTGAAGATGCGAAGCCTCCTGGAAAAACTCGCCACGGATGTAAATGTACGCGGCGGTGGCGTTCATCGCGCGCCCAGCAACGAGGCAGCCCTCTACGAGTTTGTGGGGGTCACCGCGCAAAATTTCGCGGTCTTTACATGTTCCGGGCTCTCCCTCGTCAGCGTTGACGACGAGGTAGCGGGGTCTGGCATTGAAGGTCGGATCACGAGGAAGGGTATGACACTGAAGGGACGCACCTCGGATCTTTCTCCCAGCCAGGCTTATTCATAAAACTCCATTTCAGACCACTTGGAAAACCAGCGCCCCCGCGCCCACGCAAACCAGAATCCTTGATGGCCTGGATGATCCACGAGTCGCCTTTTAGGAGAATGTCCTTTGTCCGATGCCAATCGCCACGAGACTGACAAGCACGTAAGACCAGAAGCGGACGAATCATCAAAAAGGGCGTACCATGGCGCCTTTGATACCGTGATCGTGTCGCAAATAAGCATTTGTAAAGATACGGTCCTGGTCCTTCAATCCCCCGTACCGTCGGACAGGTGTATCAGGTACCGTAGCCAAATTTCTTAGACCCAGAGCCCGCGCAGAGCCTGGCAAGATGGTAAGTAGGCAGCAGCGGACGACTTTTGGGATTTGGGAGACTCACGCGCTGGTCTCGCGGCTTTGAGCATTTTGTTAACGACAGCAAGTAAGGCGACATGTCATGTGGGTCAACCGTTGTCTGACCTTCCTCATGATTATATAATCAACGGAATTACCCGGGTCTGTTAACAAACTGTCAACGGATGCGTAATTCTGTAAGAACTCGATGGGTTGGTTGTCGGATAAGAACCGTATCTATCGATACACTCTCGCCCGAACCCTCATTCGCCCAAGATATCAAGCTTCTCTCTTCATCTACCGCAACATTCAGTACATCCATTCAGCCTCAAGCCCTCGTACCGTCATTGTGGAACCCGCGGGTGCTATGGAGGTCCGAACTGCTATCTACGACAAACCATACGAGAAACCGAGGCAAGACGCCCGACGGAGAAGATAAGCTGATGCTTATCCTCCCTGCGTCATGTTGAACCCTAGGGCGAGTAGACTTGCTCGGGCGAATGGTTGGGCATTGTGGGATACTGCTATATGGAATTTTCATTCCTTTCCTGTGAGTCACAACAGCACTCTTCCTAGCCCAAGCATCCGCCCCAACCCCCGCAATGGCACGATTGCGAGGAGATAGGGAACACAAAGAAGGAGCAACGACGCTATTCCGAACGACCATGCTTAAATGGTATCGGAAGGCCTTCTCATCGAACTTGCTTTGTCCTCTCCTTGATAACATTAGCAACTACCTGTGAGGGAAGGTTGAAGGAAGTAAACATCGGTTGGTATTTGAACGTACAGGACAAATGGATAAGGGTGTCGGAAGGAAGAATTAATGAATTTGACGAATGTACACGGACGTGAGGCAAACTGGTTGACAGGGATGCAGGGGCGCATTTATGGACATTGACTAACATTCGAGGTCGTGTGGTAGCTTTGAGATATGGATAACAGGCCAGCATAATCTTCAAGGATTCTATACTGATCCTCCACTCTCCCAGATTCACCAACCGGGCTGGCCCTTGACAGCTGAAGTATTCTCGCGAAGCTGGCACCTTTTACGACATCGCAGCCGCGTCGCGCATCAATTGAGGGGGAAAACGGGGGTAGTATCAAGGAATTTGGCGGCACGCTAGACATGGAAGGATGCTGGTAGTACAGTATGCGAAATTGATTAACGCCGCTGACTGCGTTGGGGACTGCGGCAGGAACGACATACCTCTTCAATTTGTTCGGTTTGATCATGAACTTCATTGGCGTTTCTTCTGTGTGGGCTGGTTCGGCTGGGGGACCCCGTGCCGGCAGCATCGTGGGTTATGCGGGTGGTCGAAGGCTCTGACCTTGCGAATGGTTGGGGTTATGTTCACGGTACGTGAACGCCGATGAATTTACCGTACTGTATGTGGGGTCACATTCTCGTTGACTTGACCTTTTGTGTGGGGTCCAGGGGGGTTGTTCTAGAAACCAGGCCACTTGACTAGGGGCATCCAGCTAGCATGACCAAGGTCCTGAAGGTCACTATCACCACGGGTATAACCGATGCTGCCGTACAGGGACGCGAATACGGCACTGGTCCCATATCAGAAGTATCAGCACGCGCGGGCCCATAATAGTAACTGAATGCCGCCGCCCATCGCTCATGGGTTAAATGTATCACCCGAATCTCGCACAGGGGCCTGGCACGTCCTGTTTTCAGTCCCACGCCTGAGGTTGCAGTAGATTTTCCGGCCGCACGCTGTGTCCACAAGTTCGTCATTCGCGGCGTCGTCCCTGGGCATTTTTCTCTCAGAAACCACGATACTAGGACACGGGGCAAGAAGAAGACGGCCAGGGACGGACCAGTACGACAGAGGCCAGGGCCACCGCCACCACCTTCACAGCCTCTGATCACACAGTGTGCGAACGTATTGCTGAAACGGGAAAGAGCCATCAAATTGGAAAAAGTCACCAAACCATGTGGCGCGCTCATGCATGATCACGCTTCTTCCTCACCGACCACGTGCGTCCTCTTTCGCTGCGCATTGGTTATGCACAGGCGCCAAGTTCTAACCGTACCGAGGAATTGTTGCCGTGTAAACCCAGTAGCGCGGCCACTCGGCGAGTCACCTGGTTGTTCCCCAGCTCCAGCAAGAATGCCGTGCGCGGATAACGCCGCGTTCAAAGGCTGATCAGAAGATCTGGGCACAGCCCCAATTTCGAGAAGGATAAATGGGAAAGGGGGTGGTGGGTGTGGGGTGGGAGTGTGACGGACCCAAGTGGGCCAGATGAAGGAAACCGAGGGGTCAGCTTTCTGTGTGCGCAGTACGTCTTGACGGTGAGCATCGCGTTGTTTTTGCTGGTCTTATCCCCTTTCGTCTACAGCTGTGTTGTGCAACTGGTGCCAATGATCATGTGGGGGCTTTTCTTCTGCTCCAAGACAGAACAGGTAGGGGACAAATATTTAGGCGCTCGCTTGCTTGGTGAGTTGAGCTGAGCTGTAGACCAGCTCGAACCGGTCCTTCAGGGCACCTTTGGGTGTACCAGTGGTGTGAAACCCCCCTCGGCGCCGCCGTAGCACGTCCAGCGTGCCGCGACACAACCGCCAGATGGGCTAGACGAAACACAGGGCTTGGATTCGGTGCTAGCATGGGCCGGGGCAGGCTGACGCAATCCTCTAGCCGTTCCAAGTAAGCGCACGGGTGTGGGCGCCGAGCGCCCTCTAGATTGCACTAGCCCCTCGATGGCGCCATCAGGTGAAGTGCTTTGCACAGCTGACGCAAGGACTGGACGATTCGATGTGTGCAATATGAAGAGGAAGAAGTATTGATGCGGCCTGTCACCCGATGTCATCAGTCCAGCTTACCACTCAAAGGCTGCGAAGCCTGTGAAGCATTGGTAAGTACCGCCGCGGTGCCCGATGCCCCTGGCGTGACGACTGTGGCACAGGTTCTGCCATTTATCGATTTAATGGATCTGTGCCAGACAGCCGAGGGCCCCTAGCCGCTCCAGACCACGTACCGTACCCAAATGGATACATGTGAGCGAGTACACGCGGATCCGTGAGCAGCGACGCCAGCGATGGAACACTAGGCAAGAAGTGGCCATGACGCTATTAGGATCATGAAGTGGAAGGCGCGTTCCTAGTCTGACATGAATTTCACGGCCCCTCCCATTGACCCGAATACGGTGTACGCACCGGCGTTTGAATGCCCGACCCCCTGGACTTGGGCTTCTGTGGTCTAGCATAGGATCCTAGACCGGGTCTGGAATGGGAGTTGTTCTATGAATTGGATCTGGGTGGCGGGTTAGTACCCGGAGTTGCGAGTGAAAAATGCGTTGGGAAAGGGGAGGGGGGGTGCGTGGAGTTGAGGTAGAAGCATCGTTCGTGTCAAAGGTCTGTCGATAGTTGAAGGAGATACGACGGTATATTTAGATACTGCCGACGACCAAACACGCACCCGCATCGAGGTTCGGTTGAATTTTTTTTTTTCGTCCGAGACTCGAGTGCCTGCCTGCGTATCGCTCCCTTTTGCTTATCGCGAAGCGGGAAATGACGGAAACAACTCCCTGGTGGGGAGATACGCGAACCTTGTTGGGACGTCATTTCCACTCGGCTACGCGAAGAAGTCTATAGATTACGCGATCGGAACGAATCTCGCGCGAACTTCTTCGCTATCAGCTGACGTATTACTTGGGCCTGCCCTGGCTATCAGAAGTATGTGCCGTTTGTCCAAAGTCGTGAACCTTGCAGCGAGGGCATCCTGCACACCCCAACCCCCCAAGATCTCACTCAGTCAGCATTCGTGTTGAGGCGCCCCTCGAGGCCGTGTTCGGTGATCAGATAGAAAAACATAACGTGTTATTTTTTTTCGTCGAACGTGTCTTGGATGGGACGCGGGAGGTGATGATCCTTTAAATGAACGTCCAGCCAACGAATGTCGGGCATACGGCGCCATACAGACCTGAGACCGTGGGTAACACCCACGCAGTTGGCCCGCGAAATTGATCAACGACGCCCTCGGGTTACGCCAAGGCGGCACCCCCAACGGGGAATCTCACGGGAGGAGCTGGCAAACAGAGCTCCCAAGTAAATACTAATATCTGCCAACATTGGAAAGAGGCTCCTGGTGTTTATCAATCAACGGGTTGGTGGCAGGACCGAGTGGAGAGAGATAAGAGAAGGGACGATCTTCATGAAACAAAGATGCGAAAACGGACGTCGATCCGACAGGGCAGATCATGCCATCAGTCGTTGGGTGTGTATGGGTATGTCACTAGGCAGGTGAACGGTCGAATTTATTACATCGTGAGGGAGGGGAACTACCAAAACGAATCGAGGGAACTTTCATAACGGAGACGGAGGAGAGAGAAGTGTTACCGGTGCGAACGAGGGTGCATGATGCATGGAATGTGGTGCAGGACGCTGAAACGAGGGTGCTGCTCGCATGCACGTTCGCACGAGCGCATGACCGTGACCTACAGTGACGCAACGAACGCATCATAATAGCGTGCGTGGCAGCACAGGGGGTCCATGTGGTGGCGCATGATAGATAAGAAATGAAAAGGCAACAGAGAAGAAGAGAAGGAGCACGCGCGTGCCCCCACCAAAGGGGCGCTGACGAAATCCCGAGGCAACGTCCCTAGACACTTAGTCATGGGCTCGGGATGGGGGTCGCATCGCATCGCATCAGTTCCACGCACGAGTATCCGAGAATGGGGATCGTTGTGTGCGCCACGGAGTGTGAAGATGACGATACTAGTGGCGTCCCATCCCCCCCGATCCGTTCGCGACGCAATCGCATAGCGCGATGAGGAAAAAGGAGCCCGAATGGCGATTTTTTGGGGGGTCGTGCCAGGTGCAGTGGCACTCGTACTAGGACGTGCCAATAGCACACGATTTCGGACGCCGCCGGCGTGGGATTTGGGTAGATGATGGTGCGCGGGAGGGGAACGTAATTGCTACTTCTTTTTTCGTCCATTGAAATGAAACGATGGGGGTAGGAGTTTTAGTGGGGAAGGGGGGAGATAATGAGGAAGACGGGACTATCGTTCGGAATACGTACGTATTGTGTGTGTGGTGTGGGTGCTGGGTCGGTGAACGGGACCACTAGAGAGATAAGAGGAAGAGGATCTACCACGCCTGAGCGGGGAGCGAATGCTGCAGGAACGCAGGTTACGATGTTTTCGCCATTCTGACGGCATGCCTGTACAGCTCTAGTCAGTCAAACCAAGGCAAAGGAAGGAAATTAAAAAGACAAAGACAAGAAAAAAAAATTTGAGCCCCCACCTAGGACGCCACGCCATGGAACCAACCAAAAGAGAAACTGAACCAGATAAGCGAAACGTGGGCCGAGGCGAAACCGAACCAATTTCGGATCTGATCTCTTTCCGACCTGACCTGACAGCTCCTTCATCTCGCCCTATAAAAAGACTCTCCTCCGTTCCCCCCCAAATGCCCCTTCGTACCTTGCCTTGCCTCCCCACTTTGCATTTCTCATTCAAAAATTCGTCTTTCCTAATGTGTCGACGCATAGCGTATGTCGCGTTCCACTCCCACGCGCCCGCTCACTCACCGTTCTCTTTGTGCAGCGAAGGAACGCGCTGGACCCGTTGTGGAGTTCGTCCTTTTATACCTTGTCTATGACTCGACTCTTATTATTACTCCACCCCTCCCGCAGCACTTCCAGCGCCATCTAATAGTCGCCATCATGGACTGCAACTCGAGTAGATGCGAATACAGCATTTACCACAAGAAAGGGTGCCGCGATCCAGGCTGCATAAGGGTGCGTACCGCGTAGCCGTCCGTTTCGACCATTCCAAATGCCGCCCCCGCTTTTGTGTGGGGCTCCAAAACTTACGCTTTTTTTCCGCCTCTCTTTTCCCCATCTGGAAATAATAGCATTATGGCGCCGAAGTACAAAAAGTCGTCGACACCGTCGACAATGACTGCTTTGCGTGTCGCGCCGCAGCAGCGCGCTCACCACCACGTTGACATCAGCCTTCTCTCTTGGGCTTTTTCACTTCGCGCTTGCCATTTCAACCAACCTGACCCTGCCCGCGCTCGAGCACGATCATACCCCATTCATAATTGGACCCTACCTACTCATAACAAACGATGGCATCTCGCCCCAAACTCCCGGCGCTACCCCCTTGCTGCCTGCTGCCCACCCCGGTTCGTTCCCTGTCACGTCGTCACATTCATATTATACCCAAACGCTCGAACACGACCCCCCCTCTCATGTGTATCTAGCCCGCCCTTGCGCGTTATTGTACTACTACCCTCCCTTTTCTGCATGGCAGCCATATAATGATCCCAGCGACGTGTCACACGCTTCGCACTGCAGCATTTATCTCCCCGTCCTCCTCCGCCCCCTCGCTTTATTACCCTATCTCGCAACCTTACCTTGCTCTCCGCCATGTCCTTTTAGTAGGTGTATCGAAACGAAAAAAAAAATAACAGAGGCGCGCTGAGCGTGTTTAACCCCCCATTCTTAGTTTCGCACGTGCATAGTTGATCATCATTAGCCCTACAAGTTCGGTGCCTTCTTTTTCCGACTCTGCGGACCACCTGCCGTCTTGGTTTGCGCACCCCTCAGACTCACTGCTACCCCTTCCCTCTCATTTCCCCTGACCCACAGCGTCGGCATCCAACCCGACAGAACGGTCAAGAGCTGGATTTGGTTCACATGGCCAAACCTCATTCCCACTCCACATCATGGCGGTATGCGTGCCACCGACCCATCAATGATACGACCCCGGCCATCCGTCCGTCCGAGTCCCACAACCCCAACAGACCGACCAACCGACCGACCAACTGCGCGTCGGGTTCAATACTGTGCCGGAGCGCGTCGAACGAACGAAACGTTCCTGTGGTCCACCGCAGCAGCCAGCGCGATCGCGGCGCATTTCCCCCATTTCGCCCCAACGGGTATTCGGAGCGAATAATAGCGCGTCTTTATATCCGTATCATCATCACGCACGCACCCATCCCTAGCTCTCCTCCCGACCGATTACTGTTCCGATCGACCGAGCCAGCCGACCTCCAACGAAGCCCACGCCCACGTGCAGGGCGCGCGACCCCAAGGAATGTTTTATCCGACGCGTTGGTACCAGGACCGCTATTTCGACTTTTCGGACATGCGAAGGTTCAGAGCGAAGGTTTCAGGTTTTGCAATCTCATATTATTTTTTCATCGTTGTTGCATTGCCTCCTTGAAGTGGCGTTGCGAAGCTACCACGACCCGAGTAGCGCGCCGCCAATTTGAAATTGCGAAACAAACAGGGTTCATGTCTTATGACCAATCCAAGGAGCACATGACGGTTGCACAGCCCGGCACTTCCCGACGTCAACCAAACTGGTAAAATCTATCACGCGCACGAGTACACGCAGGAAAACAAGTATTGTTAGGCCATGCAAGAGGGCCTCCAACTTTTTGATTCGAGTTTCACAAGTGTAGCAATCCTGTTCAGTGCAATAGAAAGCGACGAACAGGGAGGGGGGAGAGTATTCAATTGTTTTGGTTAGTGGAAGGGTCGGGAGAACCCGCCGTGCATGTAGCTATTAATTCTCCAATCGAAAAGTGACAATTGGACAAAGGCAATCATGAATGGAAGCACTGTAACTGTGGGACAGGTGATGTGACTAGAGATATATTTATGGAGGAGGTGGAAGATTACATTGCCGGTGGAGGACAAGATTCCTCACAACGCCACTCGACTGTCTTCCAGGAGGAATTGTTCCCCAGCTATCTGGACCAGTTTAGCCGAAACGGGGTATGGTGAAGATACTAAGGAACGGGACCCATCTGATATGATCCGTCGGTCGGGTTCTTTTGGCGTGTGAGCATGGACAGTGTCTCAAGGGGAAAGCTCCGAGGATTTTCCAGAGGCACCGGAGGCCACTCAGGCCAACTTGCTGCGAGTTGCAAATGTTGCTCAACACCCCCGCTACGTGCGTTGCCGTGGAGCCCGCGTTTCAAGGCGCAAGGCGCAAGTTCCAAATAACAATTCACACACAACATCGATATCGGACAGCTCTCGTTGTCGTCGTCGCCAGCAGATGGGTTCTCCGTAATAACTTGGTGGGAAGTGGGGAAATTGAACCGTAGCTGGGCAGCCTTTTGGCAGTTGCGGGGGGGCTGCGGGGTAAGTAAATAGCAGACGAGACGCGACGTCATCGATCGGGAGCGATGTGTTGACGACAATTACGGTCAAGCGAAGCGACGGGGGCGGAGGTAGTTGCCATGGCCCCGCCGTCTCCCGTAAAAA
>Ga0307510_10010909_pt1 | contig 10799 bp, 13 predicted proteins | sample 12_EM_MG_FD_207224 | JGI IMG/M metagenome (GOLD analysis project Ga0307510, IMG submission 207224) | Populus trichocarpa ectomycorrhiza microbial communities from riparian zone in the Pacific Northwest, United States - 12_EM | ecosystem: Host-associated > Plants > Roots > Unclassified | place... | reverse complement strand
ATCTCTCCGTCTTAGACCGCAGGCATCGTACTCACACTGGGCGGCTACATACTCGGGCACTCGCACGGAGGCCGGCAATTCCTCGAAAGCGCCCACGCCCCATTCGCCAACATCCTGCTTTTGCCCATCGCGACGCAGCTCGCTCTCGGCGTGTACCTCAAGCTGCACATTCACGAGCGGACGCTGCGGCCCTGGGCCGTACGCGCACACGGGATTGTGGGCAGGTCGTACCCGGTGTTAGGATGGACACAGATGCTCTTTGGCGCGATCGCGTTCCGCGGATATTGTCGCGGCGGCGCGCTCGGGCAGTGTCTTGCGCATTATATCATGGTGTGTGGTCTCTAGTCACGATTAGATCCCCTATGGGAAGGTATTGAGATTAAAGGCCCTCGTGCGCTTACTTTTTTTGGACGTATGTTTCAGGGTGGCGGCTTCATTGCATATGGCGTCATCCTAGCGATCCTGCTACTCGTGGGAGAGGTGTGGATTCGCAAAAGCGGTCGTAGCCCTGACTGGTGGGACTCGTGGGTCATCTTACTCTGGGTATGTGGCCTTTTCCCGGCGCGTTCTGCGCTACTCCGTTTTCGTTTTGGTTGATCGTGCTGTGCACGGAAAGGGAATCGGTGCGTGTGTGGAACGAGCTTGTTTTGATTTCGCTGCTTCTTAATTCCGGGTGCTGTTACATGCGTAGTCAACACGTTCACGGAGCACCGTGGTAGTGTGTGGTCCGTGAAGGACATGCAGCATACGTGCGTCTTTTGGAACTATACTACGACTCGTCACCATCCTGACTATGTCGTAATGCAGCATCCTTGGCGTCCTTTGTGAGTCCATAGCGCTAGGTGACAGATTTGCCTCCGTTCATATTCGCGTCTAGGGTGGTGTGGCGGCCTTCTTGGTGTCTATCTCTCCCGGAACAATCAGGTAAGCCCTCGCTTCGCCTTGACCTGTCTATCACCGACGGATCTCACGTGGGTAATTCCTCAGCGCACGGTGGTCCCCTCCATCATGTGAGTTTCTCAAGAAAGGACCCTCTGCCCCCCTTGCGCAGTTGTGCCCAGTCAATTAATTGATCCTTCGCTAACTCCCCTTTCTCGGGGCGAATAGCATCGTTCTGACCGGCTATGCGATGTCAGACCACGCACAAGCCTTGATGCTCTCGACGAAAGTGCATGCGGTGTTCGGCTACACGCTCATGCTAGCCGGACTCGCTCGCCTCATCGAAGTGTGCTTCATCGCGCCATCGTACACTCCCGCTGCGGACGGCGTGGATGACGATGGATCGGACCACACACTCGCAGAAGGGGCCGAGGCTGCGGCTGTGCCCAAAGGGCGCGCGTTCAGACATCTGCCGCCATTCGTGAGTTGTACCCTTTGCTTCGCTCCCTCGCTGAAGTCCTGAACGCCGATGGTGTCTATCGCATTAGCTTTTGATAGCGGCCGGATTACTGTTCATGTCCGCGACCGACGAGGAATTAGACTACGTTCACGACAGTGGCATGGACCACGTCACGTACATCCTCATCGCGTTCAGGTACGTGTGGTCTAGCCTCAACACCCTCTCTCTCTTCCGCGAGCCCCCTCTGATATAGCTCTACCTTTTCCTTACACACAACAGCATGGCGTTCTTGCTGTACACGCACATCCTCTTCCTGATTACGCTCTACGCCACATCCGGACGCAACGCGACGCCCGGCGCGTCCTCGACGAAGGACGCCCATGGCGCGATCGAGCTCACGACCACGCCAACGACCGCCGGCTCGTCGCGGCGCGCGTGGTATTCGCGCGTGCGAACCGAGGAGCCGGCGGAGGTGCACATAATAGGGAACGACGAGGACGAGGACGAGGGCTAGGATCACGCGCGTGCGCCACCTGTGCCTGTACCCCTATAGAGAGAGCGACGCGACCACCCCCGTTTTTTGTATGTAAAAAAAGCTGCTATGTGCTCGCTGTTTCCTTTTTGTCGTGGATGTCATACTTTGAGCTGGCTGCGCAAACCTCGCAACGTGGAATCACGCATGTTTGTGTGCATACATGCATACATGTTGGCTCTGCGCCGTGGTCCAGAGGCCCGGTACCAGTAGTTTAATTGTAGTGGTTGTTTCATAACATTAAACTCATCCACCACGTTCCCAACAAACCTCATAGTAGATCCAATGGGAGTTAAAATTTAATGTTTCTCGTATTTCATCTACTGTATGCTGTGCCAACCACCGTATATTAGTGGTGGCACGCCGTATGATATTCCAGCTGTAGTACTTTGATTGATCAGAGGGGACTCTATTTTGCAGGAGAAACACGAGCTAGCGCGTCAAAAAACGAGGGTGTTTGTGAATTGTGAGAGTACGTCGGGCATGGGGTTTATTCAGACGGCGTTAGAAAGGTATTTGACTGGCCCGGTAACACGCGAATCACGTCGGGCTCAGCATACAGAGCCTCATCCTCATCTCCATCCGTCCATTCGTTCATCCAGGACAGATGCACGCGTAGACAACGCGGTCGAGTTGTCAACTCTCTCAAGTCGAGGGGGTGAATGTAACAACCCAAGACGGGGGCTCCGCAGCGGCTGGGAATCTAGACTCATGGACGATCTAAGCCATTCCGAGGCATCGGATGGTGCGGTCGGTGGCCGTATGTCGTACGAGTTGCTGCATCAAAACATGCATACACGTATGTAGGTGCGTGTGTGTATATGTGTGTGTGTGTGTGTTGCGGGCGCGCGTGTGCGGCGTAGGGCCTTCTGGCCCCCCATCCCCATCCCCCCCATGCGGAGTCACGTAGGCACTACACGATGTAATGGCCCTCTTTTTTTTTTTGGCATCGCACGACGCGGGCGAGAGTGCTCCACAGCGACCGTTCTCGCACACCGAGATTATGTTTGATGACGCTGAAGGTGACGATGACAATCACACCAGCGGTTGCTTATTCGGAAGCAAATTTGCACATGCTCACACACGATACGCGGAAGGCGCGGGTAGGCGATGTAATGTGGGGGCGGTGTCCTCGTAGAAAGGGGAAACTTCCCTGCCAAAGCACCACATTATCAAAAAACGAAAACAAGCAAGGCGCACAACGAGCCCACCCCGTTTTCCGATCTTTCCTTTTGGTGGACTCGCGCAACTGTAAAGCGTGTTTGTGGTGTCGTGTCAGAGGCGGAAAGGCGGAAGGCGGGAGTACCGGGGGTCTGGAATTGGGCAAAGTGGGAGTGGCCGTAGCTATTACAGGTTTACCCAGCGCTCGGCTTGAAGATAGGGCACACGCCCGTGGGGATGTGCGGACCGAATGAGCGAGCGCTCGGGGTATCTGGAAGGGATATGAGGACCTTACACGTGGGCGCCTCCGAACGTATTTGGACCCTATGATGTCGGTGGGCGTGGACGTGAGGATGTTGGGCCTAGAACAGGTCCAGGCAACGTCGCCAACTGGTTGGGTGCAAGAAGACATTAGCACGAGTGGGAGTGAAAACCATTCTGGGATGAGATATGACGTCAGATGACAAGGTCGAGAAAATCAAAACAATGGTATGACCCTCGCTGTCTCGCTGCCCTTTTCCTTTTCCTCACTCGACGACTTGTATCTCTCCGCTCGCCGGCGCCCGCGCTATGGCTGGCATCTTGCGCAATCCCTTTAGCGTACTAAGGGACCAGGTGGCGTTTATTGATCACGCGGTCCATAGATGAACCGAAAACGAGGATGCGTCGCCAGACTTGTACATAGTGGGAGAGGCTGTTGGGGACGCACGAATGCGTGATGAGAAAAAAATGAGGGGGGAAAGGGAAATTGAGATATGAAAAAGAGACGGACAAGTGCAAGAGAGTGAGCTCGGCTACAGGATCAAGGCGCGGGGGTGTCGATAGAGCGGAGACAACGTGGCATTGGAAGAAGCCTATGGCGTCATTGTTTGGGCGTCCGGGTCTCGACGCAACCCAAGGATGAGACGACGAAAACACAGAGGGGATTCATAGTACCGCATCCTAGGGTGTCCGTGGGTGCGATGGTTAATGATAGGGCCCCCGTAAGGCCGATGAGCGAGCATGTCTGAGAGAAAGACGGGATGGAGGGAAAGGGCAACGGATGGGGCGCAAATTAGAAATGAAATTGGTGATCGACGAATCGAGTAGTCCATTAGGACTTTGGTCGAGAATGGCCCACAAGAACCGACAAGTCGACCACTGGTGACGCCAGAGGCAACTCGTCCCGTGTCTGCGTCTGCGTCCGTGTCCGACCCCGTTGAAGGGGCCAAAAAGTCTATTCGGTGGCTCATGGATCCGTTCATCTAACTGAAGGCGGTCAGGTCAAGCGACCACTGCCCTCACCTCTGCGAAAAAGAAAAAAAAATTTAAGGGATTTTTCAGTTGTGTGCGAGTGGTCCGAGCGGACGAAGAAATATTATGTACTAACACCGGACGGCGTACTCTCACTTTCTTTTCTCTTCCCTCTCTCCTCTGCTCTCCGTCTCCTCGCCTGCTCTCCCTCGTCCCCCTTCCTGCTGTTGATGTTTTGCTTCTCCTCACATCTTTCAATCAATTCATCTGATCTTTCCTCTCTTTTTCCGCTTTCACACATCAGCACTGCACGTTTCCGTCCTCACATGCTAACCGCGTGTTGTCCGTCCTAGACATCTATCTTTCCTCCTCCGTCCCTTCCTTTTCTCCTTGCATCCATCCCTAAACAATCGCCCAAACTTTTCTCTCTCACCCCACTGCCCTCTCACCTAACATATGGATGCCCACTACCCCCATTCCATGTCTCCAGGCGAGCTTCCGTATTCCTCTCAACAATCCACCCAGCAGCAATCTCAGCAGCACCAGTCCCAGACCCCATCGTCTCAGCAACCGCATCGGCCGCAACGACAACCACCACCTTCGTGGCCCAGTGGTACACACCTCCTTCCGACCCATGCCCCGTCCTATCCGTCCACTCCATCAACACCATCCCTCGGCGACCCACCGCCGTACGGTGGTTATTTTCAACCCCCAGGCCAAGGCCTGCCTGAAAATATGATGGAGCGCTCTACGCTGTCTCTCAATCTCTCTTCCCTCACCGTCACGTCGCCGACGAATCTGTCTCCCATCAATCCGTCTCCTCTTACGTCCACCGCCACGAGCGGTGTCTCGCCAATCACTCCGCTGAGTCCATCTGGCGGGCCGAACGGTCACCATACACCGTTTGGCGCTCATCATCACGCTCCGTTTCATTCAAGCCATCAGCAGCAACAGCCGCAACCGCAACCCGCTTCCCAATTTTCGTATGGGCCTCCCGATAATCAAGGAGGCGTACGTTTCGATCCGGATCCGGTCCATAACGACTTGACCGCCCGCCGGGTCGGCCTCAGTAGCCGCTCGTCGTCGTCATCTGACAAGTCGGTTCCCAGGAAGCGAAGCTTTACGGCTGGGACGTCACTTCCTCCCAACGTGGAAGAGCGCATGTTTGATGCCCTAGGCCAGTCGATGGACATGCACACTCCGGCATCCTATGACGAAGTGGAGATGGGCTATCCTTCATCCCTTGACCCAGACGGAAGTCCGATTGACGAGGCCACGAGCGATGAGCAGGACGATCATCTCAAACCGCTTGATAGCCAGATGGCATCTCCGAACTCCCACGTGCCATCTTCCCTTCAGACTAATGGCAGCGGCATGAACGTCATAGGCAAACCGATTGGCACCAATAATTTTGTTACGAAACTATACCAGTGAGTTTCGATACGTTGTTCGTTCGTTCCCCGTTCTTACCTTTTTTTTTTCTTCACGAGGATGATCAACGATCCAAAATCTGCACATTTTATCTCTTGGACGGAACTTGGCACTAGGTATGCCACCTAATGACTCTCCTCTGCGCCGTGTTGATTCGAAAACAAAATAGCTTTGTTGTATCGAATGTTGGAGAGTTCAGCCGTACGATACTGGGGTCCCACTTTAAGCACAACAATGTGAGTTTTTGATAAGTGTATTTATTTATTTAATGATAACTGATATCTGGGCAGTTTTCGAGCTTTGTGCGTCAGCTGAACATGTACGGATTCCACAAGATAAATCGGGTGTGTCACCACGACTCACATGACCTGGACCGCAACTGACGTCATTTCCAGACTCCACGGGCTCAGCGGACGTCTACTGATGCCCAAACATGGGAATTCTCACACCACAAGTTCTTGCGGGCACGACCCGATCTTCTCGAAGAAATCAAGCGAAAAGCGCTCGAGCCAGATCCTTCGATTAAGCACCGCGTCGAACTCCCAGGTGAAGTCGCCGCTCAACTCGCTCAGATGCGAGAGGACAATCGTCGCGTCGCCAACGCTCTCGCAATAGAAAAGGCCAAAACGGAACGTTTGACCTTGCTCACAAAGGCCCTCTACGATGCCTTTGATAAAAACTTCCCCGGTTGGTGTACGTAAACATTTCCCGTCGTTGCGCCCTATCAACCCGTTGTTATCTAAATCCAATTGTTTTTCCAAATCAGTGCCCACTCCGTTCCCCGCAGACCTGGCTGATCCGGACGAAAGCCCGAATATCTACGTCACTCAGCCCACTACTATAGCCTTATCCGCTCACCCTTCCTTCCCACCCTCGGGACTATCCAATGCCGCTTCCTTGCATTCCCTTTCGCCCACATCGAGCCCAACGACAGCCGATTTTCCGGCAACCATCCACGGACATACCCACCCGCACTCACTCTCACGGCAGCACTCATTCCCGCACAACAATAATCACTCGCACACGCCCTATGGTACTTCGCCTTCTCCCGTTCCCATGGATTTTGAAGATGCCCAGGGCCGCAAGCGGCAGCGTACCACGGGTGGAGGCGTTCTGCCTCCTCCAGCATCAAGCGCAGGCGCAAACGGTGTTTCTCCCACCACTCCCGTAGCCGTGGGTCCCGAGACCAAGCAGCGCCTAGCGCGTGCGCGCAGCGACTCGGCCCCCCTCGGGTACAATAACTTTGGGTCCAACTGGACGGCGACGCGTCCTCGAAGTGGGAGCGGGCTCGCGGTGCGCGCACCGCGTCGCGAGGAGATTGTAGTGCCTAGTATCGGTTCCATCGCTCGTGCGGTCGCTGCGGCCCAGCCAGTGCTGCCACCCATGGGTTCCTTGGCAGTGACGACTCCTGGGACATGAGTGGCTCGGACGCAGATAGCAGTTTTTGGTGCTCAGTCGGTCATGCAGATATTACGACACCATCACTTGATTCGTTCATTCCCACCGGTGAGCCTTTTGCTCACATCCAACTTTGACGCCCTTCATTTGTTGGTACTGTATATATATATCTATTGACTCGGCCTCGTTCCTCTTTAACATGCTTTTCTGTTACTCTTTTTTCTTTTCTATTCTCCGTGTTGTACTTTTGCTGACAAAGCTATCAAGTCCATTTACCCATGTTTGCTCCCCGCCTTTTATTTATTCGACTGAGGCCTGGAAAATTCTCCCTGTGCAAAGGAGAAAGCAGGTCGTCGTTACCCCCACCCCATCCCATTCTGCCTTATCCATTTTATTTTTCCACTCCCCAACCACAGAGGCCCAAATTCTCGCATTGCCAGCTTTCGTGCTTGCTACTACCCCGCGTTTCTTTTCTTCCTGTTTCTATTGCTCTTTTTGCTATCGCCCGATTCCTTCTCTCGCTCGTTTATAGATCACGATGTATGATATGATCGGTACTCCCCTCTCGCTTCTTTTATGTCTCTCGAAGAGCCACGATACGATGAGGGAGGGAAAGAAAAACATCACATTTGCACTAAATGGCCCGAAAGAGCAAAGAGCAGAGTATACCTCATTTCGCAGTACTGTAAGGCAACAGTAGATACGGCTACAGACAGGCACGAGGGGGGAGAAGCAAGGCACACAAAAGCCACATTGAGTAGATTTTTGCGTGCGCATTGGTCGGTGTTGGGGGCTACGTCGTGCCACCGCCCTGTCGAAAAGAAGTCAGCCGTCCACTTTCAATTTTTGTTTGGTTTTTGGGGTAGTGAAGAAGCATACGCGCGGTCATCACAGAAAATCGTTCTTTGTACGTACCTCGTTTGGGATGCCATGCGCAGATGATCCCAGTGCCCGCGTCGACGGCCCGTGGTTGGCCGAGTACGCGTGGGCATGCGCATGCGGATGGCCATGCGACGCGACAAAGGAAGACGCGTGCCCGTTGGTGTGGGCATGCGGCGCCGCCGGGCCATTGCCCGCGTCCGCTTGCGGCTGCGAATGCGCGCGCGAGTGTCCCGGCGCGGGTGGGAGCGGGAGTGGGGGCGCTTGTGGGTCGAGAGGGAGGGGGGACGGTTGAGCGTGGACGGGCGTGGGCGTCGTCGTCGATTGGGGTCCTGAGGCTGGCGTGGACGTAGATTGGGTTTGAGGCGCAGAGGCGAGCGCGGCGTCTAAGAGCATACTGGCGTGGTGGGATCACCCATTTCGTTTTTTTTTTCGATGTCGCGGGCGCAATAGACAGACACCCCGAGGGTCGAACAGAGACAGAGAGTGATGGATTGGGTTGGAATGTGAAGAAGGGTGGGAGGGGGAGAAGCGGCGACGCACTTGATTTCGGCTTGGAGGCGCTGCTCTTTCTCGGTCGCGCGTTGGACGGCGCGCGAGTATTCTGTGTGCGTCTGGAGTCACACGTCGCGTGCGTCGCGCGAGGGGATGAGAGAGAGAAGGGTAAGGAAGAGAAGGGTGCGCACGGCGGTGACGGATTCGTAGCGCTCGCGGAGGGTTTGGAATCTGCGATACGACACGATGCGGTATGGATGAGCTAGCTAGTTCGTCGCTAGGAAGGAAGAAGCAGAACGCCAACGCAACTTGTCTTTGTACCTCGGGCCGCCGCGCTGGGGTTGTGGTAGGACCTGGGTGGTTTGTAGGGCCGGTATGGGCTAGGGAGACGCGTGGGGGTTCTGATTTCAGTTCTTTCTGGCGAGATGTATAGTAGGACTTTGGGGGAAGGTGAACGTACGCGGACTCGTTCTTCGGTTTTCACGGCCACATCGTGCAGTAGTGGTGGCGCTTGGACTGGCGATGGATCCATTGTGCCTCGTCGAGGAGACGGAGATCGGGAGGAAGAGGCAGTGAGTAGAGTGGTGCGAGTGTTCGTGATGCGTTCGGCAGCGGCCCGTTGTCTCCTCCCGTCCGTAAGTGTCAATTTATGCTGTGCTGTGAATGCTTCATGTAAAGTATATTACACCAAAAACAATTAGGACTACCGGAAGCTCCTGCATTATGCTTGCAAAAATTGCTGTTCCAATAGAATCTCAATTAATTACAGTTGCTGTAAGCCCATCACATTTTTTATAAAAACCACCCACCTATTTGCCTACTGCCCACATCCACCCCCGATTATCCGATAGTTTGCACTCATGCCGGGGATGGAGATACTCTCGTTGGATGAAAACAAACACAGGCATGGACAAAAGGTGTCATCGTGGTTGGGACAGAACAGGATATCAATCTATGGCGATGAATAAAGGGGGAACCTTTGGCAAACCTGTGCCACCTCGTATCACCAATGTTCACGGACCCAGTATCCTCCCCGTAGGATGAGACGGCCGTCATTCTCGACTTTTTCTATGAGAGCTGGTCAATAGAGGTTGAATTTGTAGAGAAGTGGGCCGTCGTCGAGATTATGGACGAATATGAATGCATGAGATCTGTACTATCCTGTGTCACGTTTTGCTCAGTCGGAGGTGCTCCAGCATGCAATTTGAAAGCGCAAAATTTCAAACCAATTGAAAAAGTCACTGTATCTGTGTGCACCATAGGACTATTCTTTTCTATTTACAAACGTGAAGGCAGCCCATAACCCATACAAATCGGACGAAGTGATGAATAGCGGGAAGTAAAGAGAAATAATCAAAAACGATGACTAAGTACAAATTCTGTGAATTGCAAAATAGAATACTGTTTGGGAGGTAGTATAAACTGCTCTTTGACCGCATTGTGAATATCAGAAGAGTTGTATTGGGAACATGCCTGATCCAAAGCATCTTCGAGAGTCGGACGGGATGGGGAGACATAAAGATGGGAGGTACGGTTCAGAATAAGAAGTGTCACTATTTTGGATGTTAGAAAATGTAGATGCACAGAACGGAAATGTACCGATCATGGTGTGATGTATGTCATCACTAGATATGCAGAGAGGCGGCTGAAAGTTCATGGGTCAAACCAAGATGAAATCAGAAAAAATAACAACAGTACATCAGAGTTAAATGATCGTAGTTTGGAGAGTAATAACTGCGGCGCAAAGAAGCAAAGAAGTGAGAACATAGGGAGCAAGCAGATACAATGGAAAGGTTCACTTTCTGAGACATGCAGAGAGGAAAGGACATGTTAGTACACCGAAAATAGACGAGAAAATTGAAGGTACTTACTCCCTGGAGAAGGCAGAAGAAGGGAAAAAGTCAGGGTACAAAGGAAATCCACTGAGCAAGGGGCGCTCACATCCTGGAGACCGCAGAGAGAGGGACAAGTCAGGACATGGAAATAAAGCAACCGAGCAAGGGGCACTCACATCCTGGAGACCGCAGAGGGAGGGACAAGTCAGGACACGGAAAGGAAGCAGCCAAATGAGGGGCACTCACTCTCTGGAGACCACAGAGGGAGGGACAAGTCAGGACACAGAAAGAAAGTGACTGAGCAACAAGGGGGACTCACTCCCTGGAGACCGCAGAGGGAGGGACAAGTCAGGACACGGAAAGAAAGCAAATGAGTGAGGGGCACTCACAAACTGGAGACCGCAGAGGGAGGGACAAGTCAGGACACAGAAAGGAAGCAAATGAGTGAGGGGCACTCACAAACTGGAGACCGCAGAGGGAGGGACAAGTCAGGACA